>VYMG01000292.1_pt1 | contig 21300 bp, 21 predicted proteins | sample 5115261 | NCBI WGS metagenome assembly VYMG01 (sample SAMN12291781, study PRJNA351875) | freshwater metagenome | isolation source: freshwater lake | place: USA: Michigan, Wintergreen Lake | collected 2013-08-08
CTAGGAGTTAAATCGTGACAGTGAGAGTTCGTATTGCCCCCAGTCCCACAGGAAATTTACACATTGGAACAGCGCGCACAGCCGTGTTTAACTGGCTTTTTGCCCATCATCACCGGGGGAAATTTATCTTGCGCGTGGAAGATACAGATTTAGAACGTTCTCGACCAGAATATACGGAAAATATTCAAGCGGGCCTACAATGGTTAGGACTGAATTGGGATGAAGGTCCTTTTTTTCAAACTCAACGCCTTAATTATTATCGTCAAGCCATTCAAACCCTGCTCGATCGAGGTTTAGCCTATCGTTGTTATTGTACCCCGGAAGAATTGGAAAAAATGCGGGAAGAACAAAAAGCCCGCAATCTTGCCCCCCGTTACGATAATCGTCATCGTTATCTCACCCCCGAACAACAAGCGCAATTTGAGCAAGGGGGGAGAAAAGCAGTAATTCGTTTTATTATTGATGACGATCGAGAAATTATTTGGCAGGATTTAATCCGGGAAAAAGTTATCTGGAAAGGTAGTGATTTAGGGGGAGATATGGTGATCGCTCGTACCAGCGAAAATGCCGAGGAAAACTTTGGTCAGCCTCTCTATAATTTAGCGGTAGTTGTTGATGATATCGATATGGAAATTACCCATGTTATTCGTGGGGAAGATCACATCGCTAATACGGCTAAACAAATTCTTTTATACGAAGCTTTAGGGGCAAAAGTGCCGGAGTTTGCCCACACTCCTTTGATCTTAAATCAGGAGGGTCGTAAGTTATCTAAACGGGATGGAGTAACTTCGATCGAGGATTTCCGAAAACTGGGTTTTCTGCCGCAAGCTTTGGTTAATTACATGACTCTCCTCGGTTGGACTCCTCCCGATTCCACTGAAGAAATTTTTACCCTTGAAACGGCCGCTGAAGTGTTTAGTTTAGAACGGGTAAATAAAGCGGGGGCAAAATTTGACTGGACTAAATTGGATTGGATTAATAGTCAATATCTCCATCGTTTAAGCGGTGAGGAATTAGTGCCTTTACTTCTCCCCTACTGGCAAGAAGCAGGGTATAATTTTGATGCTGAAACCGATCGAGCTTGGTTGATCGGATTGGCTACTCTCATCGGTCCGAGTTTAACTCGTTTAAGCGATGCTGTCGCCGAAAGTCGCCTACTTTTAACCCCTCTGGCTAATTATAATCAGGAGGCTTTAAGTCAATTACAATTAGAGGGAGTTAAGGATATTATCAAGGATATTCTCGCCGCTATTACTCCCGATTTGACTGGAGAAGTTGCTAAGGGGATTGTTGAGACAACAACTAAAGCCCATCGGGTTAAAAAAGGTCTAGTGATGAAGTCTCTGCGCGCCGCTTTGATGGGGGAGTTACACGGTCCAGATTTAATGCAGTCTTGGCTACTTCTCAATCAAAAAGGTTGGGATATATCCCGTCTTCAGCAAGCAGTAAATAGTTAAATTGATCGGCTATCAGTTATCAGAAAATTTATCGTACATTAGGGTTGACAAATACCCTAAGATTGCTATATACTTTCTAGTATAATGGGAATCCGTGTCGCCCTGCATACCCTGCTCGTGATCGATTACTGAGGGGATGGGGGCGGATTTTTCGGTTTTGGATCTTCTCGACTTTGTGTGATAATTTTTGCTTATGGAATCCTGAAGTGCTTATCGGGCAGAACTTTTATACTAAATCTGGTTATTAAAAACTGATTATTTATTCCCCCTTTTGCATGAGTGCCTCTCCTGATATTTAGCCTATACCCAACGGATTTAGTATTACTTCCGACTTGATCACTCAATCCAAGCTTTTGGGGGGTTCTACCCCCCAAACCCCCCGTTGGGGGCGTGGCGCCGCCCCCAAACCCCCGCGCATTAGTTTTTCGGTGAGATGCTTACACGCAGCTGCTGACACATCTGTAATCATTTAAGAGTCACTCCCGCAAGTGGAGTGACTCTCCTGATATGTAGCCTATATTCAACGGATTTAGTATTAGGACTATTTTGCGGAAGAAACTATCAGTATAAAACTCGTTTCCACACAGAAACCAGAATATCCCGATTTTTCCCCTAGCTGTCAGGGACGATCTAGAAACTTTCTTAATTTTCAGGCATTATCTGCAACTTTTCCCTAAATATAGATTTGTTAATCTCCTAACAAAAACCTATGGGTGAAAAAAAACGAATTGGACTTCTCACCAGTGGTGGTGACTGTGCGGGTTTAAATGCCGCCATTCGTGCCGTTGTCCACCATGCCAGTGGCAATTATGGCTGGGAAGTGGTGGGTATTCGAGAAGCAACTAACGGATTAATTAACCGTCCCCCAAAAACCACTATCTTTGATATTGAAGGAGTCGATCGCCTGTTGGTGATGGGGGGAACAATTCTCGGTACTACCAATAAGGGGGATCCCTTCGCTTTCCCGATGCCGGATGGAACCCTGATCGATCGCTCTCAGGAAATCATTGACGGCTATCATAGTCTGGGACTGGATGCCCTGATCGGCATCGGTGGCGATGGTAGTCTGGCGATTTTGCGCCGTATTGCCCAACAGGGAGGCATTAATCTGATTGGTATCCCCAAAACCATCGATAATGATGTGGGAGCTACAGAAGTCTCCATCGGCTTCGATACAGCTACTAATATCGCCACAGAAGCCCTCGATCGCCTCCATTTTACCGCCGCTAGTCATAACCGGGTGATGATTCTAGAAGTTATGGGTAGAGATGCCGGCCATATCGCCCTGGCTGCCGGTATTGCGGGGGGGGCCGATATCATTCTCATTCCCGAAATTCCCTACCGATTAGAGAATATCTGCGAGAAGATCCGGCAACGGCAGCGTATGGATAAACAGTTTTCTCTGATTATTGTCTCCGAGGCTGTGCGTACGGAAACCGGCGATCGCCTATCACAAAAGAAAGCCCTAGGGGAAGATCGTCTCGGGGGTATCGGTCGCTATTTAGCCGAAGAAGTTGCCAGGGAAACCGGGGCCGAAACGAGAGTGACTTTCCTGGGCCACATTCAACGGGGGGGTATTCCTTCTCCAATGGATCGCTTACTGGGGGCGGCTTTTGGCGTTGCGGCCGTGGATCTGATCGCCCGGGAAGAATTCGATCGCATGGTGGCCTGGCAAAATCGGCAAGTGGTCAGTGTTCCCATTGAGGAGGCGATTAAAACCTATCGCGTCGTCGATCCCGAAGAAACTTTAGTCAAAACCGCCAGGGGTTTGGGTATTTGTCTAGGGGATTGAGATTAAATCTAGGGGAATCGGTGCGAGAATTAATCCTTAAGTATCGCCCTTTCCCCACTGATTAAAATTACAAGTCAAATAAAGATAAACTCTGATAATTATTTTTCGGCAATTTCGCCAGTAAATCTAAATGATTAATAGTTCGGTTAATGTAAGTAGGTAGGCGTTAAAAGTTGTCAGATCCCCCCGCCTATCGGCACCCCCCTTATCAAGGGGGGCAGGGGGGATCGAACCTAAAATCCATTTTAAATTTAATTATAACCAGCTACTTAGCAGAAAGATTGTTAGAAATCAACGTTCTTGAACAGTGCCTAAAACTCCTGACAGGGGGACAAGACCTCTCAAAGCATTGTCCACAAAGGTTTTGAGGCTCCTCAGTTACAAACAGATACATCGCTTTCAGCCAAAAAGCTAACGAGAGAATCAGGGATTTGGGCGAGCTTACTAGAAATCTTTATCAACAACGGGGGGTGAGCTGCATCGAACTTTTTCGCTCGAACACCCCAAAAAGCTTGTGCTGTAAGGAGTTCAGCCAGCTTGTCCCCCTGTCAGCTAAAACTCTCAACCATGAGCTATCTTCCTCAACTGGTAATTTCTGTAATCAAAAGACGTTACTAAATCAATGGATAGATGCCAACTTTGTGCAGATTCAAAAGTTATTTGTAGTCTAGTTTTTAACCATCCCACAAAAGAAGATTTATATCTTAAATTAGCAACACCAAAAACCAAAACTCTCTTACGCTTGGGTAAAATGCTTGACAACTTTGTCAATTACTGATATCCTGCCAATAAACGTATTTGGGAGGTAATTAGATCATGGCTACTTATACATTTTCTGCGAAAACCCTAACATCTCCAACAAGCAAGGGTGGCGTAAGAATGAATATTGAGGATGTCGTTGGTCAAGGTTTTGGTGCGAGACTGGCACTACTGTATCTGATCAACGACAACGGGTTAAACAGTACACCCCAACACATCACCTTATCAACTCCCACCCTGGCAACCGGAAAAAATCTCACTTCTGTGGGACGAGTAACCCCCACGAATAATGCGGGATATAATATCACCGGAACCGCTTGGCGACTGCGGAATGGCGACAGTACTGATTCAACTGGGACTATTAGGGGCTATGGCTCTAGTTTTATCAATACCTATGACCTGGCTGCCAACACAGATACCTTTATCATTTCTCCCTTTGTTACCGGACCTGCTACTCATATCCTGGCAATCCCGTCAAGTTCATCATTTACTAAGGCTGCATCTAATAATGTATTTGCCAGCTTCAACGAACCGGCCCTGACCGGTACGGACAACTACAAGCTGATCGGTACCACCTTCAACGATTTTTTGGCAGGTCTTAATGGTAATGACACTATCTTAAGCGGAGGTGGTGACGATACCCTAACAGGCTATGGAGGAAATGATTATATTGATGCAGGTGATGGCAATAATGGTTTTACTGGGGACGATGGTGACGATACCTTATTGGGTGGAAGCGGTCTTGATTCGATCATAGGCGGGACGGGAAATGATTTTATTAATACGGGTGATGGTTTGTTTAATATTGCTTATGGGGACGATGGTAACGATACTTTATTGGGTGGAGCCGGTGCTGATTCATTAACAGGATTTACTGGAGATGATAGTATTAATGGCGGTGGGGGCGATGATGATCTGAATGGAGGTTTGGGCAAAGATACCCTGTTCGGTGGAGATGGCAACGATACCCTCAGTAGCGGTGGGGATAATGATCTTCTTGATGGGGGTTCCGGTAATGATAGTCTCGATGGGGCTGGTGGTAATGATACCTTATTCGGTGGAATCGGTAATGATACGCTCTTGGGGGCAATAAATAATGATCGGGTATTAGGAGGTGTCGATGCTGATAGTCTCTCAGGTTCATTGGGACAAGACACATTTGTTCAAGGAACCCTTGACAGTGTAGCCTCAACAGGAGGTACTTTTAGTAACCTACCTACATTTACCTCTGGTGAGACTATTGTTTTCGGTAACGGTTTAGATATCATTTCCGACTTTACTGCCGGTACCCTAGGAGATCAACTTGATCTGGATTCCTCGAGTTCGGCAATATCCGCGATTGGGGTTTCAACTTCTAGTCTGGTTTCTGGTACAAACTACTATCTTTCTGGTAGCTACAGTGGTAATGTCTTCACCATCAGCGCTGATGGTGTTGGCTTAGATACGCTGATTTTAACTCTATCTCCCCAATCAATTGGTCCAGTTGGGTTGGTTAGCAACGCATAAACCACCCAATTCTGATTAGATGGCAAGAAGAATTAACCAGCCTAATCTTTGTGTCTTTGTGTCTTTGTGGTTATTTTCTGCGATCGCTTGTTAATTTTCCCTCAATCTTGGTCCCACTATTTGTGATAAGCTAAACGGCGCTTAACCTGCATGATCCAACAGCTATAACCCTTTTGGAGTCTATATCGGTGATCCGAAGTAAAAGCCGTTTAGCTTAGTATATAGTTAGACTTCGACCATTTGGGAGAGGCAAACTATGATAGATTATAATTTAGACGCGGCGCATAGCATTCTGTATATGCAACCTACATCTGCACTTGCGGCGGAAGATTTCATCAAGATTGCGGAGGCAGTGGACCCCCACATTGAAGCCACTGGTGGCCTTGCTGGCGTAATCATCGAAGTACCTACTTTCACCGGTTGGGAAAGTTTTGGAGCCTTGGTTGCTCATTTCCGGCTGATACGCGACCATCACAAGTACGTCAGTAAGGTTGCAGTGGTGACTGATTCCACTCTGGTTAAACTGATTGAAAGTCTGGCTTCCCACTTTGTCGCAGCTGAAGTCAGGCAGTTTCCTTGGGGGGAAACCGAGGTAGCGACCCAATGGATCTTGGGCGGCTCCTGATTCTCTTAGAGTACAATAGACATCTCCAGCAATTAACCTCAACCCCTTGTTTAATCGGGTTCTAACGTGAATTATTAGAGATGTCTAATCTTGACCGATTCCTAAAACTTTGAACCATAAGCTATCTTCCTTGACTGGTAATTTCTGTAATCAAAAGGCGTTGCTAAGTCAAGGAATGAATGCCAAATTTTTACAGTTCCAAAAGTTGTTTTTAGTCTAAGTTTTAACCATCTCACAAAAGAAGATTTATATCTTATACTAAATCCGGTTATCAAAGACTGATTATTTATTCCCCCTTTTGCCTGTTGCCTGAGTGCCTGTCTTCATAAGTAGCCTATACTCAACGGATTTAGTATTAAATTAGCAGAGCCAAAACTATCTTCTGATTTGGTCAAATGCTTGACAATTTTGTCAATTACCGATATCCTGCCAATAAACGTATTTGGGAGGTAATTAGATCATGGCTACTTATACATTTTCCGCGAAAACCCTAACATCTCCAACCCTGCTACCCACCGGCGGGGTAGTAATTAATATGGGAACCATCACTGGTGAGGGTTGGGGTTTCACGCGTGCCTTGCTCTTTTTTATAGACAGTAACTTTTTAAACACTAGACCCCAATTTATTACCGGCTCAATTCCCACCGGAGCAACTGGGAGGAATCTGACTTCTGTAGGGCGATTAGCCCCTGGAAACAGTCCATTTAATATTACTGGCACGGCTTGGCGACTGCGTAATGGCGATGCTAGTGATTCAACTGGGACTATTAGTGGCTACGGCTCTAGTTTTACCAATACCTATGACCTTGCTGCTGGAACGGACACCTTTATCATCTCTCCCTTTGTTACCGGATCTGCTACTCATATCCTGACAATGCCGCCAAGTTCATCATTTACTAAGGCTGCATCTAATAATCGGTTTTATAGTGCTAATGACCCCGCTCTGACTAGCACCGACAACTACAAGCTGATTGGCAGTTCCTTTAACGATAATCTGGCAGGTCAGAACGCTAATGACACCATATTAGGTGGAGCCGGTAACGATACGATCTTTGCCTTGGGGGGTGATGATTATGTTGAGGGGGGTGATGGTGATGACAGCATATTAGGTCGAACTGGTAACGATACAATCTTCGGCGGTAATGGTAATGATGCTTTTGATGGGGGTGAGGGAAATGATTCTCTTTATGGGGGTAGTGGTATCGATCTAATCCAGGGACTGGAAGGAAATGATTATCTTGATGGGGGTAGTGGCAGTGATAGTCTTGAGGGGGGTGATGACAACGATACCTTACTAGGTGGGGACGGTAATGATACACTCGGGGGACTTCAGGGTACTGATAGTCTTGATGGGGGTATTGGTAATGATAGTCTGAGGGGAGGGGCTGGCAATGATACCTTACTAGGCAATGATGGTACGGATACTCTCCTGGGAGGTAATGGTAGCGACAGCTTAACAGGTGGGGCCGGTGTAGATACATTTACTCAGGGAGTTACAGATAGTGTCGGACCAACAATCATCCCAGGCACTTTTACCGATGGCAACACCATTACTTTTGGTAACGGTTTAGACATCATTTCAGACTTTGAAACAGGTACATCGGGAGATAAACTTGATCTGGATTCCTCGAGTTCGGCAATATCCGGGATTGGGGTTTCAACTTCTAGTCTGGTTTCTGGTACAAACTACTATCTTTCTGGTAGCTACAGTGGTAATGTCTTCACCATCAGCGCTGATGGTGTTGGCTTAGATACGCTGATCCCAATCAATTAGTCCAGTAGGGTGGGTTAGCAACGCGTAACCCACCGCAATTATTCCAAATGAATATCATCCTATAGATTAGCAATGCGTAACCCACCATCTCTTGACAAAGAGGATAACTTCTGCATTACCATATCTCGTTCCATCCTGATATTTTCTGAAGCTAGAAGGGTATATTAAGAGAGATTCCGATCGCCGCTTATTGAGATAAATCTATCATGCTTATTTACTTTATTCACGGAGTGGCCACAAGAGATGCTAGTTATGCCAATAAATTAATCAAACTAATTGAAGAAGAATGTAAACGCAAAAATCTGCCGATTCCCTACTGTCATGCAGGATTTTGGGGAAATGTTCTCAAAGGAACCGAAAAATTATGGCGAGATATCGAGCAAGAATTACAGACAAAAAAACAGAAAAATAGTAATTTTAACCCCGAGCAATACTTTCGCTATCAAAATTTTAGAAAAGAGTATTTATCTTATTTTATCGGTGACGCATTTAGCTATTTAGGCAGCGATCGAGGAACCCAAATTCGCCGCATTATTGCCGATCAATTAATCGATCTTGTGCAAGCTCACCCCACGGAAACCGAATTACATATAGTGGCCCATTCTTTGGGTACTGTAATCCTTTGGTATCTGTTATTTTCTGAGCGTTTTGACCCTAAAGATCCCGCTCATGAAATTCGTGATCTTATCGGTAAAGAACGGGGCAAACTTTCCCTATTTAGTGTAACAACGATGGGTTCACCGATCCCATTTTTAAATCTAACTCTAGGCATTGATAACAATCAAATTGAAAAATTTATTAGCCAGCATCAAAGTCAGCGTTTGCTCTGGAATAATCTAATCAATTCCTCCGATATTATCGCTTATCCAATTCGTCCTCTTTTTGATTCTATAACCGATGTATCCAAGATTTTGATGAGCGATTATTATCTAGAAGCGACCGGCAATATTTTTGATTCTGTAGAAATTGCTGCCGTTGTCTTAAATTCCCTTAATGCTCATACCTATTACCTAGCATCAGATAAAGTAGCCAAAAATATCGTAGAGACAATTTATTTCGGTCAGCAGGATTATAATCATGGTAATAGTTACAGTAATAACACCTGTGTTGATCTTGCCATACAAAGAATAGCCAAAATATCTGGAGTAACTAAAGATGTGGTAAAAATGAAACCTTTAAAAGAAAAAATATTACTAGAAGGTAAATTTAAAGATGCTAGTGGTTATATTTATTTAAGCTCAGATTTATATCGTGTCCATCATGTTTATATACAGGACAATCATCAAAATATCGTATATGCTGTATATGTGGATTGGATTCATGTAGAGGGATTGAAAAATTCTGTTACAGAAATCATCAGACAGCTATGTTATGTCAACGGTGAAGCAAAGAATAGCTAATAGCGTGATGTCTTGGACAATTTTTTAATTTTCGCTGCGCTATACTGCCATTATTTAGATTAAACCAGCATTTATGAATCAATCCCCCCGCATTCTAGCACTCGATTTTGATGGTGTTCTTTGTGATGGCATGATCGAGTATTTTCAGATTAGCAAACGCACCTATGAAACCCTTTGGCCGGAAATAATTCCCGAGGATTTTTTCCCTAGGTTTTCGCAACTTCGTCCCGTTATCGAAACCGGTTGGGAAATGCCCTTACTGTTGCGATCGCTCGTTCTCGGTATTCCCGACGAGGAAGCTTTAAATAATTGGCCGTCAATTCGGCAAAATCTGCTAGAAAGGGAGAAAATAGCGAAAAAAGTTCTCTCAAATGCTCTCGATGGTCTTAGGGATCGATGGATTGAGTCGGATCTAGAGTCTTGGTTAGCCTTACATCAATTTTATCAACCCGCAATCGATCGCCTGGCCTCTCTTTTAGACTCGGATTTTTTGGTTTATATCATCACTACAAAAGAAAGTCGTTTTGTCAAGCAATTGTTACAAAAAGTAGCAATTAATTTTCCCGAAGCGAGATTAATCGGCAAAGAGATTAAACAGCCGAAATACCTGACTATTCAGCAAATACTGGCTGATTTACCCGAATCTCCCGCTAATTTGTGGTTTGTCGAGGATCGTCTCGATGCTTTGGAATTAGTGCAACAACAAGCAGATTTAAACGATGTGGGCTTATATTTAGCCGATTGGGGATATAATACCGCTCAAATGCGCCAAAAAGTTGCTCAAGATACCCGCATTAAGCTGTTATCCCTATCTCAATTTGCGGCAGATTTTACCCACTGGTAGAGTCAGTGACGACAAATATTAAAACTTCGCCTATTACCCGATGGGGTTGTTAAGCTTTCTTTATACACTTGTACTAATTGTCAATTTCTTCTACAATGGTCAAAGGTCGATATTTTAGAAATTTTGTGGAGCTATAACCAGGCGGTACCTCCTTGGGGCGAACCGTCAAAACAGAGTTTGCCGCCTCCGAGTCTCACCCGACCGCAATAATCTCGGCTTGCTCCCCAAGTATGAACATCGGGATTGAGCAGATAATCTGGGTATGCTACCACATCCTTAGAAGCGGGATTTTTATTGTCCAGAGTGCTACTATCTGACATTTGCTACAAAATAAACTACTAAAAGTTGACATTGTCAGAAAAATGCATTATTATAAGAGCGAAACCATCTCGAAATAAGATTATGCCCGATGGAGATAAAGTTCACAGTAAGCTTCCTTGGCGATATCAAAGACCGTATAAGCGTCTTTGTGAAAGTAAAACGAGTTCTCAGGAGTCTGTATGGGAACTTATGAAGGCTTTATTGCAAGATATTCGGCAAAAAGGGGATAATTTTTTAAAAACCGCTCAATTATTAGCGGAAGAGCTTGAAAATCATCTTCTGACCATTAGATTTCAGGGAAACTTAGCTCCCTTTAGAGAAGATATTGATAAATCCATCAAAAACTCTAATCTTTCGCATTATAACCAACAAATACTTATTCAAGCCAGTCGAAATCTTCTAAAAAAAATACAAAATAATATTTTAACTAATAATTTAAAAGAAGAGATGATCGCAGAATCTTTTAATATAACTCTGCGCGTAAACTTTATCGGAAAACTTCCTTTAAATCAGGCTCATTACGCTGGAGTTGATGATCAGTTGCTTCAACAACTTATCAACGAGATGATTCCAGAAATTCAATCAATCATTTATACATTATCTAAAAAAGCAAATCAACAAGGAAGTGTTAAGAATTTACGATTGCCTAGACGAAAGAATAGACAAGTTATAGGTATGGATGAAGATTTATCATGAGCAAGATTTATACATTAGAGTTTAGTTCAATTCAAAATACTCAAGGAAGGGTTTGTTTTACCGACCATGCTAGAGATCAGCAAGTTAATGTGAGTATTAATATTGATGACACGGGTTTTCAGTGTCGTCTAAAAATAGAATATCCCTCTAAAATCGCCGACTTAATTGATTTGGCAGTGGCGATTCATGGTTCGGATCGCCTTGTTAGACAGCCATTCGATCAACCTCCATGTCAAATAAAAGTAATCCTTCCAGTTCGTAATCCAGATTTGTTAAATAGTAAATTATTTCAAGAAAAGCTAGAAAAATTAATGCACTGGGCTACGGGAAGTAATTGGTGTTTTTCTTTTACAAAACGGGATGATCAAAAACGCTCTGCCGAAGAAAATACTCTATTCGATCTTCCTATTGATGTTAATGAAGTTGCACTTTGGAGCGGAGGATTAGACGCTCTCGCTGGACTTTATAACAGAATATGCGATGCTCCAAACGGTTTATTCATTTTATGCGGATCGGGTAGCAACAATATAATTTTAAAAATCCAAAAACAGACCTTTGATGCGATTGAGCGTTTATTTCCTAATCGTTTAATGTTGTATAGAGTACCTATACGTTTTTATAATAGTAAAAAATGCCCTAAAAACCCCATCTCTCGATCCCGCGGTATTGTTTTTATGTTAATTGGCTCTGCTTGTGCTTATTTAATGGGCAAGAGAGTCTTAAATATTTATGAAAATGGAATCGGTGCGATTAACCTTCCCTATCGTGATTCTGCTCTAGGTTTAGATCATACTCGTTCAGTTCATCCTAGAACATTAGTTATGGTGGGGAAGCTTATATCAATTCTCTTGGAAGAATCGTTCAAAATTGAAAATCCCTTTCTTTTTTGGACTAAAGCTCAAATGTGTCAAACGCTAGTCAAAAATCAGGCAATTGATTTAGCCTTTTTGACCAAATCTTGTGATAAATCCCTTCATCAAAATCCGAGCCAATGTGGATATTGCTCATCTTGTTTACTTAGAAAGCAGTCTCTTCTAGCTGCGGGAATTGAAGACAAAACCAAATATTATATTTCCCATGCAAGTTCTTCGATTAAGCAGAATTACTATTTATATTTAAATAATATACTCGAACAGGTTAAAACCTTGTATAATTTACTTAATACTTCTGATGAATTCAATCAACAATGGAATGCCATAACTAACCAATATCCTCAATTAGACTACGAAATTTTAGATTATTTAGAATTAAATTATTATGATTTAAGTTGCAATAATATACGGGATTTATTATTAAATCTTTATCGAAATTATATAGACGAATGGAATCGGGTGAAATCTAAAGTTCAAGCGACTATTGAGGATGACAATCATGACGAATAATATCCTCGATCACATCAATCCCTACGACTTAGGAAAACGACTCAAACAAGCGCGAGAACAGCGCGGCATGACACAAGAAGCGGCGGCAAAAATTATCGATGTGGCGCGGACAACCCTAGTCGCGATTGAAAAAGGGGAGCGCCGTCTCAAATCCTCAGAATTAGTAAAACTCGCTCGCGCTTACGGTAAAAATGTTAGTGATTTTCTTGTCTTAACCCCTCCGATTGAATCTTTCGAGGTACAATTTCGTTCCGCTTCTCGTCAAGGTGAAGCGGAAAAAACGGAAGTACAGTCTGTGATCTTGCGCTTCCAAGAATTCTGTCAAAATTACCTTGAATTAGAAGAACTAATGAAGTCGCCTTTACCCCGTAACTATCCCCCCGAATATCATCTAGATGATACTTTTCCCATTAATATTATCGCCGAAAGTATCGCCAATGCGGAAAGACAACGATTAGGTTTAGGAGATAAACCTATTCCGCTATTACGAGAGATTTTAGAACAAGAAGTAGGAATCAGAATTTTTTATCTGCCCATGCCTTCCCAATCGAAATGCTCCGAAATGTATAGCTATAATGAAACCGTAGGAGCTTGTATGGCGATTAATGCCAATCATCCGCAAGAACGTCAACTGTGGTCATTAGCGCACGGTTATCTCCATTTTTTAGCCCATCGTTATCAACCCGTGATTGATTATCTCGATGAATATCAAAGAATGCCTAAAAGTGAACAATTGGCGGAAGCTTTTCCGAAATATTTTCTCATGCCCACCAGTAGCTTACTGAAACGTTATAATGACATTAAACGATCGCAAGGTAAATTTACTCCTACCGATTTAATTCACTTAGCTCATTACTACGGTGTTTCGATACAAGCACTATGCTATCGATTGGAAGAAATGCAATTGCTGCCATCGGGTACTTATAACAGATTAAGGGATAGTGGATTTAAAATCCGAAAAGCGCAACAGGAACTAGGCTTAGAAAATAATCCTAATAAATCCTACGATTTAACTCCTACTCATTATCAACGTTTAGCGATCGAGGCTTACAATCGAGAACTAATTACTGAAGGTGCTTTCGCTCATTTTTTAGGTGTTGATCGCCTAGAAGCTCGTCGGCTCGCCGAGATATTGCGTGAACCATCACAGGAATTAACCGAAGACTACAGAGATATTGATTTAACTAAAATCAAATAAGTGGGGGAGAGGCTATTAACCTTATGCTGAAGCGATCCTCCCCTATTGTTTTCGATGCCTGTTGTGTTTTTAATCTGATAGCTTCTGGTTGTTTTTTAAAAATCATTACGGCTATTCCCATTCAAATTATGATCGCGCAAACAGTTTGGGAAGAGGAATTGATTAACTTCGATCGCTTTGAAGAAAGTGACAGACTCCAGCTAGATAAATCGGTTAATAACGAAATCATCCAAATTGTTGATTTTGAATCCGAATCAGAAACTGATCTTTTTGTCAATTATGTCGCTATTTTAAAAGATGATGGAGAGTCGGCAAGCGGAGCGATCGCTATTTCCAGAGGCTGGGCAATTGCGACGGATGACAAACAGGCAACGAACTTATTTCGACGGGAAAAACCAAACCTAGAAATCCTCTCGACTCCTGAAATTCTGCAATATTGGGCGGAAAAAAAGAAGATTAGCGATCAAGATTTGAAAAACGTTCTCAAATCGGTTCGAGTCAAAGGACGATATTCACCCCCGCGAGAACATCCTCTGGCGAATTGGTGGGCGAGCATTACCCAGAATTAGAAAAATACTGGTATAATTCGTCAAATTTTTCGATAATTTTCCCAAAAAACTCGATTTTATCACTCTCTCGTGCTTTAAATGTCGGTAATCGATAGCTCGTGGGAGATCACCTTCCCCCCTCTATCCTGGTGTCAGTTCGGGTTAAGGAAATTTTGCCATGACTTCTAGAGGAGAATCAGGGTTGTTGCTTATCCCGAACTCTGGTTATCTAACTTATCGTTGTCTAACCCACCCGACATTATCTGCTATACTAAAAAGCGTAGTCGTTATGAGTTGCATTTACGGTTATGACTGTCGAGAATTTAGTCATTATTGGTTCGGGACCCGCGGGATATACGGCGGCGATTTATGCGGCGCGTGCGAACTTAAAACCCTTGATGTTTGAGGGTTTCCAAGCGGGAGGCATTCCGGGTGGACAATTGATGACCACCACAGAAGTAGAAAATTTCCCCGGTTTTGCCGAAGGAATCACCGGTCCGAAGCTCATGGAAAGAATGAAAGAACAGGCCGAAAGATGGGGGACCCAATGCTATACCGAAGATGTTATCTCGGTGGATTTAAGTCAGCGTCCTTTTACCATTCGTTCCACCGACCGGGAAGTTAAGGCCAATAGTATTATTATCGCCACGGGAGCCACTGCCAAACGCTTAGGATTACCCAGCGAGGCCCAATTCTGGAGTAACGGGATTTCCGCTTGTGCTATCTGTGACGGTGCTACACCGATATTTAGAGAGGAAAACCTCGCTGTGATTGGTGGCGGTGACTCGGCGGCGGAAGAAGCCGTATATTTGACTAAATACGGCTCTCACGTCCATTTATTAATTCGCGGGGAAGCGATGCGCGCCTCGAAAGCAATGCAAGACCGGGTGTTAAATAATCCGAAAGTTACCGTTCATTTTCATACCCAAGCGGTGGATGTGTTCGGTACAGGCAGTAAAATGGCAGGATTACGCATTAAAAACTCTCAAACGGGAGAAATCAGCGAATTAGCCGTTAGAGGGTTATTTTATGCCGTCGGTCACACTCCCAATACTTCCCTATTCCAAGGACAACTAGAATTAGATGAGGTGGGTTATGTGAAAGTCAAACCGGGGACTGTTGCTACCAGCGTCGAGGGGGTTTTTGCCGCAGGAGATGTGCAGGACCACGAATACCGTCAGGCAATCACTGCCGCAGGTACGGGGTGTATGGCGGCGTTATTGGCAGAAAGATGGTTATCGGAGCATAATTTAATCCAAGAATACCGTCAATCAGCCACTTCTGAACATTACGAGACGAAAACTGTTAGCGAAACCCCGGCCGATACGGAGGAAACTTTTGATATTAACAAAACCCGTCACGTTGGGGGTTATGCTTTGCGGAAATTATTCCACGATGGCGATCGCTTGTTAATGGTAAAATATGTTTCTCCCACCTGTGGCCCCTGTAAAACCCTGAAACCGATTTTAGATAAAGTGGTCGATGAGTACGATGGCAAAATTTATTTTGTGGAAATTGACATCGAAGCTGACCCAGAAATTGCCAAAATGGGTCAAGTAACTGGTACTCCCACGGTACAATTCTTTAAGGAGCGGGAATTAGTAAAAGAAATGCGCGGAGTCAAACAAAAAAGCGAATTTCGTCAAGTAATTGAGAGTTATCAATAATCAGTTATCAGGAGTCAGGAGTCAGGATTCAGGAGTCAGGAGTCAGGAGTCAGGAGTTAGGAGATAGGAGTTAGGAGATAGGGTGATAGGGTTTTAGGGTGATAGGGAAATTTCATCCAAATGCTCCACTTCCCCACTTCCCCACTTCCCACTCCCTAATTCATAATTCCTCACTTCCCCACACCCCACACCCCACACCCCACACCCCACACCCCACACCCCACTTCCCAACACCCTATGCTAGAGGTCTTACAATTTGATTTTATGCGCCATGCCATCGCCGCAGGAATATTAGTTAGTATTGCCTGTGGGATTGTTGGTACTTTGGTAGTAGTTAATCGCGTGGTTTTTATCAGTGGTGGAATCGCTCACGCTGCCTATGGAGGCATAGGAATCGGTTATTTTTTTGGGATTAATCCCCTGGTGGGGGCGATATTTTTTACCTTTTTTTCGGCGTTAGGCATGGGTTTTTTACAGCGTCGCATCCGGGAGAGATCTGATACTTTAATCGGGGTGATGTGGGCGATTGGTATGGCGATTGGGGTAATTTTTATTGATTTAACCCCCGGTTATAAAGCTGATTTAATGAGTTATCTTTTCGGTAGTATTTTAACTGTACCGAGGGATGATTTATGGATAATGGCGGGCATAGACATATTAATTATAACCTTAGTTAGTATCTTTTATAAAGAGTTGTTAGCCATATCTTTTGATGAAACCTTTGCGATTATTCGCAATATTCCCGTGGAGATAATTTATTTAGGTTTAATGGGAATAACCGCTTTAACTATTGTCGCAGTAATGCAGGTGGTAGGATTAATTATGGTAATTGCTTTACTAACTATTCCCGCCGCTATCAGTGGACAATTTGTTAAAAATATGAAGGGAATGATGATCCTAGCGATTATTTTAGGAATTGTCTTTACTTTAGTGGGTTTGTGGTTATCCTATAGTTTAAATCTCACCTCAGGGGCGACAATTATTTTAGTGGCAGGATTGGGTTATTTAATCAGTCTTACTTGGAAACCTTTGATGCTCACTATCACCAGAAAAATATCTCATCTTTAAGTCTCTCCCCTAGTTGTGGTGATAAGAACAAGTTATCTAGGGGAGCGGGAAGGCAATTCACCCCCACATTGCCCCACATTAGTTGTTCTCTAGAGGCCAATGGGATAGTCTTGCCAATTATAACCCTAAACGCTCCTTTTGGCGGGCTTTATAGGAGGCTAACAGCCAGATAGAGCCAGAAATCAAAGAAGGAGCAAGGACGAAAAAAGTGGCCATGGTCACGGGATGTTCCCGGGCCCACACCCAATAGATCATCACGGCAAAAATCAAGCCACAGTAAGCTAGTCCTAGAAAGGGGATGCCAATAACTAAAATGGCGAATCGAGTATCTTTATCCATAAAATATCGGGATGGCAGCGAAAATGTAGCTGATGGGTTTCGCTTACCCCTCTCCTTACTTATAATCTTCCTTCTGGGATTGCTTGCGGAAAAATAAGGTATTTTTTAGAATTAGGCGCTGATTATTGGGAGGCCTTCCTTGCCGAAACAAAGATTAGATTTATTATTAGTAGCCAAAAATCTCTGTGATTCCCGTCAACAGGCACAGCGATTAATTCGCGCTGGAGAAGTGAAAGTCAATCATCAAATCATCGATAAACCGGCCACAGAAATCGATCCAGAAGCGGCGATCGAGGTTAAGCAGAAACTGCCCTATTTGTCAAGGGGGGGCGAAAAATTAGCTAAGGCCTTAGAATTGTTTGCCATCGATGTCTGCGATCGCATTTGTTTAGATGGAGGCATTTCCACGGGGGGATTTACCGATTGTCTCTTGCAAAAAGGAGCAAAACGGGTTTATGGGGTTGATGTGGGTTATGGACAAGTGGCGTGGAGTTTACGGCAGGATGAACGGGTTATTTTACTAGAAAGAACTAATTTTCGCTATTTAACCCCGGAAAAGTTATACGGACAGGAAAAACCCGCCGATTTAGCAGTTATGGATCTGTCCTTTATTTCTTTGACCAAAGTTTTACCGACCCTGTGGACGCTATTAAATCCACCGCGAGAAGCGATTTTATTGGTCAAACCCCAATTCGAGGTGGGACGGGAAAAAGTTGGCAAAAAAGGGGTAGTTCGCGACCACCAAGACCAAGCAGGGGCGATTTTTCAGGTTTTACAGGCCGCCGAAGTCTTAGGATGGTTCTATCGGGGTTTAACTTGGTCTCCCATTACCGGACCTGCGGGTAACGTCGAGTATCTTCTCTGGTTATCCACCGATATCGGCCAAGTTAGTCCCAGTTTATCAGCGATCGCAGAAATCACCCAAGAAGCGATCGAACAGTTTTAACCCCAGTGTTTTTTCAAGGAAGTGGGGAGAGGGGGAGATTTTCAGAAAACCCTTGACAAATGGCGAGACTTGCTTTATACTTTATGTATAATCGGAATCCGTGCGCCCATATATATAGGGTTTTTCAGCGAAGATAAAAGAGAAAAAAATAGACTGAAAAATCGGATTGGGCAGGAAGAGGACAAAGGTATGAAGACAGAAATTTTCCCTCCCCGACAAGCATTAAACAAAGCATTTCTGAGAGTCAAACCGAATCTTTGTCAGGTAGAGAAGTTTCAAGTGTTCTTACATACAAAAACGATGATCGGGGAGTTCAATATATCGGAAAATGGGAGAGATAACCCGAAAAATTATTGTTAAATCATGTTAAGTCCCGTAGATACGATTAAAATTCTCGAAAATCATCCCGATCGCACTTTTCAAGCTGGTGAAGTTATTTTTGCCGATGGCACGGAGGGCGAGTTAATGTACGGTATTCTTAGCGGAGAAGTGGAGATGTATATCAAGGAACAATTGATAGAAACTCTAGAAAAAGGGGATGTATTCGGAGCAGGATCGCTCCTGCATGGGGATAAACTGCGAGAATCCACAGCTATTGCCAAAACTGATTGTAAATTAGCCTGTCTCAATCAACCGCAGTTTTTATTTGCCGTGCAGGAAACCCCCATGTTTGCGATCGAAGTGTTAAGAAGTTATTCCGATCGCTTTCGCAAGTTGAAAAAAATCTTCACCAGTGAAGCATAGAGGAGCAAAGGAAAGCTATCCCCACCAAAACTATTGACCGAAAATCTCACCGATAGTTAAACGGGAACCATTGACCAAATCCCCACCAGAACGCGGTGATTTTCCCGATAATTGCACTTCTTTTAATAATAATAAACCCTCACCCGTCTGCACTACCGGCCCGAAATTTTTCCAGAGAGCCACGATCGATCCCACTTCTCCGCTTAGATGAGAAAGGTCTTTTGTCTGTAATTCTCGAGGCAGTTGACTAGGATCGTCTAGGGGAATAGTCGCCATCACTTTTAGAGGTTGTCCCCGGAAAGTGGTTAGCGCATGAGGATAAAAACCCCGGACTCGATCGTGAATTCTCCGGCCCGAATCTTGCCAGTGGATTAGATAGTCAGATTTTTGAATTAAAGGGGCATAGGTGGCATCGTCGTTATTTTGAGGAATTGGGGTAATTTCTGCTCGATCGAGCTTAGAGAGGGTTTCTAGGAGCAAATCCGCCCCTATTTGTCCTAGGGTTGCTCCCACCTGTTCGGCATGGTCAAAAAGAGCGATCGGGGTGTAGGCTTTCAGTAGCATCGGTCCGGTATCCATGCCCGCATCCATTAACATGGTGGTAATGCCGGTTTCTTTTTCTCCCCTAGCGATGCACCACTGCACGGGGGCTGCTCCCCGATATTTCGGTAAAATTGAGCCATGAACGTTAATACAGCCTAATCTCGGCATCTCTAGAATTTCTGGGGAGAGAATTTGTCCGTAGGCAACCACCACAAAGGCATCCACCCGCGATTGTCTGAGAAAATCTAAGGTTCGAGCGTTTTTTTTGACACTTTTGGGCTGCCAAACCGGTATTTGCCGTTCTATGGCTATTTGTTTCACCGGTGAGGGGATTAATTGATTGCCCCTTCCCCGGCGCTTGTCCGGTTGGGTAACGACGGCAATTACTTCTATATCGGGATTGGCTAATAATTTTTTTAGGGTGGGAACGGCAAAAGTCGGGGTTCCGAAAAAAACAATACGCATGGGAGAGGGGGGGGATTTTTCAGTTATCAGTGAGCAGTAATCAGTGAATGTCCACTGAGTTATTAACGGCTAACTATGCCAGACCATTGAATTTTTTTGGCTTTTTCCCGACGATAGGAGAAAAAATGATCCTCTTGTTGATAGGTACAAAAAGGAGCGATCGCAATTTGTTCATCCCTAATTCCTAACTGTTGTAGTTGATGATAAATCACCCGTCGCACGTCTAAGCGCACTTTTCCTTTTTCCTCGTCAGCAAATAAGGGGGAGGGGGACAGGTTAAATAAATTCGCCAGAATTTGGTCGGGATTGGTTTCTTGGGGGAATAAACTTAAACCCACTTCTGCGGCAACTTCTGTCTCTACTTGATACACTTCCCCGGCAATTGCCGGCCCCAGGGCCAGCACTAAGTTATCTAAACAACTACCGGAGTTTAATAACTGCTTTACTGCTTTGGGAACTATCCTTTTGGCCGTCCCTCTCCATCCAGAATGAATCGCCACCCCAACACCAGTAGAGCGATCGCCTATTAGTACGGGCGTACAATCAGCACTGGCCACCCAAATCCCTTGACCGGAAGCATCGGTGATAATTCCATCCGCTTCGACAATTTCCGGGTTAGTAATCCCTTGGGGATTTAATAGGCGATCGCCATGTACCTGTTTGACCCGATAAACCGGTACATTTGCCCCCAGAGCAGCCGTAAAAGCTTCCGGGGTTTGGGGGTAATAATGACGGGTAAAAAAGCCGTGGGACCAGTCCTCTAGGAGATTACAGGTAAGATAGGGCAATCCTTGCCATATTTGCCATTGCCACAGAGAAGTCTCGGTTAATCGGACATCGATCGCTACATTGGTCACAGTCTAAACCTCTCTTGCTGCATTAATACCTCGTTCTTTCCTATCCTAGTTCTGAGCTTGGCAAACGGCAACCGGAAGATTATTTATATCTCCGGTAAAAATCAAAAATTGTTGTTAGGGTTAGGAGTCAGTAGTCAGTAGTCTCCGATCAGAAAAATAGTAGAGGAGGAACAAGAGAGAGAGCCATCGATGAATTAGAGAGATTATTGCCGAATAATCCCCTAAAATCGGCTTCTTTAAACTTATTGTATAATTTGAGTAGAAATCTAGAAGCGTTATCGAAAAAAACACAGGAGGATAGGCAGTTTATTATGCGTTTAGCTCCACTTTACCAACAGGATAGAGAACAAGCGGTTCAAGAGGGGGTAC
>VYMG01000180.1_pt1 | contig 21157 bp, 15 predicted proteins | sample 5115261 | NCBI WGS metagenome assembly VYMG01 (sample SAMN12291781, study PRJNA351875) | freshwater metagenome | isolation source: freshwater lake | place: USA: Michigan, Wintergreen Lake | collected 2013-08-08
GCAAATGTTTTTCTATTTGCTCCATGCTCATTGACTAAACGAGCACGCGATTTACCGAATGAAAAGATTCCGCGAGAACCGCCACCGGCACCGCCATTGGACATTTTCCTCATGACAAAGATATAGACACCGATAAGTGCAACCCAGGGCAGAAAACTCATGACAAATGACCAGAATGTAGAGTCACTTTCTTCATAAGTCCATGAAATCCCTTTTGTTGCCCATAATTCTTCGGTTTTTGAGTCCAAGACACCAAGTTTTGTCGTAAAATGTTTAACAGCAATAGCTCTACCATCAATCATAATTGTTTTTTCTTCTTTGAGAGTGCCATGGAACTCAAAATCATTCAACTGTGATTTATAAATTTTAGCTGATTGAATGGCATTTTCATTGAGAAAATCAACGTATTTTGTGTAGGAAATGGGAAATGTTTGCGTTTTTCCTCCATTGACAAGAACATAGACAATAATGACAGCAGCAAAGAGCGCACCCCATATCATTATTGAGCGTAGGATTTTAGTAAACGGTGTTTCGCCATTATTATTCCCCGAAGAGTTCGAGGGTTGGCGCGGTTGGAAACGATTTGAGCCATTGGGCGGTAATGAATTGTTGAACATCACATTGCCATCAATAGCCGCTAATTGTTTCTTCAAAAAATTAGTCGAAAATAGATTCATTAAATAACCTCATAGTGTTTGCTTATGTTGATGAGAGGGCTTCGCTTCTCTGTCAAGTTATACCGTATGACGAAATGAGGAGTAAAGAAATTGCCTCAGTTCTCTAAGTACATCAATACTATGCCACTACAGCGTTAAGTTTTGCCCTTGCGATTACACAAAACATGTTGCATTCAGTATGACACAAGTCGTGGATTCATTGCAAAATCCGCTTGGCGCATGAAAAACTGTGCTCTACGTTGTGAGTATGGAGTCCATAAGACGAGTTTGTGTGATGAAATTGTACGGCTCAATCTGTCAATTAACGTTTGTGGGTGAAGATAAACCCATCAAAGAACGGTGATTTGCAAAAGTGCATAAACCAAGTCTCTTTATGCCCTGCGGTTGAAGATTCTAATGGTTGAAAAAGCCGATTTTGTATTGTACGATGCGTACCGACAATATTTCTTAACTCACTTTTTTGGCTATGCTGCGATGAAATGAGTGGATGAACTACAAAGATTTTTCCTTTTGATAATGGTTGATTCAGGATTGCCGAAAAGTTAAAAGTTGCCATAACATCTTGAGAACGAAATGTCTGAGAGTTATTGTCGGTCAGAACTAAAGAGATAGATAATGATTTTTTTGAATTATCAAAATATTCGATGGAATTAATATCAATATCGGTATATTCGGGAAGTGGGTTTGTCCCATGAATTTCTGTTAAGATAGTATTGAACTGTTTTATCATAATTTTCCATTCTGCCAGACCTGATTCAGCCAATGCTTGATGATAAATACGTATTATTGAAGGTAGTACAATGTCTATTGTGTCATAATATGTAATTGTGAGCCAATGTTCCGATTTTTCCTTTGAAATAATGGTATGGTGTGGAAACATTTCTATGAATGTATTTTCCATATCATGGGGTATAAATGCTGTAATTTTACAATATTCATATACTCGATTAAGTATAATAGATTTTGTATTTTGCAATTTATCCGACATAAAAGTTGCACGAATATCTCCTGTGAGAATTGGCTTTATCGGATTTTCTGATTCGCCAACTTCTCTAGATTTCGTATTTGTTTCTGATGATGATACAGCTATTGTATCATTAATCGGAATAATTTTTTGTGCAATTGGAAGTATTGGCTGAAGCAGCGAATCAACTTGCTTTTCTGAAGGTTGTTCACGAGTTTGTTGTCGCAGTGAAGGGGAATATTGCAGCCCTAATGTCACACCTAATGATAAAGGTTTGACAGCATCGGTTTTGGTGATTGAGTTGAGAGAATTTTGAGCTGATATGCCGGGCATAAGCCACAAAGATTGCGAAGAATTAAGTGGCAAGCTATATAAAAGAGAAATGTGGATTGCAGCGTAGGGTGAAAATTGTGAAACGATATTCTGTTGTGTGAGTGCATCTGTCAGAAGAGTGCCGCGAAGTTCCGGAGGATTATTTACTGTTTGCGTGTGCGTAGTATGTGCCGTTATAGGGATGCAATAGGGAAATCCGAGTGCAAGTTTCATGTTCCCGAATTGTGTTGAAAGTGTCGGACTAATTTGTACACCAATATATTGCGAAGAAATGAGATGTCGAATTGTCGCATTAATGGGCGTACCATTGAAGGAAAAAGTACTTGACTCATTACCACTAGATTGAATATTGGAAAATACGGCATCAAAACCTAAAGAAAGAGAGAAAGGGTGTAACAGAGAAATACCGGCTTCGATACCAATTCTTTTTTCAAGCGGAACATTATCATTTTCAAAAAGTACGGAACTCGGAACATTGACCTCGGGATATGTGAGTATAGAGTTTTGGTTAAGCCATGGCATAAAGGAACCACGCAAATGTATAAACTCTTGCGCTGTAATACTTTGTACAGTCAAAATTATATACATGGCGAGAACACCACATATAACATAAAGTCTTCGATGGAGTATGCTGCACATTATCAGATTTGTTTTCCTTTTTCTAAAACAAAAAACATTTGTGAGGTTTTAGCAAATATTCCTCGTATAAAATCGAATCCTGCAAAAATTCCGGTTAATGGTGCATACAGTGGATGATAGACCACAGGGCGTTCTTTTGTTATTTTTACCACTCCTATATTTTCTAGAGCAAATAATGTGCTTGTTGCCCAAAAAGGAGCACCCTGTGTATAAGAAAATGTTTTTACCGATAACCCTGCATTTTTCGCACAGAGTTCAAAACTACTTTTGGTGAATAATGTCCAATGACGGGGGCAATGAAATCCGCCCCAGTTTCTATTGCGAAATATATGAGCATCAAGTGCATCACAATTAGGTGTTTTTATGATAATTATCCCTTCATCAGAAAGTAACTCGCGGCATTTTTTAAGAACTTCACGTGGAAATTCTACATGTTCAATAAGATTGAGCATAAGGATAATATCATATTTTGTTGTAGTTTCATATTCTTCAATACGACCACAAAAATAACCATGCCCATTTTTTGCAGCTCCGGCAGCAGCGTCAGGATCAAGGTCAACAATCATGGTGTTTTTCACTCGATTATCTGCTTCTTGTAACACATTGAGTTCCCATCCGACACCGCCGCCAACATCAAGTGCTGTAAGAGATTGTTTTTTAACCGATTGTGATAATTGGCGAAAGAATCGTTTATCTAAACTGGTTTTTATTGAACTAATTATTGATGTGTTCTGCTCTGCAAACGAATAATAATTTGATGGATAAATAATGGACAATCGGTCTATTGGTACGGGATGCAAGTACAATGATTCGCAGTTGTTACAACGATACAAAGTAAATGTTTCATCCGTTGTGCGATATTCTCTATCGGTTGCTTTAGCCCATTCTTGGAATGAATCAGAGCCGCAGCATGGACATTGTTGTGTCGGTTTCATATTATATATCCTTTTTTGTATCTAATAATTGTTTGCAAGCATTCAACACTGTTGTGACACTTATTTCTTTTATACACTTAAATTTTTCATTACCGCTAAATTGTCTGCATTGTGCGGGTTTGGGTGAAAAATAAAAACAAGGACTGCATGGTAAATCATTGCGCCTTACGACAATTGAGTTATCAGACCAAGGTTTTGTGTGCACATGACTTGTATAGCCAAAGATTGCTACGGTCGGTATATGTAATGCCGCCGCACAGTGCATTAAACCGGAATCGTTAGAAACAAAGAGATTACATCGAGAAATAAGAGCCAAACCGCTGAGAAGAGAAGGTGTTTTGACTATTTTTGCCTTTGAGCGTGCTGCAATATATTCATTCACATCTTGTTCTTCAGGTCCTCCGAATAATAATACTGTAGCATTATAGTTTTGATGGAGTATTTCTGCTAATTCGGCATATTTGTCTTTATCCCATCTTTTATGAATTTGATTTTTAAATAATGCAGAACCGGCATGAAATCCGATAAGTAATGAATTTTTGGAAATATTCTCTTTATCAAGCCATTGTTGTGCAAAAGTTTTTGATTCTTCATCCACATTTAGCTGCAAAGAATTGTCATTATACGATGAAGTGTCGGTTATTAAACTAACTAAGCGTATATTTTCTTCAACATTGTGTAAGTCGTTGTTTTCTAATATTCTGTAATTGTTAAGAAAATTAAGCGATTGAATATTAGTATGCAAATAGTCATGACCGAGTCTTTTATTTGCTCCTATTATTCGCGATATGATATTGTAAGGGAAACGATTTGCCGGAAAAACATTAATGGAAATATCATATTGATTGCGAAGTGATAATAAAAAATTGATGCTTTTAAAAGGGTTTTCTTTAAGAAAATTCCAAAAAAATATTTTTGAAATATGAGGATTGTTTTTGTAAATATCCTGCGTTGCTTTAAACATCGTGAGTATATGAATATTGGCATCGGGATACTTCGACGACAAAGCAGCTAATGCCGGCGTGAACATGAGTGCATCCCCCAAACCCGATAAAGCAATGATTAGAATATGCATATTAAGCACCGGCATACAATGGATGAATATATTGCTGCGGGTATTCTGTCGGTATAATCACCTTGCCATCGTAATCTATAATAACATCAACTTCTGTACGCATACCAATTTCACCACGAATATAAATGCCCGGCTCGATTGAAAATGAAGTTCCGGGAATAATCGGACGAGTATCTTTGGTTTCATAATTATCCATGTTAGTACCCGAGCCATGAGTTTCTGTTGTAATGCTATGTCCCGTTCTATGGATAAAATATTGACCATAGCCGGCATTGTCTATCCAAGAACGCACAGCATCATCAACTTCATAACCAAAGATTTCTTTATTATCTGCGAATCGTTCTTTGATTAATGCAATACCTTTATCGCGTGCTTTAGCTATGATAGAAAAGAGTGTTTGCTCATATTCCGGAACTTGTTCGCCGATATAAAACATTGATGTAATATCGCTATATGTGCTTTGAGGTTCGCCGTCAAGTTTCGCCCACATATCAATCAGAACAATATCTTTATGTTTTATCATCGAATAATGAGAGGCTTCAGGTGCATAATGTGGACTTGCAGCATTTTTTCCGATGGCGACTATCGGGTGACTGTCACTGCAAAGACCGTATTTCGAAAACAGTGACACTGCATATTGCTGTGCTTCGTATTCAGAACATTCTCCATGATCTTGAACTTTTTGGGCTATATATGTTGCTGTTTCTGCCATCACTTTATGGAGCGAAGGTGCTGTCTTTGTGAGATTATCTTCTAATTGCTGAGCCGTCCAAACTGCACTGAGTTGTTGAACTAATGTAGCTGACGATACGATAGTTTTCCCGAAGCTGCGGAGTAGTTCAATAGAACCGGCATCAACTTTGGCATTCACGGGAATATCATTCATGGGTGAATATTCCATTGCTAGACTGTTAAACGGAGAGGTTATTTCTTGTAGATAAGCTTGCCATTCTGTCCATCGAGAGTATTCAATATGATGCCCGTCAAGGTGTTGGAGGGTAAAGGACTCGATCGCATGCGACAGGATGGTTGGTTCTCCTGCCTGAGGAATAAGTACAGCCCAGCGACGAGTACAATGTGTATTTGCGGGTAAGTTTATGATATTCCAAGCGATAGAGTTACTTCCTCTGAAGTCCATCAGCAGCCATGCTTCAACACCAAGTTCATGCATGGCAGTTTGTATTTTTGTAAGGTTCATACTTTTTTTGATTGATTTATTTCAAAACTATCGAAAAACGGAGTAATTTTGAACAATTCACAGAAGAAGTTGCTCCAAAGCTTCCACCATTTGAGATAATTGGGGTGCGATAAACCTTTAGAACTTAGAGTAAGTATTGTTATTTCAGTAACTGCCATAAACATGGAACAAACAACGATATATCTTGACAACAATGCTACGACACCCTTAGATGAGCGTGTCTTCAATGCGATGAAGCCTTATTTTTTTGAATGTTATGGTAATGCTGCCAGCAATACACATGTATTTGGCATGACAGCAAAGAAGGCAGTCGAAGATAGTAGAAAAACCATTGCCAATTTGATAGGTGCCAAAGCCGAAGAGATTATATTTACATCGGGTGCAACGGAATCTGATAATCTTGCAATTACCGGTGCTATTGATGCTAGCTCAAAGCCAAACAAACATATCATAACTTGTGCAATAGAACATAAAGCAGTGCTTGACACATGTGCTGTTTTAGAGAAAAAGGGGGTTAAGGTAACAGTACTGCCTGTTGATAGTAACGGGATAGTTTCTGTAGAACATCTCGAAAATGCTATAACAGATCAAACAGTTATAGTCAGTATCATGCACGCCAATAATGAGATTGGTTCAATACAACCGATTTCAGATATTGGTAAATTATGCAAAAAACATGGTGTATATTTTCATACTGATGCTACGCAAGGTATTGGTAAGTTGCCATTTAATGTTGAAGAATCCTGCATTGATTTAGCTTCGTTGACTGCTCACAAAATCTATGGACCAAAGGGGATAGGAGCATTATATGTGAGAAATGATTGCAAAATTTCTCCACTTATTCATGGAGGCGGTCATGAAAGCGGAATGCGAAGCGGTACACTTAATGTACCGGGAATAGTGGGGTTAGCAAAAGCAATTGAGGTGTCAATAGAATCATTGAATGACGATGCAGATTATACTATGTCATTGCGCAATCAGTTGTTAGACTGTTTAGAACACCATTGTAAGACTCTTCTCATAAATGGTGCAGACCCACGTTTACATCCCCAATTACGTTTACCAAATAATCTTAATGTTACTCTCTATGGAGACGAAGGAGAATTGTTATCCGGTGCATTATGGAATGTTGCCTATTCTGCGAGCAGTGCATGTACAAGTGCGACGGGAAAACAATCGCATGTATTATCCGCAATAGGAAATATGGGAGGAAAAGATTCAACAACATTGCGATTTGGTATTGGAAGATTTACAACACAAGCAGAGATAAATTCGATTTGTGATTCGATACGAGACATGATGTCTTAACTATTTAATAATGAAGGTAGATATGCGAATTGGCGATTATGAAGTTACATTGATAGAAACAGGTGATTTTGCTTTGGATGGCGGTGCAATGTTTGGCGTTGTTCCTAAGCCATTATGGTCAAAATCATACAATTCGGGTGATGAGTTAAATCGAATACCCATGACTGCTCGTTGTTTATTGGCAGTCAGCGACACAAGAAAAATACTTGTTGACACGGGGTGTGGCTATAAAATGAACCCAAAGCAACAGCAAATCTATAAACTTGATAATTCTGTAAAGACCCTTGAGAATTCATTATCACAACTTGGATTGACTACCGATGATATAACAGATGTCGTGTTTACACATTTGCATTTTGACCATGCAGGAGGAGCTACATATCGCAATGGAAATGAAATAGTTCCTCGATTTCAGAATGCCATGCATTATGTACAGAAAGGACATCTTGCTTGGGCACGCAATCCGTCAGAAAAGGACAAAGCTTCATTTTTCGTTGAAAACTGGGAACCAATTTTTGCAAATGGAATGCTCACTACTCTCGAAGGTAATGGGGAATTATTTAAGGGCATTTCCGTTGAGTGTTTTCATGGACATACCGCCGATTTACAAATGGTTGTGCTTCGAGATAATCAAAAAACAATAGCATTTCCGGCGGATGTTTTGCCAACTTCGGCGCATATTCCCTTACCATATATCATGGGATATGATAATTTTCCATTAACTACACTATCGGAAAAAAAAGAATTACTTCCGCGGATAACAGAAGAAGAGTGGATTATTATCTTTGAACATGATGCGTTTACGAAAGCAGGAACGATTGTTCATACAGAAAAGGGCTATACATTGGGTTCTGTGATTGCAATATGATATTGATGCATTCTTAAGTTTTGCACGCAAAGTCCGAGAATGAGCAAAACACATTCAAAAGGGGACTCATGAAAACTTCATCAATAGGTAAGGCATTGTCAGACAGATACGGTTATGGCGATATGAAAGAAATCGCTCGTCAAATAATTCGAGATGAAAATCGTAAAGACATTTCGCCAATATCTAATACGTCAAAAGCATGGCGAAAACTTGATCAGTTTCTTAATTTAGGTTCAACAAAAGATTTATCATTATCAGATTTGTCTGAACAGGAAAAACAACAATTTCTCAAAATGCTCTCAAGATTACTTTCAGCCGGCGTGGTCGGTTATAAGGTTTATGAAGTAAATGGGAAAATTGAAAAACATTTCGAGGTTGTATCTCTTGCAAATCCTCGTTTAAGGAATGCAAAAGTAGTGCTTTCTCGATAGTAGTGGAGTCAGATTTATACGTTTTCTTTTTGAACAGCGTATCTTTGCAGCATGATTTTTATTACATTACAGGGCAGATATGACAAAAATTCGTTCGGTTGTTATAATGGCAGGTGGAAGTGGTGAAAGATTCTATCCGTCAAGCCGCCTCCGTAAACCAAAACAACTTCTGCGTTTAGTTGACGATAACAAAACGATGATTGAAGAAGCTGTTGATCGAATTGTACCTCTCATACCTGTTGAACATATCTTCATCATTACGAGCGAATTGTTGCAAAATCCGATTCGTGAAGCATTACCCCAATTACCGCCTGAAAATATTGTTGCCGAACCTGCAAAAAAAAATACAGCACCTTGTCTGGCGCTCATTTGTCAGTATATTGCGGAACATTTTGCGCCTATGGGATATTCGCCGGAAGACATCTCCGTTGCCGTCTTGACTGCCGACCATTTTATGCGACCTGCCGATGCGTTTCGTTCAACTGTGGATACTGCATTGAGTTTTGCTGAAGATACAGGCGATATTGTTACTATCGGAATTGTACCGACCCGACCGGAAACGGGCTATGGTTATATTCATACTGATCAATCAGCAAACAAGCTAGTAAAAAAAGTATTAAGTTTTAAAGAAAAACCCGATAAAGAAACTGCTTTATCATATATAGCAGACCAATCCTATTATTGGAATAGTGGGATGTTTTTCTGGAGATTAGATGGTTTTTTTAGGGAACTTGCTCTTCATGCGCCTGAAATATATTCATTGTGTGTGGATTTAAGTGAACAGCTCAAAGGAAAAACAAACACAGTGCAACAAGGTGCGCCGACAGGAATAGCAGCCATTTATGATGTAATGACATCAATTTCTATAGACTACGCACTTATGGAAAAATCTCAATCAATATGGGTGGTTCCTTCTACGTTTTCATGGGATGATGTCGGGTCTTGGGATGCTCTGTTCCGTACGAAAGATTCGGATAGTAATGGCAATGTAATTATGGGGGATGTGCTGATTATTGATTCTAAGGAGTGTGTCATTGTCAATGAGCAACAAGATGAAAAAATCATTGCATGTGTCGGTTTAGAAAATACTGTTATCGTTGCGACAAATGATGTGACAGTTGTTTGTCCTGTTGAACAAGTACAAAATGTAAAAAAAATTGTTGAAACACTTCGTAAGCAGAATAAAACAGAATATTTATGAAAAAAAATATGAGCGCAAAATATGGTGTTTTCATCATTGGCTTTAGTATCCTTTCTGCATTATCTGTTTTATTATTGATACAAAGCGAGAGTGTAACAAGTGATGAAGGTGATTTAGCACACAACTTGTCACAACGGGAACTCTGGGAATGGATGCGCTATCATGACCCGGCGACAGGGAAGATTCCACACAATGTTCGAAAATCTGAACTCGAATACGCATTACAATTACCACACCATAGATTTGACAAAAGCGAACAAGCACTTTCATCACAATGGAAATCAATCGGACCTTGGAATGTAGGGGGGCGAACACGTGCTGTTGCTTATGATATTCGCAATGAGAATATAATTATGGCTGCCGGAGTATCAGGTGGAATGTGGCGTTCGACTGATGCCGGCTTAACATGGAAAAAAACTTTTTCTCCAAGGCAATTACAGAGTGTAACATCATTAGTCCAAGATACTCGTGAGGGGCATGAAGAAATATGGTATGCTTCATCAGGTGAGATATGGGGTAATTCGGCAGAAATCAGTGGTGATGGCATTCTCAAAAGTACAGATAATGGATTAACGTGGAATTTTTTACAAGAAACTACTTCAGGAACACCCGGCAGTTGGGATAAAGGTTTTGATTATATCTGGCGAATAGTTACGGATCATTCCAACATCAACCAAGATATAGTTATGGCTGCGTATGCTCTCGGAGGCATAAGTCGCTCGACGGATGGCGGTACATCATGGACAAATGTCTTAGGTGGATTTGGTAATAATTCTTCTCTTTTTTCGGAAATTGCTATATCAAAAGACGGCATTTTCTATGCAACGTTAAGCAGCTATGGTACAAATCAGAATTCAAATTCTGTACATGGTGGAATTTATCGTTCAACAGATGGTATTCGTTGGACAAATATTACGCCTGCCACTTTCCCCAAAAAATACGGAAGAATAGCAATCGGTATATCACCATCGGATGAAAATTTAGTTTATTTTTTAGCGCATACTCCCGGCACAGGTAAACGATATGTCAGCCGCAGAGGTGATGAAGATTGGAATAGTCTTTTCACATATCGCTATATAGCAGGTGATGGCAGCGGAGTACAAGGAAAATGGGATAATTTAACAGAAAATGTACCCGACCTTGGAGGAGCTTTTGGAACATATAATGCCCAAGGCAGTTATAATATGTATATTAAAGTTCATCCTGATAACTCTGATATTGTGTTCATCGGCGGTACAAATATTTATCGTTCAATGGATGGATGTAAAAGCAATAATTACACATGGTGCGGTGGTTATGAACCAAATTCTACTTTACCCGAATATGGAGTTTACCCAAACCATCATCCTGATTGCCATGAATTAATTTTTCTAAAGTCGAATTCGAATAAAGCTCTTTCTTCAACGGATGGGGGTGTAGAATACACAGAAAATATAGTAGCCGATAAAGTACAGTGGATTTCACGAAATAATGGATATTTAACGACACAATTTTATACATTAGCTGTTGATGAAAACCCACAAAATAATCGAATAATGGGTGGTTTACAAGACAATGGTACATTATTTACATCATCTAATCAGCCGCAAAATCCATGGGCAGCACCGGGATTGGGAGATGGTTCATATTGTGACTTTGGAAAAAATAATCGTGTTTATATGTCACGTCAATTAGGTCGCATGGAACATTATGAATTAGATAATAATGGTAATGTTTTAAAAAAAGGACGATTTGACCCTATTGGTGGAAAAGGATATTTATTTATTAATCCTTATATACTTGACCCTAATGATAAAGCCAAATGTTATCTTGCGGGTGGTAAAATCTTGTGGCGAAATAATAATGTATTGGAAATAGGCTTCGGACAAAAGGATTCTGTCAGCACAAATTGGGATTCTTTACCTGCAACCAGAATTGAAGGTAATGCACAACATGCAATTAGTGCATTGGCTATGGGAAAAAATTCCTCAGTACTTTATTATGGTACTTCACAGGGTAAATTGTATCGCTTAGATGATGCTACAAAAGGACAACCTGTGCCGAAAGAGTTAAAAGGTAGTTTTCCTACTGCTTACATTAGTTCTATAGTTGTGGACAATGATAATGCGGATCATGTTGTATTGTGTTTTTCAAATTATGGTGTACAAAGTATTTTTGCAACTTTTGATGGCGGAAATACATGGTCATCAGTCGGTGGAAACTTAGATCGTCATCCAAAAGGAACTGCAAATGCTCCAGCAGTAAAATGTGTTGAAATTATACAATATCGTGGAAAAAAAGTGTATTATGTCGGAACAAGTGTAGGAGTGTTTTCTACGATGTTTCTCAATGGCAATAAAACGGTGTGGGTGCAAGAAGGTGATAGTGATATAGGTAATGTTCCTGCAGATATGATTAAAGTCCGTCAGGCAGATACTATGGTTTTCGTGGCAACACATGGAGCAGGTGTTTATAGTGCTAAGGTAAATCATATTCCAATATTGTCAGAAAAAGTTGAATTAGAAAGTCCCAATAATGATGCTAAAGGATTCTATTCCACAGCCAATCTGCAATGGAAGTCGGCATTACATGCAAAATATTATGAGCTACAAATTTCTACAAAGTCTGATTTTTCGGAGTTAGTATTTTCATCGGAAGCATTATCAGAAACCACGTTAAATTTTAATAGTGTTGAAAGTGGATTAATGACATATTACTGGCGTGTTCGTGGTTTGAATGAATATGGTGTGGGTGAGTGGTCGGAAACACGGACATTTGTTTCAGTGGTTGGAACAACTGTACTTACAGCACCCGAAGCAAATGCGCAAGATATTCAACGAAATCCATTATTCCAATGGCAAAATGTAAACGGAGCGACGAAGTATCATTTACAAGTATCGTCTTCATTTTCGTTTTCGACTATTGATTTTCAGGATTCTTCTATAGTTGATAATCAATACCGTTCGTGGCTATTAGATGCAGATAAGCAATATTTGTGGCGAGTAAGAGCAGGTAATGCTGATGGTTGGGGAGATTTTTCTTCTCGGTTAAGATTTAAGACAGGAATTACTGTCCCCGTAGCCGAACCATCAGCACATAATGTAAATGTCTATCCCATACCTCTTCGTTCAATATTATATATAGATATTCCTGATTATCACAATGAAAATGTGAAAATTGAAATCTATGATGTACGAGGTGTTGCAGTTCTCAGAAAGCAATTACATAAAGTTTCAAAATTATATAGTCTGGATGTATCAGACATACCCAAAGGTGTCTATATATTGTCAATTTCCGGAAAAGGTAGTGACATTATTTATAGTCAACAAATTATTAAACAATAAGATTAATCTACTTTATTATGAAACCCAAAGCTATATATATAGTATCCGCAACTGTTCCTGAACGAATTTCTGCACTCAAAGAAATTGCCTACAATTATTGGTGGTCTTGGAATTATGATGCACAAGATTTATTCATTCGTATTGATAAAGAATTATGGGAAGAAGTTAATCATAATCCTGTGATGTTATTGAATAAGACTCCAATTGAGAGATTTATAGAGTTATCCGAGCAAAGTGATTTCGTGAGTTCTTTGGATTCAGTATATTCATCCTTTAAAAAATATTTGACATCCTCATCATGGTTTTCCGAGAGTTATCCCGGAAATTCTAATCATATTGCTTATTTCTGTTTAGAATATGGGATAAATGAAAGTTTTCCTAATTATTCAGGTGGATTGGGTATTCTTGCCGGTGATCATTTAAAATCAGCAAGTGATTTAGGTGTTCCAATCATTGCAGTTGGACTATTGTATCAAATGGGTTATTTCCGACAGCAGATTACACAAGGAGGTTGGCAAAATGAAAGTTATTATGAAAACGACTTCTTTTCGATGCCAATGTCGCTTGTCCGTCGAGCAAATGGTGACCCAATTGTCATTGATGTTCAGTTAACCACAGCAAAATGTTATGCCCATATTTGGCAAGTGCAAGTGGGTAGAGTATCTCTTTATTTGTTGGACACAAATGTACCTTATAATTCGGAAATACCACAATATCAAGTAATTACGAATCAACTGTATGGAGGTAATAGCGAAACCAGAATTCAACAGGAGATATTGTTAGGCATAGGTGGAATTCGAGCATTACGAGAATTAGGCATACATCCTACAATTATACATATCAATGAAGGGCACGCTGCTTTTGCGGCTTTGGAATGTGCTCGATTTATAATGCAAGATTATTCATTGGACTTTCGAACTGCTGTAGAGTTAACACATGCGGGTTTGATTTTCACGACGCACACACCTGTTCCTGCGGGCAATGAGGTGTTCCCTGCATCGTTGCTTGATAAATATTTTGATGGATATTGGCAACAACTTGGGTTGCAAAAAGAAGAGTTTTTGATGTTAGGAAATTTGGACGGCATAGAGAAACCTGATTCATTTTCAATGACAATATTAGCACTGCGTTTGTCTTCTTTTCGCAATGGAGTAAGTGAGTTACACGGTCGAGTTGCTCGTTCGATGTGGAACAATTTATGGAAAGGTTTTCCAGATAATGATGTTCCTATTCGCCATGTAACAAATGGAATCCATACATTAAGTTGGATTTCAGAAGGTCTTGCAGAATTGTACGACAGATATATTTCCCCGCGATGGCGCACAGATACTCATGATAATTCAGTTTGGAAGAAAGTGTACACTATACCCAATGAAGAACTTTGGCGAGTACATAACCGATATCGTGAACGACTTATACTTTTTACAAGGGATTACTTGTTGAATAAACAAAAATCAATGCTCTCTGCTGCTGATATCAGCCAAGTAAATTCCTATCTAAATCCGGATGCATTAACCATTGGATTTGCTCGACGTTTTGCTACATACAAACGAGCTACATTGTTATTCAGTGATATGCCGAGATTGAGAAGTATTTTGTGTAATGAAGAACGACCTGTACAGTTGATAATTGCCGGTAAAGCTCATCCACATGATATTGCCGGAAAAGAAATGATTCAAAAGATTATTCATGAAGTTCGTGCTTATGGCTTAGATAAACATGTTGTTTTCCTTGAAGATTACAGTATTGCCGTTGCGCGCCGATTAGTCAAAGGATGTGATGTTTGGCTAAATACACCAAGGCGCCCGCATGAAGCGAGTGGAACGAGTGGGATGAAAGCAGCATTAAATGGATGTTTGCACGCAAGTATTCTCGACGGTTGGTGGGCAGAATCGTACAATGGTGAAAATGGCTTCGCAATAGGCACAGGAGAGGAATACAATGATGCCAAAGACATGGACATAATTGAAGCTTCGACTCTTTATGAATTGCTTGAACAGATTATCGTACCCGAATTTTATGAGAGGAATAATAGTAAGATTCCGCTCAAATGGGTACAAAGAATGAAAAATTCTATTGCAACTTGTGCCGGCGTCTTTTCAACCCACAGAATGGTACGAGATTATACGGTAAAGTATTATATCCCGGCTATGAATAGATCTATTGAATTGCGCACCGAGGATGCCGAGATTGGTAAAGAATTGCGAGATTGGAAGCAAAAAGTGCGAGTCTCATGGGATGAGATTGAGGTTGCTGATGTTCAAGTTTATGGTGTAGATGCTGCAAATGTAGGAGGCACTATTCATGTGAAAGCCACAGTAAAACTCGGGAAGCTAAATTCAAATGATGTAGTTGTTGAGGCTTATCATGGTTTTGTGAATGCTGACGGCTTTATCACTGAAGGACGTTCTATAGCTCTCACTTATACTAGTTCTGATAATGGGTTTTCGGAATTTCGTGGCTCATACATTTGTAAAGATGGCGGTAAACAAGGTTGCACTGTGCGTGTTATACCGACACATTCATATATGTATGATAATGCTGATATGCGACTTTGTACATGGGCGTGATGATTGTTGGCACAGGCGTGGACATTATTGAAGTTCAGCGGATTAAAGAAAGTATCGCTAAGTATGGCGAACAGTTCTTACATCGAATATATTCAAAAGAGGAGATAGAATATTGTTCGCAGAAGCCGCTTCATCAGCAACATCTTCATTATGCAGCCAGATTTGCAGCAAAAGAGGCATTAGCAAAAGCTCTCGGCACCGGCATAGGTGAAACTATCTCATTTAAAGAAGTGTCAATTATGAAAGATGAAAAAGGCAAGCCCTATATTATAGGAGTTCGTCAACAATCGCCAACATGGTTGAATGATGTAATTATTCATTGCTCGCTCAGCCATACTCATCAATTTGCAGTTGCGACAGTCATTATTGAACGCTGCACAACCTAATAAAAGTGTCAATTGTAAGAAATCTTAACAGTCAGGACTTTTTGCATACGCTCAAATAGTATGTTATTCGTCAAAACAGAAAACAACATAGTAATGAAACACAACTCTTACATATTCAGTTTTTTTGCGAGTACCATTCTTGTATTATTTACTCAACAAGAGGCGGTAGCACAATTCAAGCTTACTGTTGTTGAAAAGATGGTGCAAACAGCGCATCCATTACCAAACATCACCCATGACAGATTGCGTCACATTCTCTCAACCAGAGACAGTAATCAAGTTGTCATTTTTGATTTAAGGGAAGAAGACGAATTTGCAATGAGCCATATACGTAAATCAGTTCATCTTGATGGTGAGATATCACAAGAAGAATTTATCAAACAATATGGAACATTGATACGCGGTAAACTCGTGATATTTTATTGTTCTGTCGGTTACAGAAGTTCCATTGCTTTGGAACGGCTTAAAAATGCAATGATGCAGAGTGGTGCTGTGCAGATTGCAAATCTCTTAGGCGGTATATTTCGATGGTTTAATGAGGGTAACCCGGTAGTGAATACAAAAGGCATCACAAATGATATGCACCCTCACAATCAATATTGGGGAAAGCTTGTGCAAAAGCGCTAATACATAGATATTATTGAACCCTACCACGCATTTTATCCAATGAGAAACCGACAAAATTAGTTAACCACCAAAACAAACCTTCAATCCCGTGATGCCTGATTAAAAGTTTATATGCCTGTGGATGTTTTTTGGGTACAGTTGACATTAAGACATTGTATGACTGCCACGTAAGTGAATCACGAAACAGTTCTGCACCAATGTTTTCGGGTAAATCGTTCAGAATATCGAGAATAATATTCATGGTTTCATTCACGGTGTGTTTTGGAAAATGAGGTTTACCAACTAAAAACTGTGCAAAATTTGCTGCGATAGATACATTTGATTCAAATGCAGTCACGTTCGATAAACTAGGGGCATCGGTTTTATGTGTTTTTAAGCAATGATCAAGGACAGATGTGGTTCGATCTAAATTTCTAATGAAACTACCAAAACCACAATAAGTCAATGGGGAACTAAGTCCCGCCGAGTCACCGAGACATAAGATATTGTTTGTTGCAATATTCTTTTCTTGAAAAAGTGATTTATGAAGATACGATGGGATAATCCCAAACAGAGGTCTGGAAACAGTAAAATTACTATCTGCTTTTTTGTAGTTATGAATTTGCTTAAAAAATACTTCATATAAATTTAGAAGCGATTTGTTTTGTTGAGAGTTAATCTCATCATAGAAGAATAAATAGGTAATAAATGAATTGTCTTTACCGGGAAAACCTTCCCAAATTAACTGTCTTCCGGTATCGTCGGCATCATCTAAAGTGAGAAGAATTTCACCAACTTCCGGATTTACTTCATCCGGTCTATCGCCAATTTTATAATGTGAAGCGATTGTCCCCACAGTAGGGCAGCAATGAGTTATGCTCCTTTTGGGGTTTAGCTGTTTTGAAACTGGCGAAAATGCTCCCATAGAATCAACAAACAATCTACCCGTAATTTCTATCGTATTTCCATTGTTTTCTATTGCAACAGAAACCGAATCAATATTGGATGTTATATGTAAGAACTTTGTATTGTCGTAAATAGTGTTTTCAGTATTTTCCAATTTAGTTCGGCAAATTTGTAATAGAGTGTTTGCATCAATTGCTAAATCTAAAACGTCACGCAACCAGAGCGATGGGGTCTTTACTGAAGAATTAGAATCATTGAATTTTATAAATCCGCCTAATGAGTAAAATTTAGCAATGATTGTTTGCAACTCTTCGTCAGTAAGTAAGCCAATATCAACAATTCTTTTAATTTCATTCTTGGATATGTTCCAATCCCGATGCGTAAATCCAACATGATATTGATCAAAAACACATACTTTGTATCCATAGACTTTTGACATCACAGCAGCATGAATGACAGCCAAACCACCGCCTGCATAAATAATATCAAATTCGGTTTTGCTATTTTGCTTTTTTGCAAAAGATATTGGAGGGATTGTTTTGTTTATCGTTTTTCTTTGAGAACCGTGTTCATAATTGAGCAATCGTTGAAACCAATACCCACCTTGGTGCATTGACTCGAATTGTTCCACAGTAAGCGGATGTGATTTTTTGTAAGGTGTAAAAACATCAGAAGAAACGTTTTCTTCTCTTGGAGTAAAGCAAATAGCCATAATGTAAAGATTTATTTTTCTTATGCGACGAATGATTCAAACAGTTAGTATTATGAGGAACAGTCACTCAAATACAATTTATGCTATATCCTTTGAGTATAGTTTGATTCTATGTCTTCTCTAGTAAGTTAGTGGGATACATGTTTCCATTCGCGATAATCAGTTCTATTGCAGTTATGTGTGCTGACGGTGGTATAGAGATAAAGTTGTGTTCTTTTTAACAATCGTCAGTTCCTATGCAAATGATGCTATTCGACGCGAATCAACTTATTCAATTTTGAATTCCAATGATAGTACAATACCGTAAGAAAAAGCATACTTCTTATTGCTGTTACAAATTAATCGTGTTGCATTGCAATGTGACTCATTGAGTGGTTTTCAAAAATGTGAAGACTTTGGAGAAGAAATGTTCTTAAAATATTGGTGAATTGCAATGTTGTTGCGTAAATTGAGAGCAATCAAATTAAATAATGTTGTTTCTATTTACAATTTGCACAAAAAGGATGTTTGTCTATCACAATTGATGAGAGTTTGCTGAGAGTATTTTATGATCAATGTAATATGACTTTTAACGTTTGTCTTGAACTGAAATAAAAAAAATCAAAAAAACTTACGGAAAATTTGCATTGTTATGAAATAGTTTCGTATTTTTGCACCCCGTAATATAATTCTTTGGAAAACATGCGGGCAATAATACCGGTTGCGGGGGTAGGGTCGAGACTTAGACCACATACATACACATTACCAAAAGTACTTCTCAACGTAGCTGGAAAGCCAATTTTAGGTCACATCCTTGATAAACTTCTTTTGCAAGGAATCACAGAAGCAACGATAATAATTGGTTATATGGGGCATCTGGTAGAGGAGTATGTTAGGTCACACTACAACTTAAAGGTTGATTTTGTACAACAGAATGAACGCTTGGGGCTTGGTCATTCAATATGGGTTGCTCAGCATACTTTCGACAGCGACCCAATTCTCATTATCTTAGGAGATACGATTTTTGATGTCAATTTGTCGGAAGCCTTTTCACAAGGCGTAAATTCTCTTGGTGTAAAAGAAGTTCATGATCCTCGACGCTTTGGAGTAGTTGAGTTGAATGACCGTTTTATTGTTAGATTAGTTGAGAAACCTGATGTGCCACCATCAAATTTAGCATTGGTCGGATTGTATTTTATAAAAAACACTCTTTTGTTTAAACAGTGTCTCAATACATTGGTTACTGAAAATATTCGAACACGAGATGAATATCAACTTACAGATGCATTGCAGTTAATGATAGATTCAGGGGAAATATTCACAACGTTTCAAGTTGACGGTTGGTATGATTGTGGGAAACATGAAACAATTCTTTCAACGAATCGCTATTTGTTAGAACATCAGTCTTCTGATGTCAGTGTACATGATTGTGTAATTATCCCCCCAGTTTTTATTGCTCCTTCTGCAAAGGTCAGCCGTTCGGTTATTGGTCCGTATGCTACAATTGCAGAGAATGCAGAAGTTATTGACAGTGTGCTAAAAAATAGCATTATTGGTGATAATGCAATCGTAACTTCCTCAGTGCTTGACCAATCCTTAATAGGAAATAGTGCAGTTGTCAATGGTACATTTTCTGTTTTGAATGTTGGAGATTCTAGTGAAATCAATAAATCTTGATATTAACGTTTCATAACTAAATTAGGAATTAATAATTAATGAGTAAAATATTGTTTACTTCTGAATCTGTTTCAGAAGGTCACCCAGACAAAATTTGCGACCAGGTTTCAGATGCAGTGCTTGATGCTGTTTTAACCGATGACCCAACAAGTAGAGTTGCGTGTGAATGTTTTGCCAGCACGGGATTAATTGTTGTAGGTGGAGAAATCACAACGAACACATACATTGATTTACCTCAGCTGGTGAGGAAAGTTATTCGTGAAATTGGATATACTAAAGCCGAATACCGATTTGATAGTGAGTCTTGTGCAGTCATAAATGTTATTAATCGTCAATCACCGGATATTGCGATGGGTGTTGATACGGGTGGTGCGGGTGACCAAGGTATGATGTTTGGTTATGCAATTAATGAAACACAGGAATTAATGCCAGCCGCCCTGATGTATTCTCATCAACTCATGCAAAAAATAGCTGATATTCGTAAGAATAATTTAGATTTGATGCCTTATTTGAGACCTGATGCTAAAGCCCAAGTTACGATTGAGTATAATGAAGATAAGTCTATAAGAAGAATTGATACAATTGTCATTTCTACACAACATGATCCTGATGTCAGTCTGGAAACTATAATCAGTGATGTAAAAAAATATGTCATTTCCTCGGTCATTCCGTCACATCTCATTGATTCCGAAACTATTTTCCATATTAATCCAACCGGAAAATTTGAAATAGGAGGTCCTCATGGTGACACAGGGTTGACAGGAAGAAAAATTATTGTTGATACCTATGGTGGAAAAGCTCCACACGGCGGAGGTGCATTTTCAGGTAAAGACCCTACCAAAGTAGATCGTTCTGCTGCTTATGCAACCCGACATCTTGCAAAAAATATAGTTGCTTCTGGACTCGCGAAGGAATGTACGATTCAAGTGTCCTATGCTATTGGAGTAAAAAATCCAGTTTCTTTATTGGTAAATACACATAATACGAGCAGCATAGCAGATTCACATATTGCTGAGTATATTCAGAACACTATTGATATGACTCCGGAAGGAATAATTGAAAGACTTCAGTTACGCAGACCTATATACCGAGCATCTGCTGCTTATGGTCATTTTGGTCGTGATATATTTCCATGGGAAGCAAATACTTTAGTAAAGCATTTTCAAAATATATAAATTTCCCCTTAATTGTTCTTTTTCTATTTATTCATTTTTTTAGAGGTATATTCCTATGGGAAGACCAAAAAAAACTGTAGCCGCACCCGCAGCTAAATCAACTAATCAAAAACCAGGTCGTGGACGTCCCAAAGCTGCTGCTGCACCAGCTGTAGTAGCAAAACCGGTAGCCGCCGCACCAGCAAAAGGTCGTG
>VYMG01000128.1_pt1 | contig 20965 bp, 23 predicted proteins | sample 5115261 | NCBI WGS metagenome assembly VYMG01 (sample SAMN12291781, study PRJNA351875) | freshwater metagenome | isolation source: freshwater lake | place: USA: Michigan, Wintergreen Lake | collected 2013-08-08
GGATCGGCCGGTGATGAGGACTGGAACGCGACCTATGCCAACGCCGCGATTCAGTCGATGGTGAACCCACCCGATCCCGCAAATGTAGTGCCGGGCTTGAAGTTGCGCGTGGGCGATCGAGTCATCGTCCGCAAGAACGTCAGTCTGGAGAGCGACGGGGCTGACGGTCGGAACGTCGTCGTCGGGCAGGTGGTGAACGGTGATACCGGCTACCTGCTCGGCTTCCGGACCTTCCAGGGCGGAACTCTTCGCGAGGTGGACGTCGAGCTCGACGAGGGGCGGAGAGTCAGCCTGAAGGGTGAGCACATCAAGGCGCTCGATCTGGCCTATGCGCAAACGGTGCACTCGGCACAGGGGAGCGAGTTCACAGAGGTGATCTTCGTCGCGCCTCGCGCCGCGAGCGAGTTCACAAACCGCCGGATCTTCTACACGGCGGCTTCGAGAGCAAGGCAGCGACTGTGGTTGGTCGGGCCGCACGAGGCTTTCGCTGCGATGGCAGCGAGGGCGCCACGGAACCGCAACAGCTTCATCCCGGAACTGGTTGCGTTGAGCAAGGCTGGAGGACAGAGCTGATGGGAACGATCTTCACGAACATCTTCGGGTTCCTGGTGTCGGTACTGGTGGCATGGTGGGTGATCGCCATCTTCGTCGTGACAAGCCCGCAGGCGCGGATGGAACGCACCTGTGCTCCGGTGGAATGGACGGGGAAGGTTGCCACGTCGATGTCCATGCTGTTCAACGTGAAGGAAGGGGCGCTGATCGCGACGGCCAACGCTTTCGACAACGCGACCTACGGATGCAAGTTCACGGTGTGGCGCCTGTTCTACGAAGAGGACTTCAAGAAGTCGCAGGCTGAGCAGCAGAAGGCGAAAGAGGAGGCTGAAGCCGCGGCGCGTCAGCAGAAGGACATGAAGCCGGGCCCGAGAAAGCCCGTGCCGGTGAACGCGGACAACCACTGATCCGGAATGCCGAAAGCTGTGAAGTTATCGGCGATGGGCCTGCTACAGTGGTTCACATTCCTGGTAGGAACTGCGATATGCACACGTGCAAGCGCAGATTGCTTCCAGGAGGCGGCGCGGATCTACGCCGTCCCGGAGGCCCTTCTGCGAGCGATCGCGCAAGTGGAAAGCGGCTCAAGGGACGCGAGGACCGTGGAGAACAGGAACGCTGATGGGTCGCGCGACATCGGGCGCATGCAGATCAACACAGGTTGGCTGCCCGTGCTGGAGCGATTCGGAATCGATGAGGAGAAGCTTCGAGACGAGTGCACGTCGATCAAGGTTGGTGCCTGGATCGTCTCGCAGAACGTGGCGAAGCATGGACTGAACTGGACAGCTGTCGGCTCATACAACGTTGGCTGCCGGCGGTTGAGCAAGGAAGAGTGCGAGCGAAGGCGGAACTTGTACGCGTGGAAGGTGTTTCACGCGATCAAGCCCGAAATGAAGCAGCGAGAACAGGCGCCTCAAGCGATGCGCACGGCGCGTGCCAGTGGAATCGGAAAGGTGGACTTCGGTGACGAGAACGCTTTGGAGTAGCTGGATGGTGTGCGTGAGCCTCTTGTCAGGCTGCGCATCGACCAAGCCCGAAGCAGCGCCGTCCGCGGCCTCAGCCGAGACCCAGCGGTTTCGCATCGAGCAGAGCGCTCAGGTTCGAGACCTGATCACCGGCGAACTGAAGTTCGTCTTCTGCACTGCGGGCGACTGCCAAGAGGTGACTCAGAAGGCGTACGCGCAAGCCAAGCGGGTGCAGCTGCCGCCGGGTGGGGCCGCGTCGCAGGGACCGAGGATCTTCAGCATTGCGTTCGCCTACGACCGATCGGACCTCAGCAAGGAGGCGGTCGATGTGCTGGACAGGGTGGTGCGAGAAGCAGCGTCGGCCAAGCAGATCAGGCTGGTCGGCAAGGCCGACACGGTCAACCGCGATGCCTACAACCGGGCGCTTGCCGGTCGGAGAGCGGAGGCGGTCCGGCAGTACCTGGTGAAGAAGGGAGTCTCGATCCCGATCGCAACGAGCGCCGAGATCGTACGCGTCACTCCAGAAGGGGTGTACCCGCCGGGCGAGACGTTCAAAGGGAGGCGAGTCGACATGGAGTTGCTCGTCGAGGTGGTGAGGACCTGAGAAGAGGCTGATGACCCATGAGAGCACAGAACCATTCCAGCAATCGAGTGTTGGGGTACGCGCCGGTGCTGATCAGTTCGGAGGCGCGGACCAGTCTGTATGCCTTCAAGGAAGCGCAGATGCCTGTGGATCTTCGGATCGAAAGGTCGATGGTGTCGGCGGCCGTTCAGCTGGTGCTGGAGAACGAGAAGCTCAAGGGTGAGCTGATCGAGATCGCCCACGAGAAGGTCCGCAGCGAAGAAAGCCCCGCTGGGGCCAACGAGACCCGGATGCTGGCGGGCTACTGCCCGGTGCTGATCAGGATCGGGGTCAAGGAACAAGTGCGGTATCTGGCTTCGTCGGAAGGCATTTCGACGAACCACAGCCAGGCCGAACGCATCCTGGTGACGGAGGCGATCGGCCTGGTGTTGAAGGCGCAGCAGTTCCACCCGTCCTGGGTGGGGCTGATCGCGAAGACGGTCGGCTGGGAAGTGGACAACTGCTTCCAGCGAACGAAAGCGATGGCCTGAGGCCATCAAACAATCGGAATTGGAACGGACGGATGGCTTCCTCTTTTTTCATCCTTTCTGTGGAGATTCATCATGTTCCTGACCAAGAAGCAAGCCGGTGTCGGCGCCCTCCTGACCCTGATCGCCGGCCTGGCGATGGCCGGCACGACCGGCACCGAGTTCCAGGCGATGTACACGCTGGTGATCGGCTGGGCGAACGGCTTCCTCGGCAAGACGATGGCCATCGCTGCCTTCGTGTTCGGCGCCGGCTACGGCGTGGCGAAGCAGACCATCGTGCCGGCGGCGCTCGGCATCGTCTTCGCGCTGGTGATGGCCGTGGGCCCCGGCATCATCGACGGCATCGTGACCGCCGTGATCTGAGCCTGGCTGGCAAGTGAGGCCCCGACCATGGAGACGAAGAAGCTGCTCATCCCGCGCCGACTGGACGACCCACCGAAGTTCTTCTTCTGGGACTTCGACGTCGCACTGGTGTGGATGGTGGTGGTGCTCTTCGGAATCATGGTCGGGGCCCTCCTCATCCCGTTTGTCATCGCGTGTGCGGCTGGGTGGGGCTTCGGCAAGCTCAAGGCGGGCCAGGCTCGGGGCTACGGGCTCCATGTCCTGTACTGGCACACGCCAATGACGATGGGATTCAAGCGCACGCCGGCGAGCTGCTTCAGGGAATTCGTCGGCTGACCAAGTCGAACTGGAACGATCGGAAGGACCTCAATGAACCCGCTCGCGATTGCGAAAGAGTTCGAGTCGCGCACAGGCATCAACGTGGTCGTGCAGACCCTGCTTGTCGGATCGATTCTCACGAACTGCCTGCTCGCAGCAGGCTTCTTCACGATCGACAGGACACACCGGGAGACCCTGGTGCCGCCCACGATCTCCAAGACCTTCTGGGTGGAGGACGACCAAGTCTCGGACTCCTATATGGAGCAGATGGGTCTGTTCATCCTTCGCAACGCGCTGGACGTGACGCCGGTGTCGGCGGAGTACCAGGCGCGAATGATCCTCAAGTACGCCGCACCGTCGAGCTACGGCGAGCTGGAACGGGATCTGATCATGAACGCCAAGCGGCAGCAGAAGGACGGCGTCAGCACGTTCATCAGCGTGACAGGAGTGACGCCGGACGGCAAGAACAGGCAGGTGGTTTTCGATGGCGTGCTGAGGACGATGTTGGGCGACAAGATCGTGTCCGACACGCAGAAGAAGTACGTCATCAAGTTTGGCCAGTCGAATGGCCGGGTGTTCGTGAAGGAACTGCGAGAGATCAATGAAAAAGCTGCTCCTGGCACTGACGGCGGCGCTGTCGCTAAGTAGCGCGAATCTCGCGCACGCCCTGCAGGTGCTCCCGGGGGAGTCCGGGAAGAAGCACGTCGTCAGGATCCCGAACAGCGAGCTGACGCGAATCGGGATCGAGAACGGACGAATGTCCGGCTTCCGCTACAAGCTGGACGAGCTCGACGTCGACGAAGACAAGAAGGCTGGCGTGGTCTACATCCAGCCGCTGGTCTCGAAGCAGATCAGTGTCTTCGTGCAGTCGGCTTCGGGCATGACGCACGAACTGGTGCTGCAGCCGACGGAGCAGCTGCCCCTCGAGTCGATCGTGATCCGCGAGCCGCTGGCCCAGGGCCAAGGGCGGCCCGGCACGGCCGGGGCTGGCGCCAAGGCTGATGCTCTGGATGGAGCCGTGAAGCGGATCGTGCTGGCGATGGCTCGGGGCGAGGGAACGTCGTCGGAGTTCCAGGTCGAGAAGACCGAAGTGCCGATGGCGCTGTGGCAAGAGAGCAAGTTTGTGCTCGTGGCCAAGTACACGGGCCGCTCGCTGAACGGCGAGGCGTTCAAGCTCATGAACGTGTCGAGCAAGCCGATGCGCATCGCTGAGCAAGAGCTGTTCAAGCCGGGGGTCGCGGCGATCGTCGTCGAGTCACAGATCCTCCGACCGGGGGAAGAGACCGACGTCTTCATCGTGAAGGGGAAGTGATGGAGGCCGGATCGCGCGCACAACAGGTGCGCAAGAAGCAGATGATCTGGATCATCGGGTCGGGCGCCGTTCTGTTGCTCATCGCGATGGGCGTGGCCTCGTTCGTCACGACCGGGGAGAAGAAGCCCCAGGTGGTGGGTGGGAAGGATCCGAAGACGATCAACCTGGTCACCGGTGGTGCGGCGTACTCGGACCGGGAGGCGTGGCGTCTCCAGCTCTCCACCGAGCTCGAGGCGATGAAGAAGAACAACGAGCAGATGAAGCAGGACGTCTCGGCGCTGATGGAGCGAGATCGTGCGCGTCGCGACTCGCCGCTGGCGCCACCGCTTCCGCCCGGGGCGGCCGCGGTGTCGATCCCCAAGCCTCCCGAAGTGAAGGCGGGCAATGACCTGTTCGCCCCTCCCACTCCCCCAACGAAAGCGACGCCGGCCCAGGGCGGCATCGCAGGTTCGGACCTCCCGGGCGGGCCGCAGCGTTTCGACCCGCCGGCGGGCATGGTGGGTGCGGCCGGTGGCGGTGGTGACAAGAAGAAGGGCATCGGAAGCATTTCCTTCGACGACCCGAAGACGCCGCAGAAGTCCGACGGCAGCGGCGGGGAGCAGGAGAAGCGCCAGGCAGGGAGCTACATCCCTGCCGGGTCGTTCGTGCGAGTGGCGATCCTGAGCGGACTGGACGCTCCGACCGGTGGTCAGGCTCAGCAGAACCCGACGCCGGTACTGATGAGGATCGTTGACCCCGCGACGCTGCCCAACGGGTTCGGCGCGGACCTCAAGGATTGCATCGTGACGGCGAACGGGTACGGGGATGTCAGTGCAGAGCGAGCCTACGTCCGTGCGGACCGGCTGTCGTGCGTCGACGAGCGCGGAGGTGCGATCGACATTGCCATCAAGGGGTACGTGGCTGGCGAGGACGGAAAGGCAGGCATGCGCGGCCGTCTCGTCACGAAGACGGGGCAGATCCTCTCGAACGCCCTGCTGGCCGGAATCGGCAGCGGCATCGGCGAAGCGTTCAAGAACTCGGCGCAGAGCGTCACGCAGAACCCGCTGGGGGGAACGACGACGGTGACGAACAGCGGTGAAGAGCTGAAGGCCGGGCTGGGGACTGGCGTGGGCAAGGCGTTCGAAACACTGTCCAAGTACTACATCTCGCTGGCCGACAAGACCTTCCCGATCATCGAAGTGGATGGTGGTCGGGTCGCTGATCTGGTGATCAGCAAGGGTTTCATCCTCGAAGGCCGGTAGCGGGCATTATCGAGAGCAGGCGGGCTACGATGCCTTCTACGCCTGCGAGGGCGGCGTTAGAAGAGCCTGCAATCTGAAAGACTTGAGGGGCGCTTCGGCAGACGCGCCCCTTTTCTTTTGCCGCGGTGGGAAGCCGCTATCACGAAGGAGCTTCGAATGGTGAACAAACGGAAGTGGTTCGAGACGTTGGTCCTGGCCTTGGCAGTGCTGGTCGGTTCGAGCGCGATGGCGGCGGATGGGCGTACGGCAGGGCCTGGAAGCCCGGCGAAGGCGGCCAATTCCACGAAGCCTGCGGTCAAGGAGGGTGGCGAGTCGGCTGAAGTCGTGAAGAAGCGGCTGCAGGAAGCCTACCCGAACACACCGTTCACCGAGGTGCGCCCGGCGGAGATCAGCGGCATCTACGAGATCGTGATGGGCAGAAACATCGCCTACACGGACAGCGGCGGTCGCTACTTCTTCTTCGGCCAGCTCATGGACATGAAGACACAGCGCAACCTGACCACCGAACGCAGCGGCGAGATCTCGCGCGTCGATCTGAAAGATCTCCGCCTGGAGGACGCGATCAAGTCGGTGAAGGGGGATGGCTCACGGGTGCTCTACGTGTTCGCCGATCCGAACTGCGGCTACTGCAAGCAGCTGGAGAAGACGCTGGCAGGCGTCACCAACGCCACGATCTACACCTTCCTGTTCCCAGTTCTGGGTGAGAAGTCCATGAAGGACGCACAGGGCATCTGGTGTGCGCCGAACAGGGAGAAGGCGTGGATGGACCACATGGTCAGCGGCATGCCGGTGGCGGAGGCCTCGTGCAGCAATCCGATCGCCAGGACCCTGCAGATCGGACAGCAGCTGGGCATCAGCGGAACACCGACGGTGATCACCGCGGCGGGCCGGTTGGCCCCCGGAGCTCCGCCGGCGGACCGGATCGAAGCGCTCCTGAACGATGTCGCCTCGAGCCGAGTGGCGAAGGGAGGCCAGCAATGACGCGAGTCTACCTGCTGCTGGCTTCGGCCGTAGCCCTCAGCGGATGCGCGGGAACGATGAGTGGCATCGGAGGGTCAGGCGAGTACGCGTGCACGGCGCCCGAGGGGGTGTCGTGCATGAGTGTGACGGGGCTCAACGCGAATGTCACGAACCGCTCTCTGCCCGGGATGCAGCCCAGGGCCGAGCAAGCCCAGCTGAAGAAGGGGGAGAAGGACTCCGCGGCCGATGCGAAGTCCTCTGAACCCGTGGCCTACGGCGACGGGAAGGTGGCGAGTGCCGGCAAGGTGTCGCCGGTCCACATGGATGCGCCCTACTCGGGCCAACCGATCCGGACGCCGCCGCGCGTTCTGCGAATCTGGGTGGCGCCATTCGAAGACGCCGAGGCGGATCTTCACGACCAGAAGTACCTGTACGTCACGGTCCACACCGGGCGTTGGGTGCTGGAGGCCAACCAGGTCAACGTGCAGCGGCAGTTCAGGCAGATCACGCCCCTGGGGAAGCGCGACAACGACGCGCCCGATGGCGGGGCAGCGACGGGCGCGGCGCCGACGGATCGTTCGTCGGCGTTCGCGGGCAAGCAGCCTGAGCGTGCGCAGACGGCGCAGCGGGAGGAATGATGCTCAGCGCACTGAAGTGGCCGTTCGGATCAGGCGGCAAGCAGAAGCAACCCGACGTCGAAGCGGTCGACTTCGTGGAGGCTCGGAAGAAGAAGCGGCCGGAAGCGTTCAATCGTCTCAGCGAGCTTCTTCCGTACACGGGCTACGAAGAGAAGTCCGGTCTCTTCTTCATCGAGGCCGACGGGCCAGACACGATCGAGTCGCTGGGGTTCTGCATCGAGATCCGTCCGCAGACGGGTGCGTCCGAAGCCATGGCGGACTACCTCACGAGCCTGTTCATGGCCAACTCGCCGGTGGGGACCGGCGTCCAGGTGCAGATGTTCGGATCCCCGGATCTGACGAGCTTCTACGAGGCCTTCGACAAGGTGACGCGCGATGAAGGCGCGTTCCCGGACGATCCGGAGAGGGCTCGGGTGGCCAAGCTGATGCACCGGATGATGCTCAAGCGCAAGGAGCACTACCGGAAGGGCGCGACCACCGGGCTGTTCGAGGACATGAACTTCCGCCTGCGCGACTTCCGTTCGGTGGTGTCGGTCGTCGTGCCCGTCCCGAAGAAGCTGGACGGCAAGTACCAGAACATCGACGAGTTCCTCAAGTCACCCGAAGCCGAGTCGCTCCGGCAAGAGACGATCGTGCTGCGAGAGACCTACCGGACGGCACTCGCGAGCTACTTTCTGTTCGAGAAGATCTGGGGTCCGGACGATCTCATGAACTGGTGCTCGCTGATCCTGAATGCACCGGCCACGATGGCGGGTGACAGCCATCGGCTCAGCTACGACGAAGGTCGGCTCTTGCGGCACCAGATCGTCCGCTCGGACACCAAGCTGGTCGAGGACGAGCTGGACATCACGTTCAGCGACAGCGCGAACGCGGACGTGGTCATGCGAGCGCTCTCAGTGCGGAACTATCCGAAGATCTTCTGCATGAACCAGATGAACGATCTCATCGGTTCGCTGAAGAACACGACGCTGAGCTATCCGTGTCCCTTCCTGATCACGCTGGGCGTCCGAACCCTCGACTTCGAGGCGGAGCGCAACAAGGTGGTGGTGCGGGCGGCGCGAGCGACGCAAGGAGCCGAGAGCAACTTCGCGAAGTTCCAGCCGGACCTGATCGACAAGAAGTACGACTGGGACATCGCGCAGGGCGCCTACGACGAGGGCAAAGGCACCATCAAGATGTACCTGCAGGTGCTCTTGTTCTCGAACAGGCAGGAGATCTCGAAGTCGGAGCAGGCCGCACGAGCCATCTGGCGGGCGACCAACTTCGACATCACGACGGATCGGAAGATGCAGAAGCAGGCGCTTCTGGCCTCGATGCCGATGATGTATGGGCCGCTGATGCAGCGGGATCTGCAGATCGCCTTCCGCTCGAGCACGAAGACGATCTACAACGCCGCGAACATGATGCCCATCATCGCCGAGCCGACCGGCGTGGGGGCGCCGGTGGTGCCACTGTTCGGCAGGCGTGGCCAGGCGATGGGGATCGACCTGTTCAGCAACCCGACGGGCAACTTCAACGGCTGCGTGGTGGGCACGAGCGGCTCGGGCAAGTCCGTGCTGCTGAACGACATCGCAACCCGAACGATCTCGACCGGCGGCCGAGTGTGGATCTTCGACGTGGGCTACTCCTACCAGAAGATGTGCCGCACGATCGGTGGCCAGTTCCTGCAGTTCAAGCCGGACTCGAACATCAGCCTGAACCCGTTCTCGATGATCACCGACATCGACGCGGACATGGAGATGTTGAAGCCGCTGATCGCTCAGATGATCTCTCCGAACGCGAAGCTGGAGCCCTACCAGCTGGCGCAGGTGGAGATCAACATCCGCCAGCTGTGGGCCGAGTACGGGCAGGAGACCACCATCACCAAGCTCGCGGAGCGGCTGAAGAAGGCCTGCTACCAAGGGGGTTCGAAGGAGGCCTTCAACGACGAGGAGGTTCCGCTCGAGAACTGCGATCCGCGGATCCGTGACCTCGGGGTGCAGCTCTTCCCGTTCACCGAAGAAGGGGCCTACGGCCGCTACTTCATGGGGAAGGCCAACGTCGAGTTCAACAGCGACCTCGTGGTGCTCGAGCTGCAGGAACTCAACGGCATGAAGGACCTGCAAGGCGTCGTGCTGCTGCTGCTCATGTACAAGATCACCCAGGAGATGTACCTGGGTGACCGGAGCAAGAAGAAGGTCGTGATCATCGACGAGGCATGGCAGCTTCTGTCGGGCGGGTCAGCCGCCGAGTTCATCGAAGCCGGGTACCGAACCGCTCGGAAGTTCGGAGGCAGCTTCCTGACCGGCACTCAGTCGATCAACGACTACTACAAGACGCCGGCAGCGCTGGCCGCCCTCGAAAACGCCGACTGGCTGTTCCTACTGCGGCAGAAGGCCGAATCCGTGGAGGCGCTGGCCAAGTCAGACAAGCTCGTGATCGACGACGAGACGAAGCAGATCATCAAGTCTGTGACGAAGATCGACGGCAGGTTCAGCGAGGTCTTCGTGAGGTGTGGCGACATTCCGCCCACGGTCGGCAGGCTGATCGTCGACCCGTACAGCCTGCTGCTGTACTCGACCAAGGCGGAGGACGCCGAGGCGGTTCGACGGTATGTGGATGCTGGGGTCGACACCGCTGACGCGATCTCTCTGGTGCTTCGTGATCGGGGGATCAAGGCATGAGCGACTCGAACGATGTGAAGCCGGACGCGGAGCCAGTGGCCGATTCGGAGCAGCCTGCGGTGGAGGTGGTGGCAGCGAGTCGAGCCGATGTGCTGAAGCCCGCGCTCGTCGGTGGACTGGCTGGGGTGCTCGGGGGCGCGCTGATCGCTGCCGTCGTGCTCATCGCTGGCGCGAACAAGCAGCCGCCCCTGGCGGTGATGGATCTCGTCGAGGTCAGCGAGATCGAACAGACACGTCTGACCCTGATGGTGAGCAAGAAGAGCACCACAGACGAAGACCGCCTGAAGGCCTACGCGAAGCTGAAGTCCTTCGGCGACGAGCTGAGCAAGGCGATCCGGGAGGTGCAGGCCGAGTGCAAGTGCACTCTCCTGAACCGCAGCGCCTACATCGGCGATGTGCCAAGGGACTACACGCCCGAGCTGAAGGCGAAGCTCGGCATGGAAGGCATCGACCTGGAACAACTGCGCCAGCTGACCGCGGAGACGATGCGCTCGTCCTTGCCCACGCTGGATCTGACTCAAGGAACAAGGAGCAAGTGATGACCGCCATCACCAGACAGAAGATCGAGAGCTTCGTGCCACTCTTCCTGGACTGGATCCAGAAGGCCTGGGTCTTCCTCGCAGCGTTCGTGGCTGTGCTCCTGCTTTGGAACACGTTCTTCACCATCGGCATCAACGTCTCGGAGAGCCTGCCGCAGAAGGTGTTCCTCGTGCTGAAGCAGTCCAAGGGCGTGGAGCGCGGTGACTACGTGGCCTTCAAGTGGCAGGGCGACCGGCCGTACCCGAAAGGGCTCACCTTCATCAAGATCGTCGCTGGTATCCCAGGCGACATGGTGGAACAGAGCAATCGCGAGTTCCGCGTGAATGGGGTCGCGGTGGGACGCGCGAAGGAGAAGGGGAGTGTCGGTGCGATGGCTGGAGTTCCTCTGCAGCTCGGCCCGACCGGACCGATTCCGGACGGGATGATCTATGTCCGTGGAACGGCGCCCGACAGCCTCGATTCGCGGTACGCGCTGCTTGGCCTGGTGCCGCGCCACGAGATCCTCGGCAAGGCGATTCCGCTCTTCTGAGCCAACGATGAAGGCGGCGACGGTGATGTTGCTGGCGCTGGTCGCCAGCCAGGCCTGGGGCCAGCAGCCCAGAGCGGTCCAGCGGTCGGAGGCAGCGGTTGCCCCGACCTACCCGATCGAAGAGCCGGACCTCCTCCAGGAGATTCAGCGTAAGTTGAGGTCGATGGAGGCGAGTGGCGAGATGGCGAAGAAGATCGACGAGGCCAAAAAGCGGTCGATCCAGAGCGCCCAGTACCCGAAGCCGGTTGCCGGCCTGGGGCGATCGACAGCAAGGCGAACGTACTACTTCGACCCGTCGGTTCAGGCGAACAGGGACATCAAGGACGCAGAGGGCAAGTTGATCGTCGCTGCAGGGCAGACGATGAACCCGCTGGACTACACCTCGATGAGCGAATGGCTCGTCTTCTTCGACGGATCCGACGAAAGACAAGTCCGAGCGGCAGAAGAGCTTGGCAGGAAGTACGAGTGGATGGTGAAGCCGATCCTGGTCAAAGGAGGGCCGTTCGAGATCATGCGTCGCTGGAAGCGCCAGGTGTACTTCGACCAGGGGGGATACATGGTCAAGCGACTGGGAATCCAGAACGTGCCGGCCCTGGTGACACAGGAGGGCAAGAAGCTGCGGATCGACGAACTGGCCTACTGAGCGAGGAAGAACATGCGCGGACTGCTGCGATGGATTGGCGGGCTCTTGCTTGGGGCGTGTGCGGGACTGGTGTCGGCCGCGCCGCCGGCGGCCACCAGCAGTCCGACGTGCCAGGGCACTTTCCTGAACCCGATCACGGACGTGTGCTGGAGTTGCATGTTCCCGATCAAGGTCGGCGGGGTTGCATTGCTGTCGATGGGACAGGAGGACACCGGTGGAGGCGGGGGCAACCCCTTCTGCTTCTGCACGGGGCCAGGCCTGCCGACGGCAGGGATCAAGGTGGAGTTCTGGGAGCCTGCTCGCCTGTTCGAGGCCGTTCGCAAGCCGCACTGCTACCCGTCGCTCGGAGGTGTAGTGCTGGACCCTGGGGTCACTGCGCCTTCGCACAATCAGAAGCGCATCGCCGACGGTGAGCAGGCGCTGAGCTTCTACCAGGCGCACTGGTACACCAATCCGATCATGTACTGGCTGGAGGTCATCGCGGACGACCCGTGCCTTGAGCAGGGTTCCTTCGACCTGGCGTATGCGACAGAGTTCGACCCCTTGTGGAACGACACGGTGCTCTCGTTCGTGCTCGCGCCGGAGTCGGCCCTGTTCGCCAACCCACTCGCGAAGGCTGCATGCGCCGCGGACTGCGTGTCGGCAACGCTGGGGTTCCCATTGAACACCTTGTTCTGGTGTGTGGGGTGCCAGGGAAGCATGTACCCGTTGACGGGGTACGTCGCGCAGCACGTGGGCGGCGTTCAGGCAAGTGCCCTGCTCGCGGCGCGAATGGCGAACAAGCTCCACAAGCAGGGACTGATGTGGGCGGGTTCCGGTGACAGCGGACTGTGCGGGTTCTACCCGCAGTTGCTGATGGACAAGACGAACTACAAGATGCAGCTGACCTTTCCGGTGCCCCAGACGGCAAAGATCGACGGTCGCTGCTGCCAGCCCATCGGAAGGACGACGGTGGACTACGGCGCCGGCAAAGAGATCCCGTACATCGGCGAAGACTTCGCGTACCAGGTGTTCCGCAAGCGCTCGTGCTGCAGCGGTTCAGCTGTCTGGCAGACGGTGAACCCATGAAGGGCTGCACCTTGGCTGCGGGCGCACTCCTGGCCGGAGCGGTTCAGGCGCAGGTGCAGCGAATGCCCACGGAAGCCGACATGGCGAAGCAGCGGATACCGGCTGCGTCAGCGGTGCAGGAGGAGTGGGCCCGGCAGCGGGCACGGTCGGCTCAGACCGGGCAGGCGCTGGAGGAAGCCACCCGGCGAGCAAAGCTCCAGTCAGACCCAGCCGCAGTCGCCAGCGGCATGCCGAAGGTGACGATGCCCGAGGTACCCGCCTACCGTGGAGCGCCGCCCGATCCTCAGATGCTGGCGAATCAGTACAAGGAGGCACTCAAGCAGGCGTCGAAGGAACAGACCTACAACATCATGGTGTTTGCCAGCCTTTCCATCCCGGAAGAGGCCTTGCGCAGGATCGGTCGTGACGTGAAGCGTGCCGGGGGGGTCGTGGTCGTCAGAGGCCTGAAGTACGGCTTGCAGCCCGGTGGATGGAAGCGATCCCTGGATGCGTTGAAGCCGTTGGCGGAGACGGGCGTGGACTTGCAGATCAATCCGAACCTGTTCCAGCAGTTCGGGGTCCGCCAGGTTCCGACCTTTGTTGTTTCTGGCGAAGGTGTTGGTGACAAGGGCTGTTCGAACGCGGAATGTGCTGCTACTGTGGGAAGCGTGGTCGGCGACGTCACGCTGGAGTACGCGTTAGACGTCCTTGCAGACCGTAACGACGTGGTCGGACGAATCGCTCGCCAGAAGGCGGGTCTGCTTCGCTAACAAGGAGGCGCCATGAACCTGAAACAAGCTGCTGCAGCAGCCGTCATCGCTACGATGGCGGGAACCGCGGCCGCGGACGAACCGAAGTTCCGACAGGACCAGTTCGAGACGCGGACCAACGGAACCATCGAGTTGAGCGTGGAGCGGCACAGCCCGATCTACGCCGAGTTCGAGAAGAGCGAGGAGCTGACCAAGCGCCTTCGCGCGTCGCTGGCCAGTCGCGGTTTCACGACGCTCACCGAACGGACCGGGGCAAAGGCAGAGCTCACGATGAGCGGTGACCTTCGGATCATGGGTGGGCCGAAGTACTACAAGGGCCTTTCCATTCCTGTGGGCGAGGCGACTGAAAGGGCGCTGAAGGAAGGGGAACTCAAGGGCCAGGTAACCCGCGGCGAGGTGGTCGGAACCGTGGCGGACGTCGCGATCGCCAGCGCCGGCTACTCGGCGTCGCTCACGAGCTTCATGAAGGGGCTGAACCTGAGCTTCATGGTCGCATCTATCGGCGAGGCGACGGGCTTCAGTGGCAAGCTGAACCAGGCGCTGGGGCTGGACCCCAGAGGTGTGTGTCTGAAGGACTGCGAGAAGTGGAAGCTAGTGGAGCAGACGGTGCTGAGCCGGTCGACGCTCAAGGACGCGGACGGCGAGAAGGCGGTGCGAACGATGACGAAGATCACGTCCGAAACCGTCGCGCCTGAAGAGGTGATCGAGACGTCCGTGGCGCGACTGCTCGAGAGCATCAAGGTGGTTGGCGGCGCAGCGCCGGTGGCGATGAAGGGTGACTGACGTGAGGCTGATCCTGGCGACGTTGGCGGCGAGCGCCGTGCTCTGCGGGAACGCGACCGCCCAGACCCGGGACTTCAAGCCGCTGGTGGTGGGAGCCCTTGACGCCCCGGCTGGGGAACTGACGAAGACGTTCGCGGCCAACACGCCCTGGGTTCAGGTCATGCGGCAGAAGCTCGGAACCGAGGGTCCGATCACGGTTACCACCAAGGTGGTGAAGAAGTTCAAGGAAGAAGGCTGTGGGCGAGTCGAGGCCACGTTCCTTGTCCATGACGCCAAGGTCGTGAAGGCGTCGGCTCGCGGGGTCGAGGACACGAGGTTCAGCTTTCAGCTGAACGTGTGCCGGGACGGCATGCCGCCGGTGGAAGGTATGGACCTTCGGGATCTGCAACGCGCCGTGAGCAGGCCGGCTGACGGCAACCAGGTGATGCCACCTGTGCCCCACCAAGGAGGCACCAAGGCCCTACCGCGGTAACCCGCTACGGTTCCGCGCGTGGAGCCGACTCGCAATCGACACGAACAAGGTCCGCTCTCGCGGGCCTTGTTTCTTTGCGCGACCGTACAACGTTATCCTGCCAGGTGCGGCTAGACTTTCCTTGGGTCATTCCGAGGGTTTAGCCATGCACTCACGCGGCAAGCGTGCGGCGGTGACGGGACTGCTGCTCACCGCAGCTGTGTCCGCTGCGCTCGCGCAGTCTGGTAGCGGCACGGCCGGTCAGGCTGAGGCGTCGCCATCTTCCGAGGCCGTTGGTTCGGCGGCGCTGAACTGGTGGATCGGGGACATCTGGCGCGAGCAGGATCGCGGGTTCAACTGGTACCCGCCGGACAAGCCGCTGAAGCCGAAACCCAAGAAGGAGGAGAGCCGGGCGGCCGAGGAAGAGCAAATCGCACAGCCGAAGAAGAAGTCGTTGCGCGAGATGACCACCTTCGCGGAGGTGGACAAGGAGATGAAGAGGCTGCGGGAACTGGCTGTCTTTCAGCCGACGCAGGAGAACGTGCTGACCTACCTGCGAGCGCAAGAGTACGTTCTGAGCAAGAGCTCCCTGTTCGCGGACACGGCGCGGCGCGTGGTCTGGCAGAACCCGGACGTGGACTACAACAACCGCAACCCGGTTGCCAACTACTCGCAGATGTCCAAGAAGGAGCGACTGGAGGCGACTCGCTCGAGCGTGCTTGCCGAGATCGCGAAGACCCACGGGATCGTCTTCTTCTTCAAGGCGGACTGTCCGTTCTGCCACGACATGGCGCCGGTGCTGCGAGCTCTGCACAACCAGTACGGGATCGAAGTGATGGCCGTGAGCATGGATGGCGGAGCCCTTCCGGCGTTCCCGAATCCGAAGCGGGACAACGGCATCTCGAAGTTCGTGACGAACGGCGAGGGGATCACGACTGTGCCGGCACTCTTCCTCGTCGCGAACGACAGCAAGACGGTGACGGCGCTCGGTACGGGGGCGTTGGCGATGGACGAGATCGTCGAACGCATCCGTGTGCTGATGACGACCAAGGCAGGTCAGGAATTCTGAGGAGGCAACAATGCGCAATTTCTTCAAGGTGGCGACGATCGCGGCGGTGTGTCAGGGGCTCGTGGTCGCTCCGGCGCATGCCACGTTCCTGGACGACTTCTATTCGCAGGCAGGAGCGGCCGCGAATGCGACTCCGGGGGATGTGGTTCGGAACCAGTCGGGGACGTTCATCACAGGTGGGAGCGTCGTGTGGCGCGTCCCCAAGCGGGAGTTCCAGCCCTTCCTGTGGCAGGCGCCGAGCATCAAGGCGGGGTGCGGCGGGATCGACGTCTACCTGGGATCGTTCGGCTTCGCGAACAGCCAGGCATTCATCGACTACCTGCGCAACATCGGCCAGAACGCGCTCGGCCTGTTCTTCAAGATGGCGCTGCAGAGCATGAGCCCGGATCTTGCCAACGTGATCAGCGAGATCTCGAAGGACATGCAGACGATGAACAACAAGCTCGGGAACAGCTGCGAGATGGCTGCCCAGGCGCTCAAGGGCGTCGGGGTGACGCAGGAGTGGATGAACGGCATCTCCAACAGCGCTGGCCTGGCGGCGAATGCGGACGGTTCGAGCACGAGCATGTTCGATGCATACCAGACCTTCAAGTCGAACCTGGGGCTGGCGACGCAGAAGGTGGAAGCGTCGGCGCCGCTGAACTCCGGCGGCAAGCGGGTCGTGGGCCCGGAGAAGAACTTCCTGTGGGCGGCGATGAACTCGGGCAGCCTGAGCGACTTCCCGGATCAGATGAAGGAGATCGCCATGTCGCTCCTGGGTACGCAGGGCGTGCTCAAGGACGCGACGAATCCGGACCAGATGCGCGACCTGATGAAGGCGCAGACCATCAAGCTCGAGGAGCTGGTCGGGAAGTGGAACACCACGACGGTGACGATCAAGAAGTACGAGTGCACGACGGCCGACGACAAGTGCCTGGACATGGCGATCGTGGACACCCCGGTCAAGCCGTTCGCCCGCATTGCCTACGAGAACCTGGTCCTGCTGCGTGATGCCATCGCCACTCGGCAGCCGTTGTCGGCAGTTCCGGGGTCGGACGATGCGCTGAGGATGCTGGGTGTGACGCAGCTGCCGGCCTACAAGGTGCTGGAGCTCACCTCGACTCCCGGGCGACTCTACCTGTCGGAGGTCTTCATCCAGAAGTACGCCGATCTGATCGGATACGAGCTTGCGATCGGCTTCATGGAGTCGATCACCTCGGACCTGGAGAAGACGCTCAATGCGGCGAAGGCGGCGGAGCAGACGGTCGGGGAAAAGGAGTACCTGGTCGAGCTGCGCAAGACGCTGCAGAAGTACCGCGAGGATGCCCGCGAGCTCGGCCAGAAGATCGCTCAGAGCACCGGCGGACAGTGGGGCTTGATCCAGGAAGTCGAGCGCCTCGAGCGCGTGCTCTACACGAGCTTCTCGAATCGCATGATGGAAACGATGCGATACGCGTCGAAGAGCTGACCCGAAGAAGCGAAGCCGGTCGATACCGCGTCGAGGAGAGTCCTGGTGTACACCATCTACAGCTACTGGAACTTCCAGTCCGTCATCGATGTGCTGAACATGATCGTGTTGATCATGGGCGGCGGGGACTATCTGGGACTGGTGAAGTCGATCGCCATCGCTGGGCTGCTGATCGCCGTGGGCACGGGACTCGCGAAGATCAGCGCCAAGGAGCCGCTGACGTACTTCATCTTCCTGATGCTCTTCTACTCCATGCTGTTCGTGCCGAAGGTCACTGTGACGGTACAGGACCTGCGTTCGGGCAATACGGGGCAGGTGGCCAACGTTCCGCTGGGTGTGGGCTTCTTCGTGTCGGCGACATCGAAGATCGGGAAGTTCCTCACCGAGACGTTCGAGACGAACTTCGTGGCGAACGATGCGCTCAAGTTCAGCAACACCGGCATGGCCTTCGGCGCACGAGCGTTCACCGAAATGACCGCAGTGCGAATCAAGGACCCGAAGCTCAGCGACGCGATGACGGACTTCATCCGAAGCTGCGTGAACCCGGAGGTGCTCGACGACACGTCGAAGTACAACCAGGTCGCGAACTCGGTCGACGTGTGGTCGACGATCGGCTCGTCGGGCTGGCTGAACCCGGGCCGCTCGGTGAACATGCCCAATCTTGGGGGGCCGGGCTACACGCTGCTGCCATGCATCGGCGGCGCCGGTACAGATGCGTACGGGGTGCTGACGGCGGCACTTATCAATGAGGTGGACGCTCAGCAAGGGTTCCTAGGCAGGCTGCTGAACCCCGAGATGGCCCCAGCAGTAGCGAAGGCGGCTGTGGCCACCCAGCTGCCTGACGTGGAGACATACATGCTCGGTACGTCGCGCTCGGTGCTGCAGCAGATCAGGCAGGGGATCATGGTGAACCTGCTCAACGACAGCGCCGGTTCGCTGGCGGTCGCACGAAACGATCCTGCGGCCGTGCAGGTTGCCATCGCCGGGAAGATGGCGGAAGCACAGGCGACTTCGAGCTACCGGACGCTGGCGGTGATCGGGGAAGCTGCACTGCCGAAGTTCAGGAACCTGGTGGAGCTGGCGGTGATCGGCCTGTTCCCGATCGTCTTCCTGCTGATCATCGTCGGCGGAGAGAAGGGTGGGGTTGTACTCAAGAGCTACGTCATGACGGCGATCTGGGTACAGCTGTGGGCGCCGGTCTATGCGATCGTGAACTTCATGATGCAGCCGGGGACTGCACAGCGGCTCCAAGCAGCTCTGGATGCAGCGGCATCGCCGACGATGCTGAACTCACTTGCACTGAGCCAGACGGGGTTCAAGGAAGCATCGATGGCCGGTGCGCTGGTCTTCGCGGTGCCCGTGATCGCCTATGCCTTGGTGAAGGGCGGAGAGGTGGCGATGAACGGCGCCATGACCGGACTGACGAGTCCTGCGAAGTCCGCGGCTGAGAGCCAGGGCGGCGCGGCAGGGGTGGGCAATGTCAACGCGGGGAACGCGTCGTGGGGCAATGCCTCGGTCGGCAACATGGGCGCCAACAAGTGGGACGACAACGGCTCCTACAGCACTGGCTCCTGGTCGTCATCGCGTGGCGACTATGGCTACAAGGGCGACCTGGGGGCGTCTGCGGGTGGATCTGGCAGCGGGGCCGTTTACGGCGACGCCGGCGGGCGAGTGGCGAACATGGGTGCGTACTCGGCAGCGGTCACATCGGCCGTTGGAGAAATGGCACAAAGCCAGATCTCGTCGCTGCGCTCCAGGGGTGTTGAGTCGTCTCTTGCGTATTCCAGCGCAGTGGGTGCGGCGATGGATCGATACAAGGACGCACAGCGAAATAGCGGAGGATCAACATCGGTGGGTTCTGGCGCTTCGACGGGCACCTCAGCAAGTTCGGGTCAAGGCTTCGACAGTCAGGTGGCAGCGGCTACGAGGTGGGCGGACGGCCTGGGACTGAACAAGCAGCAGGCGTTCTCCCTGACAGCGGCGGCTGGCCTCGGGATACAGGGGTTCATAGCCTCGGCTCAGGCACAGGGGATGGATGCTTCAACAATTGCGAGTACGTACAACTCCGCTCGAGAGGCCTCGCAGGGAAGCGCCTTCAAGAGCGCGATGCAAACACTGAACTCGGCAGCATCTGGCTCTGACACCCGCACATCAGCTGATGTCGGGAACCGGAACTCTGCAGGGAAGAAGGCGTCCGCGACATCGATGGAGCAGTTTGGAGAGACGGCGAAGAGCAGCTTCCAGGCAGCTGATCAGCTCCAGAGTTCGCTATCGGCGTTCAAACAGGGTGGGTCCCAGGTAGGCATGAACCTCTCGAACGCGGTCCAGCAAGCTCTCGGGGGGGCGAGTGGCTTGGAAGCAGCAACACGCCCAGGGAACGAAGGCACGATGATGGCGGCCATCTCGAAGGTGGCCGAGCAAGTATTGAACGGCGGACTCGGTGGCTACTTCAAGCCGAGCTCCGGGCCGGCGCCGCAGGTGAACAGTCCGCAAGCGGCTGGCTTGTCCGCATCCGTAGATGCCGCGACGGGCAAGGCCGAAAGCCAGGTCGCCAAAGGTGAACAGGCCGTCGTGGCAGCGCAAAACGGCAATGCGGCGGCGGTGGCTAGTCCTGGTGGCACGCCGACCGTGACCGGTGCGAACGGGGAGACGGTGACTCCGGCTTCGGTCACGTCAGCATCAGGAGCGATGCAGACTGGAGTCAGCACTGCGGTGCAGGGTCAAGGAGAGGCGACGGCAGGGACGGCGGACGCAACGGGGAACCGGTCCGGTGCGGCGCTGGAAGTAGCGAAGCAACCCGGCGGGTTGATGAACTCGCAAGTGGGAGAGACGGCTTCGAGTACTGGTGGGCGCCTGGAAGCTCTTTCGGGAATGGCACTGAGAGCCATGACAGGCAACAGCTTGGGAAGCTGGACGCGGGACGGTGGAGCAGAGGACGCCACAGACGGGAAGATGACCACGCCAGGGTCGGCAGGACAGGGCGCAAATCCGGCGGGTCAGGAAGCGAGCGGCGCGGCCTTGGTACCGAAGGGCCCGGGGCCAAAGGCACCGCCACCGAAGTGGCGGTGACGATCAGAACTTGTCGTTCTGGAAGTCCTGGTACCGGGCTTGGTGGTTGATGTAGAACGGCTTGTCGCTGCTGGTCGAAGACGAGCCAACAGAGCCGCCAGACAAACCCTGGAAGATCCGGAACACGAACATCGAGAGAGAGAAGAAGAACCGATCGAACATGGTGACCTACGCTTTCTGCCGTCACTGCCGAACGATGAACAGATCGTTGCGACAGTACGTGCATGTGGATGATAGGTCAACGGAAGCGAGTTATCCACAATCCGGGGCGCGGCCTGTGCATAACTTTCGGGGGGCCTGACAGAGCGTGGGCAAAAGCACACAGCGGGACGTCGACCGCGCAGCAGAGAGCCGCCAGGCCGATATGTTCGAAGACATGGACTTGCCCGAGCAGATGAAGCGCAGCGCGGCCTTCAGCCCGTGCAAGCTCTACCGTTACCAGCTATGGCGTGAGTGGGGAGAGGGCACGCCGGTGGTCTTCATCGGCCTCAACCCGAGCACGGCGGATGAGCGGTTCGA
>VYMG01000182.1_pt1 | contig 20908 bp, 13 predicted proteins | sample 5115261 | NCBI WGS metagenome assembly VYMG01 (sample SAMN12291781, study PRJNA351875) | freshwater metagenome | isolation source: freshwater lake | place: USA: Michigan, Wintergreen Lake | collected 2013-08-08
GACAATAATGATGTATGGAGACTTTATTTTGACCAAAGTGATAATCTTGTTATTGAAGTAAATGGTGATGGAACAAAACTCGGCGCAAACGATAATACTATTGCTCGCTATCCTGCAATGGGATTGTATGGCTCTTGGAATCATATTGCTGCACAATTTGATGGCAATACAGGCTTAGTTTTGCTATATATCAATGGCACGCAAGTGGTTTCAGGACGAAATGATACTTATCCGGCGCAATATCTGCGACCACCGGAAAATCAAAGTCTGCCGATGCAAATTGGCAGCACAAACGGATTGTCGGACAATGAAAATCTGTTTCGCACTTTTAAGGGAGAAATGGATGAAATACGTTATTGGCGAAGAATTCTGCCGCAAACCGAATTAGAATGCGAACGCTATAAAAGCCGAGCCGGTAATGAAGCAGGAATGATTTTCTATTATCGCTGTAATGAAAATAACTCGACTTTCACTTTATGTGATGCAACCGGAAAAAATTATACAGGCAATATGCGCAGCGGAGCAGTATGCGATAAAACGGACAGAGACATTCCTTTAACCATTATTACCTCTGTGCAAAGAATTGAAGAAGACGTACAATGTGATGATAAGCGCACTTGGAATCTGACAGTTGAAGACACTTCTATTTGTGGCAACAATGTATCTATTCGTATTGTAGGACGCGATAACAGTTCATTTTCCTTGAGCAGAAACTCCGCACAATTATTGTCAAAAACGCCTGTTTCTTTTACAGTTAATTTTTCTTCGGTACTTGTGGGAAACATTATTGCCGACTTAAAAATACGTTCTACAAATGCTTGCGGAAAAGAAATTACTATACCCATTCGATTAAATAGAACAACAGAGTTAAATACTAATAAGCAACGTATAAATTACGACACCTTATTTGCGGGTTGTGTTAATCAGTTATTCAAAGACGAAGTAGTAAAAATATGTAATTCAAGTGATAAAATAGGCACGCCTCGTACAGTTACCATTTCAGCATTTCAAACAGATTCTGTGGCAAGATTTTTTGTCGTTAATACTGCCTTGCCATTACTGATCCCGCCGGGAGAATGCCGTGATGTTACTGTTCGATTTTACTCTGTTGGCTCAGCCGCCGGAGAATATAGAGATACGGTCAAAGTTGTGTCGGATGATCGTTGTCCGGGAGGATTGAGTATTCCATTGCGAGGTGTTGTAAGAGAAACAATTCTTCTTACAAATCCGAGTGATGCAAAAAAAATTATTGATTCAATGAAATTCGGCTCTTATTGTTTGGAAGTATTAAGTAACCCGACATATTATGTGTGGCGAAACAGCACAAAAAGAAAGATTTTTATTGACAGTATTATTGTACCAGATGGATTTCAGCATACGCGAATTCGATTTCCTTTTATTATTGAACCAGACCGCGGCTATCAATTTAATGTAGTGCGTTTTTTTCCGAAAAGACAAGGTAATTATCGCGATTCTATAGTATTCCGATGTCGTTTAGACGGCTCTCCTTGTACGATAGAAAGAAAAATCTATGTTACCGGATACGGTTATGAAGCAGATGTGAACTTTATCACACAAAGTGCTGATGCCGGAGCATGTATTGTCGGGCAAGATAAAACATTTAATGTTATTGTCGAAAATAAAGCGCCCGACGCAATTCGTGCATCTTTTTATTTTGAAAAAGGTGAGGCATTTTTTGATATTACTCCCAAAAGCGCAACTATTCCTTCAGGCGGTACTGTGACATTAACAGTGACATTTCGTCCCTATTTCGACAGTCTTTATACGGATAAATTATGCTTATTCGAGCAAAAATGTTTTTCCACATCGTGCATTCCACTCACAGGTAAAGGCATATTGGAGACTTTCAAATTCGATCCGCCCGTGATGCGAACGGAAAATGTTATCGGTTGCGGTTTTGCTTTTGATACTCTTCGAGTGCGAAATATCAGTTCGGTCAAACAAATTATGCAGACAGTCAATTTAAGCAGTCCCACAGGACGATACACATTAATATCGCCGAATCCATTACCGACAACCATTGAATTAGATGCAAATACCGATACAACATTTATTTTTCAATATATACCGAATGATACTACTTCCGATAGAACAGATCCTGCGTTTTTACGATTTTTCAGTAATAGCTATGAATGGTCTGCGCCGATGTTAGGCACTTCAGCAAATCCGCGATTATATGTTACTCCCCTTTCAGTATTTGGTTCGGTGGAAGTGAATGACACTAAAGTAGATACAATTACAATCGAAAATGTATCTGCAGTGCCGGTGCGTGTTGATAGAATGTCAGTGCCAAACGGATTTACGATTATATCGCAAAATAAACCTTGGGGTACGGTTTTACAACCCCGTGACTCTATTGTTGTTGGTTTACGATTTGCCCCCCTTTCGGAGCAAAATTATTCCAATACGTTTATTGTCAGCTCAGATTCAATCTGCAAAACATCAAGAACGGGAAAATTCGAGGCAAAAGGTATCATGTATAAATTACAGGCACCAATTTCTATTGTTAATTGGGGTTATGTAAGACCATGCGATTGTATTACAAGAGAAATTCCATTAATTAATGAATCCGAAGTTCATGAAATGCGAGTCACATCATTGAATTTCGACACTACCAATGTTCCCGATGGAACACCGGATTTTTGGACGTGGTCTTCTGCGTTTTCGCCTTCGGGGACATTACCATTAATAATACCGCCTGACACGCGCGACACATTACGTTTAGTTTTTTGTCCGCGCACTCCGGCAGAAGATAAATATGTTGATTGTGCAACATGGTTAAAATTTGATGCTGAAGGAGCCGGATGGCAAGGAAAATATTCGACATACTTATTAGGAAAGCGTGCATTGTTATATAAACCTTTGCCTAATTTTGTTGGATTTCCACCGACACGTGTAGATACCTTATCTACTCCACGCATTGTTCGCGTTTCCATACCGCCACGCACACTCAATCCCAATCAAGAAACTATAACCATAGACTCTGTAAGTTTCGCGCCCGAAGAAAGAGTTTTTTCATATAGGGAAATAAATAATAAACCATTTCCTTTAACGATTATTCCGGGAGATACATTGTCCGTGCGAGTTGATTATAAACCTCGTGCGCCACGTAATTATGAAGCGCGAATGCGATTACACACTTCAAAACCATGTATAGATATTGATACTACCGTTTACATAAAAGGTGATGCTTTTGCTCCGGCTTTCGGATTAAATTTTGCATTTGATACCGCGATGGTGGTCATTGATTCTTTCAAGGCTCCATCGTGCGATACAGTCCGAGTTCCGGTGTGGTCATCAAGAAATATTCCTGCCAATTTGGTTGATATATACCTGCGTATTGGTCATGACACATCCGAATTACAGTATGTTGGTGCGGAATCATATTATTTATCATCTGTCTGCAATCCACTTTTTTTGCCGAAAATTCTCAATACTTCGGGACCTCATAGCGGTGTGTCATTAACTTGTAAAAATTTCTGCGCTGTGGACTCTACCCAACCCTTTATGATTGCAAAATTTATCTCGAAAACAGGCCAAAATTCTGCAACAAATATTACTGTGGACAGTATAAAATTTGACACAGAAGAGAGTATTCGATTTAATATTATTGCCGGGAATGATAATGGTCATATCACGATAGAAAAAGCCGATCTTGCAATCAGAAATCTACTCATTAATTTTGACAGCGTTCGTGTATTGGATTGTAAAGACACCACTCTCACGGTTATAAACACCGGCATTGTTCCACTTATTATTGATTCGCTGCCGAATTTACCAAAAACTGTAAAAATAATGGGAAGCATTCCCCCATCGAATGTGCCAATTCAAAAAGGAGATTCCATAGTATTTACTGTCAGATATTGCCCGCAGCGCTCGGATTCTTTAGCAGACATTATTCAATCACGCTCCGTTGACCCTTGCACAATTCTCGATACTGTCCCTGCACAAGGGCGGGGCTATGCACCCGATATGACTGTAGCGTTTGGCATTCACCCAAATTTCGTACAAGCGGATACTGTGTATGGTTCGTTTAATGATACCGTGGCTGTCCCTATTTATGTAGAAAAAGATATTGCAGCTACATATCTTGGTACAACATATTGGATGAAATCGCTTTCTTTTACAACGACATTATACCATAATCCGACCGCATTGAAATATATCGGTTACTCAATACAGCAAGCGAGTAATGTTTCTGCCACACCGGATTCGATTACGATACAATTTAATCAATTAGATACTCTTGCCGCCGGAAAATTAGGCGAAATTTATTTCAAAGTGGTCGTACCTGACACTGTAATATCTTCCATGAGTGTAAGGACTTATGATTTTCGCTCTGATTCTTTGCAATTTCTTGATATTTTCCCGATAGGAACAGCGGCGCAGTGTAAAGTTGGTGGACAATGTGGCATAACGCATTTAAAATTTATCGGATTACAACCGGCATTGCAGCAAAATGCCCCTAATCCTTTCAGCGAATCATCGGTTATTTCTTTTAGTGTGCAAGAAAAAGCTCCAATTGTCTTACAAATTTTTGATACACAAGGAAAAGTAGTCAAAACTATACTTGACGGATCAAAAGTCTTTTCTTCGGGCACATATTCTTTTGATATTTTGGCTGATGAACTTGAAAGCGGTGTCTATTTTTATGAATTACAATCGGGCATATTCAGACAAACAAAAATGATGATGATTGCACGATAATGAGTTTGATTTATTGACAGAACCATACTATGTTTGTCTGACAAACAATATGAATTACTCAAGGTTAGAACACATGTGAAAAATATATTCTTGTTATGTAGAGCAAAAAAAAAGCCGTTCTTTATGGGAACGGCTTTTCACAAAGTGAAGAATATTTATTTTACGGATGCCAATGCTTCCGTCACTTTATCGGCTGCATCTTTTAATGTTCCGGCAACTAAGAATTTCATTCCTGAATTTTCCAATATTTGACGTGCTTCAATAGCATTTGTACCTTCTAAACGCACGATCACAGGCATAGACACTGTTACTTTTTCTAAGGCTTGCAAAATACCATTTGCAACACGATCGCAACGAACAATACCACCAAAGATATTGATGAGCACAGCTTGCACATTCGGATCAGACATCATAATGCGGAAAGCATTTGCAATACGTTCTACATTTGCTCCACCGCCTACATCCAAGAAATTAGCAGGTTTTCCGCCGGCTAATTGTATAATGTCCATCGTAGCCATTGCTAATCCGGCACCATTGACCATACAACCGACATTGCCATCCAACTTGATATAGTTAAGATTATACTTGGATGCTTCAACTTCCAAATCTTCTTCTTCGGATAAATCGCGCAATGCAGTATAATCACTGTGACGGTAAAGGGCATTATCATCGAAATCAACTTTAGCATCTAAAGCAACAAATTGATTTTCTGTGGTCAGAACTAATGGATTTATCTCCAACATACTGCAATCCATCTCATCATACGCTTTGTACAATATTGCAATAAATGAACAGAAATTCTTAAATGCTGCTCCGGTTAAGCCCAAGCCAAAAGCCAGTCTGCGTGCCTGATATTGTTGGAAACCGATTTTGGGATCAACATGCTCTTTTAATATTTTTTCAGGTGCTTCTTCGGCAACTGTTTCTATTTCCATACCGCCTTCGGTCGAAACCATAATAAGATTGCGTGAGTTCTCACGGTCAAGCAAGATACTGCAATAATATTCTTTAGCAATGGAACACCCTTCTTCAATATACATACGGTTAACAATTTTACCTTCTTCACCGGTCTGAATTGTAACTAATTTATTTCCGAATGTAGCATTAGCAATTTGAAAAGCTTTATCAGCGATATTGCCTTCACGGATGACTGTAACGCCACGGACATCTTTTCCAAATGCCTGCATAGGTTCATCGGAGAAACGGTTCAACACAGTTCCCTTACCACGTCCTCCTGCATGAATTTGCGATTTGAGAACAATGGTCTCTATTCCCTTAACCGCAAAATCGTGATAGGCAACTTTACCTGCCTCATCCGAGTTAAAAATTGCTTTACCGAACAAGACAGGAACATCATACTTTTTTAAGAGTTCCTTCGCTTGGTATTCATGAATTTTCATGTAAAATATTCCTTGAAAAACTATAAATAGTGAATAATTTTCTAAGTTTGAACTTGATTCTGCCGATTGATATGGCATAAATTTTTCAAAAACAAGTTACAAAAATACGAAATCGAAGCCGTTTGAGGGGATTAACTCACATGAAATATGGAAAATACTACCTTATCATCATATTTGTACTGCTCATAAAGCTGTCATTAGTACCATACTTTAAGAGCAAGGAACTGGGATCGAAAGATACACCGATTACCTTTTTGCTGACCCCATCGGTGGATGCAGAAAAGATTGCAACTAGCGCCGATGAGTTAACGCGTTTTCTTCATAATGAAACCGGTTTGCACTTTCGAGCAACATTTCCAACAAGCTATATTGCTGTGGTGGAAGCATTCGGTAACAATAAAGCCGACTTTGCCTGTATGAATACTTTTAGTTATGTCTTAGCCCATGAAAAATATGGTGTTAAAGCAGCAATGCGTATCATCAGAAGAAATGGTGAGCTTACGTACAAAGGGCAATTCATTGCTCGTTCTGACAGTGGGATTGATTCTTTGTCGGACATCATCGGTAAACGGATTGCATACGTGGATGCTGCTTCCACTTCGGGGTATATTCTCCCGAAATCGCTCTTAGCAGCGAAGAAGATTAAACCGTCTGATGAAGTTTTCGGGATGCGCCATGACAATGTTGTCACTATGGTTTATCAGAAGCAAGTTGATGTCGGAGCCACATACTATTCTCCACCCGATCCAAAGACCGGAGAAAATCTTGATGCGCGCGTTCGTGTCAAAAGTCAATATCCAGATATTGAGAAAACGGTAAAAATTATTGGCTATACGCAAGAAATACCCAATGACCCATGGGTGTTTAGACATGATATGCCGCAAGATATTCAAAAGAAGATATGCGATGCACTTATCAAATTTCAAGCAACGCCCAAAGGCAAAAAAGCTCTCTTTGAAACAAACTCTGCTGAAGGACTCTCCCCTGTTTCTGATAGTGATTATGATGTGCTTCGAGCAATGATTAGACGCTTTGGGGGCAATCTTGAAGCATTATTGCAAAAGAAAAAATGATTCGGTATAATGATTGCGGGACAAATTTTCAACTAAGAGGATATATTATTCGTTTTATTTAACGATTTTTGTATTCGATTTCTACAGAATAACTTCTTTCGTTGTTAACAATAAACACATGCGTTTTAATTTACTCTCAACCGATGTTGCGATTGATCTCGGTACGGCAAACACCCTTATCTGGATGAAGGGCAAAGGGATAGTCCTTAATGAACCATCCATCGTTGCCTTTGATCGAAACACAAAACACATTATTGCCATTGGGCATGAAGCACAAGAAATGCTCGGCAGAACCCACAAAGATATCAGCACAATACGCCCTTTGAAGGACGGTGTTATCGCCGATTTTGAGATTGCCGAAGGTATGTTGCGCGCTTTTATCCGTAAAGTATCTCTTTCATGGCAACCCGCTCGTCGTGTTGTTGTCTGCGTTCCCACAGGTATTACCGAAGTGGAAAAACGTGCTGTGCGCGACAGTTGCGAGCATGCCGGAGCTAAAGAGGTGTATCTCATCGCCGAACCTATGGCTGCCGCTATAGGGCTTGATTTACATGTGCATGAACCCGTTGGCAATATGATTGTTGATATTGGTGGTGGCACAACCGATGTGGCTGTCATCGCTCTCTCAGGTATTGTCAATCATGAATCCCTGCGCATAGCCGGAACAGAAATGACCTCCGCTATTGTCCAGTATTTTAAACGTAATCACAATATTCTTATCGGTGAAAGAACTGCCGAAACTATCAAGTGCGAAGTTGGCTCTGCTTATCCTTTAGAAGAAGAAATTGAAATTGAAGTAAAAGGGCGAAATCTTCTTACAGGAATACCCGAACTTATCACTATCAGTTCTTCAGATATTCGTGAGGCATTGTCGGAATGTGTGACAACGATTGTCGAAGCAGTAAGAAATCTTTTAGAACGTACACCGCCCGAACTTTCAGCAGATATTTTTGATCGTGGCATCCTTTTATCCGGCGGTGGTGCTTTACTCAAAGGTTTAGACAGACGATTGCAAGAAGAAACTTCATTACCTGTGCATATTGCTGAAGATCCCTTAACGGCTGTTGTAAGAGGAACGGGAAGGGTTCTTGAAAATCTCAGTGAATACCAAAATGTGTTAATTAAAAGTAAGCGCTATTAAGCAATGTAGATAATAGTGCAGTGAAAAAAATAAGCCCATATTTCTATGGGCTTATTTTATTTATTTCACAGAAATTTTTATCGAATAATCAATGGTAACGTTGAGCGATTGCCGTGTTTGTCTTGTGCATGGGCATAATATAAACCCGCAGGCAATCCTTGTGTATCAAGTGCAAGATTACCTCTTTCTCCGCTCATTCCTAAGAATCGCTGTCCCAAAACATCATAAATACCCAAATCTTCTGCATCGGAGGCATGTACTTTACCTTGAGCATAATCCAAGACAATAGATGAACTTATTGATGTGTGTTGAACTTCTTCTGCAACTGATGTCACAGGTGTAAATTTAACACGTGCTATGGCTCGATAATTATCATAAAAACCACCAACATAAAATTCTTCATCAGTTATAGGAATTATATTTTTAATAATATCAGAACGACCACCTATACCAAAAACAGAAGACCAACGTAATGATAAATCATTATTCACGACACATACAAAGCCATCCATTGCCGGTATAAAACTGGTACCTCCGGCATATTTGTCTATATCGTCATACGTTGTTGTTGTACCGGAAATAACATAGCCATTTTTTTGTGGCAGTGGAACAATATGTGAAAGAGAAAATTTTTCCTTAGCATACAGTACTTTTGTTTCTAATAATTCAAGGGTGGTAGAAAATCTTCTTATATATCCTTGAACATTAATTTTTGAATGGTCGCGTACCGAAGTAAGGACAAGCAAGGAACCATCTTCGGCTTCAATCATATCACAATCTTGCTCATTTTTAGGCGATTCAGTCCACTGATGTGTGTGCAAAACATTACCTTTTCTATCAACTTTCGTTAATTTCCAATAATCAGGATAGCTACCATCAGTAGTAATGTACATAAGAAATACAAAACAACTGTCTTTTGTTTCAATAAGTTTCGGCGTAAATGTAAAACCAAAGGACATCGGAATAGTTTCAATCAAGCGATTCTCAAGAATAATACCTTCTGAGTTGATTCGCCTAAAAAACACACTGTCATGCGTCACATTCCCTTTTAAATTAATTGTTACATTATCCTTGTTTTTGCTTTCAATATACGGTGTGAAACGACGAATTGTGTAATTATATTGTTTAGGAATATTAGGTCTTGTCCAAACTACCATACCTTGATTATTGATATATTCATTATATCCCCAGCATATATCACCATCCACTAAATCAACAAGAGAAACATATCCCCCCAAAGAATATACTCCTTCCGTGTCAGTGTATTGTAAACTTGTGATATAATTAGCACGATCATTCACAGGACGATATTGCCATTCTCGTAATCCTTGATCATTAATCTTCATCACACTATATTTTATTCCTCCTTGATCACCGATGGCAATAACACCGCCATCCGATGCACGAATCATAGACATAAATGTCGTTGAATCTAATTTATACATCCATTGAAGTTGGGGCAGCCGAAATTCCTGTGCATATATCTGTGTACTTATTATGGCTGATATAACCAAATAAATCTGTAATTTTTTCATAATATGATTCTCCTATTCTTATTCTTGTTCACAACCTACGGAGCATTCTGTACTGAATACCGGAGTAAGTGTTCTCGGACCTCCGGGCAATCCATCATTAACAATTATTTGACCACAAATATTGGTTGATGCTGTACAACTTGTGCCTTGTTCAACCAAAGTTCGTGATTCGGTGGATTGAACTTGATTAGTGCAATATTTAGTTGCAAACATACAAAACTTTTCAATTAAATGCAAACACAATGCATAAAAAATGTTTCGCAATAATAAAGCCCATATTTCTATGGGCTTATTTTTTTGTAAACAAAAGAAATTTTTATCGAACAATCAATGGCAACGTTGAGCGATTGCCGTGTTTGTCTTGTGCATGGGCATAATATAAACCCGCAGGCAATCCTTGTGTATCAAGTGCAAGATTACCTCTTTCTCCGCTCATACCTAATAATCGCTGTCCCAAAACATCATAAATACCTAAATCATCTGCATCGGAGGCTTGTACTTTTCCTTGAGCATAATCCAACACAATAGAAGAACTTATTGATGTGTATTGAACTTCTTCTGCAACAGAAGTCACAGGCGTAAATTTAACACGTGCTATGGCTCTTTCATTATTTAAAAAACCACCAATATAAAATTCTTCATTAGTAATCGGAATGATTGTATTAATTTTTTCTCCAATACCTTTTTTTCCAAATGTCGTTTGCCATTGTATATCTAAATTTTGATTAAAGACAGCCACAAAACCATCAAATGCAGGATAACTATAAAGTTGTGTCTGATTAATTGCTTCTTCATATTCTTTATATGTCGTAGTATGTCCTGCAGCAATGATATTGCCATTCGGCAGAAGAGCAAGCGACTCTAACCATAATAATTCCGAGCCGGTAAATGTTTTTTTAGTAAGCAATGTACCATCAGCAGAAAATTTACGTAAAAAACCGACTCCTTTAGAACCAAGATTTTCTCGTGATGAGGTTAAAACCAAAAAAGAACCATCCGGTAACTCTAAGATATCCAAAAAAGGTTCATTACCCGGTAACTCACTCCATTCACGTTGAAATACTATATTCCCTTGTGAATCTAATTTTGTTAAGCGCCAAAAATCGGGTCTTGACCAATTTTCGGTATAATAATACATTGTCAGAATACCATTATCTTTCGTTTCAAAAAGTTTAGGTATAACGACAAAACCATTTTTTTTGGGGATTGAATCAAAAAGTTTATCTTCTCCTTTTATCCCTTCACTATTCATACGACGGAAATAGAAACGAAATGGATCATCAGTGACTAACATAGGTACAAAAAAATTCACAAATTCATTATTTTTTGTACGAATATACGGAGATTGAAAATGAGTAATAATGTCTTTTACATCACGCGGTTTTTGTGAAACTATTTCTCCATTTTCATTTAGTAACACTGAGTAACCATAACAAAAAGGATGTTGTCTTAATGTGACATTTGCTTCCAAACCGGAAATTGAAATAAGATTTGACTCCGTTTTTTGTATTGACTGTATATGAAACGATTTATTATCGAATGGCATAAATGTCCATTCTTTTTGCCCTTGGGAATTAAGCTTAACAGCATAATCTAAATCTCCGCCGGGCAAAGTTGCCGATGCAATAATTCCTCCATCATCTGTCATTATCATAGATTTAAATGTATTCGTATCTAATCTATATTCCCATATCGTTTGAATGTCCATAGACTGGGAATAGAGATTGGTAGAAGAACATAAGAACAATGCCACCGAATACAGAAGAACAAAGAGAAAAAAAGTTTTCATCACTTACTCCATAAAAAGTTATTTGTTTTAATGTCTGTTATCGAACACCACAGAGCATCACGGTCGGGTGTGGTGCGGTATTCAAGAGCAAACATACAAAACTTTTCAATTAAATGCAAACACAATGCATAAAAAATGTTTCGCAATAATAAAGCCCATATTTCTATGGGCTTATTTTATTTATTTCACAGAAATTTTTATCGAACAATCAATGGCAACGTTGAGCGATTGCCGTGTTTGTCTTGAGCATGGGCATAATATAAACCCGCAGGCAATCCTTGTGTATCAAGTGCAAGATTACCTCTTTCTCCGCTCACACCTAATAATCGCTGTCCTAAAACATCATAAATACCCAAATCTTCTGCATCGGAGGCTTGTACCTTACCTTGAGCATAATCCAATACAATAGAAGAACTTATTGCAGTGTGTTGAACTTCTTCTGCAACAGAAGTCACAGGCGTAAATTTAACACGTGCTATGGCTCTTTCATTATTTAAAAAACCACCAATATAAAATTCTTCATTAGTAATCGGAATGATAGTATTTATCATTTCTCCAATACCTTTTTTACCAAATGTTGTTTGCCATTGTATATCTAAATTTTGATTAAAGACAGCGACAAAACCATCAAATGCAGGATAATCATAAGCTATTGTCTGATTAATTGCTTCGTCGTATTCTTTATATGTTGTAGTATGCCCAGCCACGACAATATTTCCATTCGGCATCAGAGAAAGTGATTTTAACCATAATAATTCAGAGCCGGTAAATGTTTTTTTAGTAAGCAATGTTCCATCAGCAGAGAATTTACGTAAAAAACCGACGCCTTTAGAACCAATATTTTCTCGTGATGAGGTGACGACGACAAATGAACTGTCAGGTAATTCAAGTATCTCTGTTAAAGTTTCATCGGCAGGAAGTTCTGTCCAATTCTTTTTAAATACAACATTACCTTTATCATCTAATTTAACCAAATACCACGAATGATGATATGCAAAGTTCTCAGTTGTATAGTACATAGTCAAGAAGCCATTATCTTTCGTCTCAATGAGTTTTGGGACGACCAACATTGCCTCACCTTTTTCGACTGAATCAAAAAGTTTATCATCTCCTTTGATACCATCTTTATTCATACGTCGAAAATAAAACCGATAGGGATCATCAGTGACTAAGGAGGGAATAAAAAAATTCACAAATTCATTATTTTTTGTACGGATATAGGGGGAGTGATATTGTGAAACAATATCTTTTGTATCGCGCGGTTTTTCCCAAACAACTTCACCATCATTATTTAATATTACTGAATATCCCCAACAGATACGGAAATGTCGTAAATCACCAACTGCCTCTAAAGCCGAAACTGCGATTTTTCCCGAATCTGCTTTCTGCAATGATTTAATAAAAAATGATCTATTTTTAAATGGTACAAATGACCATTCTTTTTTTCCCTCACCATTTAGTTTTAAAACATAATCTAAATCTCCACCCGGCATTGTGATTGAAGCAATAATTCCTCCATCATCTGTCATTATCATAGATTTAAATGTGTTCGTATCTAATCTATATTCCCATATCGTTTGAATGTCCATAGACTGGGAATACATTGCCGTAGATGTCAATACCAATAGCATAAAGAATTGACCATATTTATACAAATAATTTTTCATAAAAAAACTCCTTAAATTTAGTTTAATCACATGGAACACTACAATCTGTTTCAATACCATCAAAGGGAATCTCGCGAGGTGCAACAATACCCGGTCCGCTGAGAAGCATTGTCGGAGGACATAATGTGGTCGTGGAAGTACAGTTTGCTCCTTGATTAGTTTGCATTCTTGTTTCGGTTATTTCCATTTGCTGTGTAGTAGTATTAAAACAAATTTTTCTTTTGAAAATACAACAAGCATTAGAATTACATGTAACTTGTTGATACCACATCATCTGTCCTATAACATCATTATAGGTGCAGAATTTCACACACTGCGCTCTATGCATTTCATAAGATTCATAACCATTAGGACACTCTAAGAGAAATCCTTGATTAACCGATAACAAAAGATTATATCGTTTCTGAAAGTCTTTTTCAGAAGCAGCACGATAAGCCATAACCCACAGTTCATCATGATTGGTAAATTCAAATCCGGACGTTTGAAGCCATGCTGATAAAGCATTACAATCAGTGCCTGTGCCATAGCCTACAGCTCGGGTGATAATCTCTACTCTTCCATCTTCACATGTACGAACAGTGTATGAAGCAATAATCGTGCAATTCGGAAAAAGTGGATGTTTAAAATGGACAGTGTCACTAGTTAATATCGGGTTATTACACGGAGATTGGCAGTTATTCTCAAATTGCGCATTGAGTTGAATTGCTGTAAAGAACAGCGTCATAATAAGTACTAAAAAATTTATAGTTTTCATCGAAATATCTTTCTTTAAGTAAAAATTAATGTAAGTATTTAAATATAAAAGGTTTGAACATGAGGTAAGCAGAAAGAAAGATATGGCGGTGGGCGTTCACGCAAAGGAAGTGTAGTCCTATCCCCGCAAAGATAAGACAAGATAAGATGGTTACAAAACTTTCCATCGTCATTATATCGTAATCGTGAACAATGAACACGAAAGAGCATCACGGTCGGGTGCGGTGCTCTTTTCTTCAGCGAATATACAAAATATTCTTCAGAAAACAATACAATTTCAGAAAAATGTAATTCAGTTGTCATCATTTACTTAAACCCATGAAATAAAAGCACATTATCGCGATGGTTTGTTTTGTGTGTATCGTTGCGAAAAGAAAAGATGATTAAGTGACTTTGCATTCAAAGGTAGCTCAAGAAAAACGTGCAGATAGCTTAAAAAGAACAATGCCGTTAAGCCCGTTTTATAATCATAAGCATACAAACCTATGGAGAAAATCCACATAACAATGATTGCAATTAACGATTGTCGTGTGATGGACTTTGACCAACCGATAATCGAGGTTTTCGAAAACCAATTAAGATAATGATACGTATATGCAAATGCAACAAAAATCTGTATTTTTAAGCCCATTGGCGAATATAACAACATTGTTGTATCTTGTAGTTCTTGTCCAAAGATTTTGGCAATATGGGCATTAACATATGCGAAATTGCTTTCCAAATATGTACTGATAATAGATGATGAAAGTGCATAATCTTGTGGTGCAATGGGTACAATAACAATAAACAAGGGCACTAAGCACATCAATCCAACTGCAATTCTTGCCGGAGTTTTGTGAGTACTCTTAATGCCGAAAACCATGAATAAAAGAGTAAATACATACACATGGAGTATGGTCGGTAAAAGCATACCCATAAAAATAATAACTGATGGTACATAATACGTGAAGAACACACTAGTTGCAATACACGCAAACAAGGCGAGGAAGGAATGGGAGATTTTGGTACTATAAGGATGAATAATTGCAAAAAGGAACATCACAAAAGGCAGAGGGAAATTTGTTCTGTTGCAAAAGTTCTCAACAGTCATTAATGTTTCTTGATCCATCAATGCTTTTACAAATGGCAAAGCTAACAAAGTATGTAAAGACATATAAATAGATGCAATGACAAAAAACCAAATATTTTTCTTTTGTTGGAGAAAATATTCTTTTTCTCGAAGCCATCGAATTTCTGTAAGGTAATGCAGTGGACCAAGCACAGCATACGCAAAAAGAAATAGTTCAAAAGGAAGATATATTGCTATGATTAATGACAGAAGTATGAGAGCAATATTGATTTTGTCTATAACAACAGAATTCATAACTTCACTAAAAAAAGAACCCATATTTCTATGGGTTCATGAAAAGATAAGAAAATTATTGGAAGATAGGTATTACATTTTCGGAATTATGTGTTGCAACCATATACTTTTTACCATCATCCATAATTTTTAATTCATATATATTCTGTTTTTTGAGAAGGATATCGCTACTGCTTGCACGCTTCCAAACATCAGCTTTTATGGAATATGTTAACTGAGTTGCTAACACTAATGGCAATGTTTCCGAAGTAATAGTAACATCGGTAGCATATTCGCCTCCCCCCTCTTCCAAACATTGACTGACAACAGTCATTAATGTCATTTTATCGAGTGGGAACCCAAAAACAAACCACATTGATTGCTTGGTTTCAATTGTTTGAGTTTTAACATATTTCATACCAATATCTACTTTTTTCGTAGAAATTGCAGTAAATTCACCAATAGTTGCTTTACAGCCGATAAAGAAGGTCTGTAAGCAGATGAATGCACTTAAAACAAGCATTTTTTTCATCATTGTATCTCCTGATAGTAATTTATTTACACAATGCAAATTTTACTGCATTGAACAATTTCTTTTTTTTGTAGTTGTCATCAAATAGTAAAGGGTAATCCTCTCGCAAAAAAGAGGAACGAATCCACGTATATTTGTCGGTAATTCCCCAGAATGTACATCCATATTGTAATTCTGCCGGTATTTGTTCATAAGCATTTAACACAGTCTCATATTGTTGCATTTGTAATGTTTGTACTGAGTCTGTATATTCAACATCAACACTCAAAGGATTCACGGACACATCCATTTCTGATATATGAATTTTATAATTTTCTTTTGCAATTTCATTGAGACATTCACGAATCATAAGTGGCGAGGGATAAATATGGAAAATGTGCATTTGCACACCAATGCCATCAATCGTAATTCCTTTAGCACGTAATTTCCCAAAATGGGCAAGAACAGCACTGCGTTTTAATGCATTAAATTCCAAGTTGTAGTCATTGTAAAAGAGGAGTACATTCGGATCAGCTTCTTTGGCATACAGTATAGCTTTTTCTATATAACTTTCACCAAGTTGCACATACCAAACACTGCGACGAAATGACCCATCTTCCTCAAAAGCTTCATTAACAATATCCCATGCAGCAACTTTACCCTTAAAATGTCGCACAATTGTTTGTATATGATTTTTCATCATTGCATCCCATGCAGCTTCATCACCCTGGTAAAATTGCATCCATGACGGTAATTGACTATGCCACAGTAAAGTATGTCCATGTAAACGAATAGACTTATTTTTACAATAATCTGCTAATTCATCGGCAAGTTCCCAACGATAAATATTCTCATCAGGATGTAAATATGCCGGTTTCATGATATTTTCTGCCGTCACACTATTAAAATGTTTCGACAGTAACTGGGCATACTCCGGATCGGATTTCCATGCATCATAGTTTACAGCAGTGCCTATAGGAAATCGCGATGCATAATATAAATTTTCATTAGCATTATTACAAGAATCAATCGGTGGCGGAGTCACAATTGGGTTCTCTTCATTCGACGGACATCCACACAATACAATCATGCCGGAGAAGAGTATAAGAAAGAAAATATTTTTCATAAATAATTATTTTGTAGAATTATATGTCTATACAGGTGATGAATGATTGATAATGTCTATCATTTTACTCACATTTCCGACAATGTAGTGATTAAATAAAATTTAAGTTCAGATTGATTTACCGTACTCGCAATCGTATTCCTTCATTTGTTTTTTGATATACGAATGTTTGGATAAGTTTATCGCCGGCAGTTGCATAAAGATGAAGAGTATCACCCTCGTTCTCAAGCATTTCTATTTCATCAATATTAAATTCGGAGAGTCCGCATGGTTCAATCCATCTACCGGGGAGATCAAAACGTCGGCTCCATGAATTTTCTATATAATACCCCGCAGTGTTAATGCGCTCATTACTTTTCGAGAAATTCATCAATGTGATTTTTTCGCTAAAATTATCATTCCCCGCCGGATTTGGCTCTACCCACACCATACGCAAATTAGTACCCGACAAACCTATCGGAATACTATCACAACTTATGGTATCAATCACGATAGGTGGTTCCGTAATTTTTTCTTTACAAGAACTGATACAAAGTACCGTGATTGAAAGATATATGCATAAAGTGGTTGTTTTCATAAAAGAATCGTTTTTGGGGAAAATATTACTTGATTTTATCACACTCTATTTCAACTTTATTACCAACACTTCCTAAAGTTAATGTGTTTGTGTAATTTCCGCCACCAATATAATCGTATTTGAAGGTAAAATTTTGAATATAACATTTACCGTCTTCATTTTTAGAAGCAAGTGTCGCAGACACGTATTTATTGAGAATAATACCAAGTTCATTTTTCTCAATAGTCCAACCGGATGATGTAATAATTGCTTTTTTGTAATCTTGCACAGATGCTTTGTCTTGCATTATTTTTATCATAGCTTTTTCCATAGAAGCATTGCTCATGCCCGGTTTAGGAAGATTTACTTTGCTAAGGTTAACTGATGATAGTGATGCAGCTACATCTTGTAAAACTTCCGCACCCTCGCCCAAATCAATAGAAAACATTGCTTCTTTGGCACTATAATGTGTGCCTTCTACGGGATTTAAACGAATATCCATACGTAAATCATGGCGAATAGGAGTGAGCTTTCCTAATGCCTCGAAAATCATAATGTAGGTATTTAATCCTTTTTCCGCATACGCATCATAATTATTCTGTAACCATTCTTTCTCGGGAATAATCGGAAATTGAATATATGATTTTTGATACATCTCCGGAGTAAGTAAAATTTTTCTATCAATCACGATAATGTCATTAGCTTTGCCTTTATACATTTGAATACGGATAAATTTCTCCCAATCTACATGAATTTTAGAGAGTTTATTATCGAGAAATAATGTTGCATATAAAGGTTCTCCGGCAGTAAAGGATGTCTTGAAATCTGCTGCCGTGGCAGTTTCCGGATTAACCGCTTTATTTGAGTACAGTATTTTATTGATATTTTGCAAATGAAAAGGATTACTACTTGCGCCGCTCATTTGCTTCGTTGCCCCACCTGATACTTTATCAAGTTCTTTATTTTTTGCGGCAAGAGTCGGGTCGTCGGGTGTTATGCGTTCTAATGCACGGTACCAAGTGCGGAGCTTCTCATAAATAGCAAGTTTTTCAGCCGGAGACTTTGTAGCTTCAGCTTGGTCATAAGCTTCACGCGACAGTATATCAAGTATATCGGGATATACAGTTGGTGCTTTTTGTATGTAACTCTCAAGAGTTTGTATTTCGCGTGGTTCATCGGCTAATATGCTCTTGAATTTTTCCACCGTAAAATTAGCAGTTGCGGCTTCAATCCGCGGAGCATCTCCTAACATTGTACGCGCATCTCCGGAAAGAAGCTTTCCATTAAAAATCTTGAAGTATTTACCTAATGCATTTCGCATCTCTACTTTTTCAGGAGCATTGCTGTTATTACTGCTTCCACCGCGTGAGGAACCTCTGTCACCGCCTCCACCACGGCTTCCTCCTCCACTGCGAGATCCTTCATCGGGTTCGGATGACTCCAGACTTGTTGCTTCTTTGGATTCTTCTTTTACCTCTTTCTCAACTGCCTTTTTTACATCCTTCGTAGATGGTACTTTAAATCCACCAAATTGTGCAAATGAAGAATATAAAAGAGAAAAAAAACAAAAAACTGAAATATGTAGTATTTTCATAATAATAAAATAAAAAATGAATAAATAAAAATAAGATATCCCATATATAAACCGTTGTGTGATAATTTATATATTCCCCTGAAGGGATATCTTAATCTCTTGTGCCCATCACAACGAGTTTTAATGAAAAATAGAATTATGGTCTTGCAACGACAATCGGAAGCGGAGCACTTGTACCACAATCGCCTGATACTTGTATGAAATATGTACCGTTTGGAACATTAACGGCATTGCGATCAGTACCATTCCAAGTAAATGTATGTGTTCCGGTTGAATAAACTCCTTGTCCTATCCAACGAATATCTTTTCCTTTATTATTGTAAATTTTAACTTTTATGGTTGCCGACCCACTCACCGTTACAGGAAACTGGGTGCTTCCGCCTGTGTATATATGCGGTGTATTTTGCCCTATTGTCACACATGTTCCTTGTTGAGCATCACGAGCCGTTCCGAGATTGATTGGAACAATAACTCTGAAACTCGTGTCCCTTGAATTTCCGGCATCTGTAAGTGTGTAGGTAATTGTGTACACTCTTCCGGAAGATTGTGCAATTCTTTCTGCACGCAATGAGAAGGAATTATCTTGCGTGTTAAATGTCGCGTTTTGGATGTCATTTGCAATGTCATTTATCACTACTCCATTATCAGCTTCGTTGCTGGTTATTGATTTAAGTACCCATGAAGGTGAGCAACCTCCATTTATTGATATCGTAGCATTTATAGTTCGCAGAGATTGATTAGCCGGAAATAATAGTGTTGATGAATGCGATACAGAAAATATTGCTTTTCCTGCAATAGTAAATGAAGAATTACTTACATCAAACACAGAAGCATTAGACGCATCGCTTACTCTGATAACATATTGTGAATTAGGTGTTTGATTCGCAGGAATATTCCATGTATAAGACCCTGACGATGCGGATGTGCTTGCAATAAGGGTTGTAGGAAATGTAGTACCACCATCAGTTGATACATCAATTTTTACATTCGTTACATTTTGTGATGACCATGTTATATTTTGTGATGTTCCCGCACACCATGTCACATTTGTGTTCGGTGAGTTTACAGTTAAGGAAGCTCCAATGCCAAATTTTGTAATAAATGCGTCACTTCCACCGGCAAATGTAGTTTGATATACCCCTGAGGTAATATCAAAATTTGTACTTTCCGTTGAGCCTGTTATATATGGATTTCCACCATTGTCAAGACATATATTTTTTGCTGCATCATATACTGTACCTCCAAAATAGGATGAGTATGAAAGGGTATTACCAGCCGAAGAAAACATCGTAACTAAGCACTCATAATTGCCATTATTCGTTGTTTGAAATGATCCGGAAGTAATATCATAATCCGTACTCCATGTTCCACCACAAATTATTGCTTGATTATTACTATTGACAGAGATTGCAAAACCTACATCTTCATCAGAACCACCGATATATGTTGAATATAATAATGCTGTACCGGTTGAATTTAATTTTGTGACCACAGCATCTGTCGTACCGGATAATGCACTCTGAAACGCTGACTGTAAATCATAATTATTACTGTACGTATAGCCGGTTATATATACATTATTACTTGCATCAATGGCGATTCCTTGACCAAAATCATCATCAATACCACCTAAATATGTAGAAAATACAAGTGCACTTCCCGTTGGATTAACTTTCGTAACAAAAGCATCCCC
>VYMG01000185.1_pt1 | contig 20836 bp, 16 predicted proteins | sample 5115261 | NCBI WGS metagenome assembly VYMG01 (sample SAMN12291781, study PRJNA351875) | freshwater metagenome | isolation source: freshwater lake | place: USA: Michigan, Wintergreen Lake | collected 2013-08-08
CGCGGCGGCCGCTGGCCGCGCCTCCCGCAGTTCAGGCGACCCGGCGTTCGGTCTTGCTGTCGAACAGATGGGCGTCGGCGGCGGACCAGCGCAGGTGCACCGTTTCGCCCACCTGCTGGTGCACCTTGCCGGGCACGCGCGCCATCATCTTGCCGATCGGCGTGTCCACCAGCACGTAGGTCTCGGGGCCGGTGGGTTCGATCAGGCTGATGCTGCCGGGTAGGCCGCTGTCGCCGAGCAGCATGGCCTCGGGACGCAGGCCGTAGAGGATGCCCTCGGCGTGGCCGTTGCCGATCTGTGCGCGCTGCGCGTCGTTGAGCGCGAGCTCGATGCCGTGCGAGGCGAAGCCGTTGGCGGCGCGCTGCCCGGTGACGATGTTCATCGCCGGCGAGCCGATGAACTCGGCGACGAAGCGCGTCGCCGGCCGGCTGTAGATGTCGTCGGGCGAGCCGAGCTGCTCGATCACGCCGCCCTTCATCACAGCGATGTGGTCGCCCAGCGTCATCGCCTCGACCTGGTCGTGCGTGACGTAGACCGTGGTCACCTGGGCCTTGTTGTGCAGGTGCTTGATCTCGGCGCGCATCTCCACGCGCAGCTTGGCGTCGAGGTTGGACAGCGGCTCGTCGAACAGGAACAGCGCCGGGTCGCGCGCCAGCGCCCGGCCCATCGCCACGCGCTGGCGCTGGCCGCCGGAGAGCTGCCCCGGCTTGCGGTCGAGCAGGTGCTCGATCTGCAGCATCTTCGAGACGCGCGCGATCGCCGCCTCCCGCTCGGCCTTGGGCACGTTGCGCATCTCCAGACCGAAGCTGATGTTCTGCGCCACGTTCATGTTCGGGTACAGCGCGTAGCTCTGGAACACCATCGCGATGTCGCGATCCTTGGGCAGTGCGTGCGTCACGTCGCGCCCGCCCATGTGCACCGTGCCTTCGGTGGGCTTGTCCAGCCCGGCGATGATGTTGAGCAGGGTGCTCTTGCCGCAACCCGAAGGCCCGACGAGGATGAGGAAGTCGCCGGCTTCGACCTCGATGTCGATGCCCTTGAGGATGTCGACGTTGCCGAAGCTGCGGCGGACGTTGCGGATGGAAAGTGCGCCCATGGGATTCCCTCTCAGCCTTTGACGGCGCCGGCTGTCAGCCCGCGCACGAAGTACTTGCCTGCGACGATGTAGACGAACAGCGTGGGCAGGCCGGCGATCAGCGCCGCGGCCATGTCCACGTTGTATTCCTTGACCGAGCTCGTGGTGTTGGCCAGGTTGTTCAGGCCCACGGTGACCGGCTTGCTGTCGGCGCCGGTGAACACGATGCCGTAGAGGAAGTCGTTCCAGATGTTGGTGAACTGCCAGATCAGCGTGACCACCGTGATCGGCGTGGACAGCGGCAGGATGATCCGCCAGAAGATGCGCCAGAAGCCGGCGCCGTCGAGCATCGCGGCCTTCACCAGTTCGTCGGGCAGGCCGACGTAGTAGTTGCGGAAGAAGAGCGTCGTCGAGGGCAGGCCGGCGATGATGTGCACCAGGATCAGACCCCACAGCGAACTCGCGATGCCCAGCCAGCCCAGAACCTGGCTCATCGGCAGCAGCACCACCTGCATCGGCATGAACACGCCGAACAGCATCAGCGCGAACATCAGCTCGCTGCCCCTGAAGCGCCACTTGCTCAGCACGTAGCCGTTGATCGCGCCGAGCAGCGTGGAGACCAGCACCGCCGGCACGACCATCACGACCGAGTTCATGAAGAAGGGCTTGAGGCCGCCGCAGTCGATGCCGGTGCAGGCCTGGCTCCAGGCCTTGCTCCAGGCGGCCAGCGTGGGCGCGGTGGGCAGCGACAGCAGGTTGCCGTTGCGGATCTGCTCCATGTCCTTCAGCGAGGTCGTGAGCATCACGTACATCGGCAGCAGGAACACGGCGGCGAACAGCAGCAGCACCGACCACAGGGCGAGCCTGTGCCAGTCGAGCCGGTTCGGGTGGACGGCGGTGCTCATTTGCGTGCCCTCAGTTCGGAGTAGAGGTAAGGCACGACGATGGCCGCCACGGTGGCCAGCATGATCGTCGCCGAGGCCGCGCCCAGGCCGATCTGCCCGCGCGAGAAGGCCATCGTGTACATGAACGTGGCCGGCATGTCGGTGGCGTAGCCGGGGCCGCCGGCGGTCAGCGCCATCACCAGGTCGAAGCTCTTGATCGCCAGGTGCGACAGCACCATCAGCGTCGAGAAGAACACCGGCCGAAGGCTCGGGATGATGATGCGCCAGTAGATGCGCGGCAGGCTGGCGCCGTCGATCTGCGCGGCCTTCAGGATCGAGTCGTCGATGCCGCGCAGCCCGGCGAGGAACAGCGCCATCACGAAGCCTGCGCTCTGCCACACGCCGGCGATGACGATCGTGTAGATCGCCTTGTCGGGGTTGATCAGCCAGTCGAAGGTGAAGCTGCTCCAGCCCCACTCCTGGAACACCTTCTCCAGGCCGAGGCCCGGGTTGAGAATCCACTTCCAGGCGGTGCCGGTGACGATGAAGCTCAGCGCCATCGGGTAGAGGTAGATCGTTCGCAGCACGCCCTCGGCGCGGATCTTCTGGTCGAGCAGGATCGCCAGCAGCAGGCCGATGGCCATGCCGAAGAACAGGAACAGGCCGCCGAAGATGGCGAGGTTCTTCAGCGCCACCCACCAGCGCTCGCTCTCGAACAGCGTCACGTACTGGTCGAGGCCGACGAACTCGTAGTTGGGCAGCAGCCGCGAGGCCGACAGCGACAGGTAGCCGTTCCAGGCCATCAGGCCGTAGATGAAGAAGAAGGCGAGCACGAAGGAAGGCGCCAGCACGAGCTTGGGCATCCATTCCGACAGGCGAGCCGAGGCCGTTGACGTGGTCATGGCGTCGTGTCCCGGGAAGAAGGAGGGCGCGGCCGCACCGCGCCCTCGGGTGGCCGGCCCAGGGCGGGCGCGGCCGGTCTGGCGTGGCTTACTTGGTCTTGGCCGCGGCGACGAGCTTGTCCATCGCCTGCGCGCTGGTCATCTTGTCGTCGTTCCAGAACTGCGAGACCACGTCCTTCATCGCGCCTTCGACGGCCGAGGGCACCGACATGCCGTGGGCGATCGAGGGCACCAGCGAACCGGCCTTCGAGCTGGCCACGAAGTCGGCCGAGGAGGTCTTGGCGCAGTCGTCGAACTTGTCGAGCTTCATGTTCAGGCGAACCGGGATCGAGCCCTTGTTCAGGTTGAAGACCTCCTGGAACTCGGGCGACATGATCGCCGCGGCCAGGTCCTTCTGCGCCTTCTGGTTGTCGGCGCTCTTCAGCTTGAACAGCGCGAAGCTGTCGACGTTGTAGGTGTAGCTCTTGCCCGTGCCCGGCGCGGCGACGCAGGCGAAGTCCTTGCCCGGCACCTTGCCCGCGGCGAGGAACTCGCCCTTGGCCCAGTCGCCCATCAGCTGCATGCCGGCCTCGCCCTTGATGACCATCGCGGTCGCCAGGTTCCAGTCGCGGCCCGGGGCGTTCTTGTCGGTGTAGCCCTTGACCTTCTTGAAGGTGTCGAGGACCTTGAGCATGGTCGGGCTCTTCAGCGTGCCGCCGTCGAGCTGCACCAGCGCCTTCTTGTAGAAGTCGGCACCGCCGACGCCCAGCGCCACGCTCTCGAAGGTGGTGAAGTCCTGCCAGTTCTGGCCGCCGTGCGCCACCGGAATGATGCCGGCCTTCTTCAGCGCTTCCGCGGCGACGAAGAACTCGTCCCAGGTGGTCGGCAGCTTGGCCCCCGCCTTCTTGAAGGCCTCGGGGTTGGCCCACAGCCAGTTGACACGGTGCACGTTGACGGGCGCCGCCACGTAGTTGCCCTTGTACTTCAGGCCGTCGGCGATCGCCTTGGGCAGCAGCTCGTCCCACTTCTCGGCCTTGGCGACGTCGTCCATGTTGGCCAGCACGCCTTCGCGCGCCCATTCCTGGATCGACGGACCCTTGATCTGCGCGGCGGCCGGGGCGTTGCCCGAGACCACGCGCGACTTCAGCACGGTCATTGCGGAGTCGCCGCCACCGCCGGCGACCGCGAAGTCCTTCCAGCTGTGACCCTTCTTCTGCATCGTCGCCTTCAGCTCGGCCGCAGCCTTCGCCTCGCCGCCCGACGTCCACCAGTGCAGCACCTCGACCTCGCCGGCCTGGGCCAGGCTGGCGCTCATCAGGCCGGCGGCGGCCAGCGACAGGGAAATGCGGGTCATGGACATTCTTGTCTCCTCAGGGTCCGGTTTAGGAAATGTTCAGCTTGTTGAATCAAGCGGACCGAATGTTAAATAGGCGTTAAGGTTACGGCAAGGCCACGTTCACCCCGGACTTACCCTAGGGTGCGCGCGCTCAGGCGGGGAGCCGTGGCAGGCGCAGCAGCACGCGCAGCCCTTTGGGTGCCGCGCCTTCCAGGCGGACCTGGCCGCCGTGGCGCTCGGCGATCTCACGCACGATCGCCAGCCCCAGGCCACAGCCGTCGCCCTGCATCGTGGCGCGGGCGAAGCGTTCGAACACCCGTTCACGGTCGGCCGGCGCGATGCCGGGGCCGTCGTCTTCCACTTCGATCTGCGCGTCGGGACCGAGGGCGCGCGTGCGCACCGTCACCGAGGCGCCGCGGCCGGCGTAGCGGATGGCGTTGTCGATCAGGTTGGCGATTGCCTCGCGCAGCAGCAGGGCGTTGCCCGAGACCACCACCGGCGAGCCGTCGCCGTCCTCGAAGCCGAGGTCGATGCCGGCCTGCCGCGCCTTCGGCACCCACTCGGCCGTGATCTCGCCGGCCAGCTTGAGCAGCTCGACACGGGCACGGCCCTGCGCCGCCGCCGACTCCGGCTCGGCGCGCGCCAGCGTCAGCAGCTGGTTGACGAGGTGGGCGCTGCGCGTGGCGCTCTCGTGAACGCGCTGCAAGCGGGTGCGCAGGGCGGGGTCGGTGGTTTCGTGCAGCGCCAGCTCGGTCTGGCTCTTCAGGCCGGCCAGCGGCGTGCGCAGCTGGTGCGCCGCATCGCTGATGAAGCGGCGCTGGCCGCTGACGCTCTCGTGCACCGCGGCCAGCAGCGTGTTGACCGCCTTGGCCAGCGCGTGCACCTCGCGCGGGGCCGACTCGAGCTCGAGCGGCGCGAGGTCGTTGGGCGCGCGGTCCTCGACCAGCGCGCGCATGCGCGCCAGCGGTGCCAGGCCGGCACGGATGCCGGCCCAGACGATCATCGACATCAGCGCCATCAGCAGCGACAGCGGCAGCGCGGTGTCGACGAGGATGCTGCGCGCGAGCTGCTCGCGGCTGGCGCGGCTGCGCGCCACCTGCACCAGCATGGTCTGCGGCGCATCGGCCTCGCCGTACGAGAGGTACAGCGCCGCCACGCGCACGTCGAAGCGCTGGCTGCCTTCGCCCATGCCACCGTCGTAGAAGTAGGGCTGGCCCAGGCGCGGCGAGTCGATCGGCGGTGGCGAGGGCAGGCGATGGTTGCCGAGGATGAACTGCCCCGGCGGCGTGCTGACCATGTAGTACACGCGGTCGTCGGGATCGGCCTCGATGATGTCCTGCGCGGCCTTCGGGAAGTCGATGAACAGGCCGTTGCCGATCGGCTTGACCTGCCGCGCCAGGGCCTTCGACGCGGTCGACAGCGAGGTGTCGATGGCCTGGTTGGCGTAGCGCGCGGTGAGGTTGTAGGTGAACAGCGCGCCGGCCAGCCACAACACCAGCTGCGGCAGCAGCAGCCACAGCAGCAGGTGGCGGTGCAGCGAGCTGCCGGTGGGCGTGACGCCGGGCAGCCGGTGCAGGGCGCGTTTCAGCGGCTCCCACATGGCCGGTTCAGGCGTCGCCTTCCTCGAGCAGGTAGCCCAGGCCGCGCACGGTGCGGATGACGAGGCCCGAGCCTTCGAGCTTGCGGCGCAGGCGGTGGATGTACACCTCGATCGAGCTCGCGCCGGAACCTGACTCCGCGCTGCGCTCCACCGCCCAGCTCTCGGCGATCTGGTCCTTCGTGACGACGCGGTCGCGCTGCGTCAGCAGCAAGTCGAGCAGCATCCATTCGCGCGGGCTCAGGTCGAGCAGCGTGCCGTCGACACTCGCGCGTCGGGCGTCACGGTCGAAGCTCAGCTTGCCGAACTGCTGCGCCGCGCCGCCCGCGGCACCGCGCGTGCGGCGCAGCAGCGCACGGATGCGTGCTTCCAGCTCGGGGAAGTCGAAGGGCTTGGTGAGGTAGTCGTCGGCACCGGCGTTCAGGCCGGCCACACGGTGCTCGAGGCCGTCGAGTGCGGTCAGCACGAGCATCGGCAGCGCCGGCTTGGCGGCGCGCACGCGCTTGAGCACGGTGAGGCCGTCGACCATCGGCAGACCGAGATCGAGCACGCCGAGATCGAAGTGCTGCTTGAGCAGCAGGAACTCGGCGACGGCGCCGTTGGGCGCCACTTCCACCTCGAAGCCGGCCTTGGCCAGGCTGGCACTGAGCGCATCGGCCAGGATCGCGTCGTCTTCGGCAAGCAGCAGCTTCATGCGGCGAAGCTTAACGGATTAACGAACAGTTAATTCCGGTTGAATCCCGGGGGTGCGACACTGGCCGCCATGAACCCGAACGCCCAGCTGATCGATCGCTTCTATGCCGCCTTCGCGCGGCGCGACTGGGCCGGCATGGCCGCCTGCTACCACCGCGAGGTTCACTTCAGCGACGAGGCCTTCGACCTGCACGGCACCGACGCCGGGATGATGTGGCGCATGCTGCTGACCAACGGAAAGGACTTGACGCTGGAGTACAGCGGCATCGAGGCCGACGACTTCAGCGGACGCGCCCACTGGGATGCGCGCTACACGTTCAGCGCCACCGGCCGCCAGGTGCTCAACCGCATCGACGCGAGTTTCGAGTTCCGAGACGGCCTGATCGTGCGGCATGTCGACCGCTTCGACTTCTGGACCTGGTCGCGCCAGGCGCTGGGCACACCCGGCTTGCTGCTGGGCTGGTCGGGATTCCTGAAGGCCAAGGTGCGCGCGAAGGCGGCCGCCGGACTCGCCGCCTTCAAGCAGAAGGTCGCCGCAGGCGTGTGATCAGCACTCGACGATGTTGACGGCCAGACCGCCGCGCGCGGTCTCCTTGTACTTGGTCATCATGTCGGCGCCGGTCTCGCGCATGGTCTTGATGACCTTGTCGAGGCTGACGTGGTGCGTGCCGTCGCCGCGCAGCGCCATGCGCGCGGCGTTGATCGCCTTCACCGAGGCGATCGCATTGCGCTCGATGCAGGGAATCTGCACCAGGCCGCCGACCGGGTCGCAGGTCAGGCCGAGGTGGTGTTCCATGCCGATCTCGGCGGCGTTCTCCACCTGCGCCGGCGTGCCGCCCAGCACGGCAGCCAGCGCGCCGGCGGCCATCGAGCAGGCCACGCCGACCTCACCCTGGCAGCCGACCTCGGCGCCGGAAATGCTCGCGTTCTCCTTGTAGAGGATGCCGATCGCCGCGGCGGTGAGCAGGAAGTCGATCACGCCGCGTTCGGTGGCGCCGGGCACGAAGCGCGCGTAGTAGTGCAGCACCGCCGGCACGATGCCGGCCGCGCCGTTGGTGGGCGCGGTGACCACGCGGCCGCCGGCGGCGTTCTCCTCGTTGACGGCCAGGGCGTAGAGGTTGACCCAGTCGAGCACCTGCAGCGGATCACGCAGCGCGGCCTCCAGGTTGCTGCACAGCTGCCGGTGCAGGTCCTGCGCGCGCCGGCGCACCTGGAAGCCGCCGGGCAGCGTGCCGCCCGTGTCGCAGCCGCGCTTCACGCAAGCCTGCATCACGCCCCAGATCCTCAGCAGGCCGGCATCGATCTCGTCGTCGGTTCGCCAGTGGCGCTCATTGCGGCGCATCAGCTCGGCGATGCTGCAGCCTTGCTGCGCGGTCAGCTCGAGCAGATCGGCGCCGCTGCGCAACGGGAAGGGCAGCACGGTGGCATCGGGCGCGATCACCTTCTGCCGCGAACCGTCGGACGCCACCTCGTCGCTGACGACGAAGCCGCCGCCGACCGAGTAGTACACCCGCTCGGCGAGCCGTTCGCCCTGCGCATCGAAGGCCTCGAAGCGCATGCCGTTGGCGTGGAAAGGCAGCGACTCGCGGCGGTGGAAGACGAGATCGGTCTTCTCGTGGAACGCGACGCGCTGGGTGCCGAGCAGCGCAAGGGACTGTTCGCCCCGCGCTGCCTGCAGCAACGCGGGAATCGCATCGACGTCCACCGAGTCCGGCTCGTGGCCCATCAGGCCGAGCAGCACGGCCTTGTCGCTGCCGTGCCCCTTGCCGGTTGCACCCAGCGAGCCGTACAGCCGTGACACGACGCGGCGGGTGCGCGCCAGTGTGCCGTCGGCCTGCAGCCGCAGCACGAACAGCCGCGCCGCACGCATCGGCCCGACCGTGTGCGAGCTCGACGGCCCGATGCCGATCTTGAAGAGGTCGAAGACCGAGACCGCCATCGGGCTGCCGCCTCAGGCGCCGTAGTAGTTCTCGACCGGCACGCAGGCGCAGAAGAGATTGCGGTCGCCGTAGACGTTGTCGACGCGGCCCACCGGCGACCAGTACTTCTGCCGTCGCAGCGAGGCCACCGGGTAGGCGGCCTCCTCGCGCGTGTAGGCATGGGCCCAGTCGGCCGCGAGCAGCGCTTCGGCGGTGTGCGGCGCGTGCTTCAGCGGGTTGTCCTCCTTCGGCCACTGGCCGGCCTCGACCTTCGCGATCTCGCCGCGGATGGCGATCATCGCGTCGCAGAAGCGATCGAGCTCGGCCAGCGATTCGCTCTCGGTCGGCTCGACCATCAGCGTGCCGGCCACCGGGAACGACAGCGTCGGGGCGTGGAATCCGTAGTCGATGAGTCGCTTGGCCACGTCTTCGGCACTGACGCCGCTGCTGTCCTTCAGCGGGCGCAGGTCGAGGATGCATTCGTGCGCCACGCCGCCGCCCTGCAGGCCGGCGATCTCGCTGCTGAAGTGGATGTCGTAGTGGCCAGCCAGGCGCGCGGCGACGTAGTTGGCCGCGAGGATCGCCGACTCGGTGGCGAACTGCAGGCCCTCGGCACCCATCATGCGCACGTACATCCACGAGATCGGCAGCACCGCGGCATTGCCCAGCGGCGCCGCGCTGACGGCACCGACCTGCTGCGCCGCACCGATCCCCGCGCTGCGGTGCGCGGGCAGGAAGGGCACCAGATCCTCGACCACGCACACCGGGCCGACGCCCGGGCCGCCGCCGCCGTGCGGGATGCAGAAGGTCTTGTGCAGGTTCAGGTGGCTGACGTCGCCGCCGAACTCGCCCGGCGCGGCCACGCCGACCAGCGCGTTCATGTTCGCGCCGTCGACGTAGACACGGCCGCCGAAGGAGTGCACCAGCTCGCACAGCTCCTTCACGCGCGACTCGAACACGCCGTAGGTCGACGGGTAGGTGATCATCACGCAGGCGAGGCGGTCCTTGTTCTGCTCGCACTTGGCGCGCAGGTCGGCGAGGTCGACGTTGCCCAGCGCATCGCACTTGACCACCACCACCTGCATGCCGGCCATCTGTGCGCTCGCAGGGTTGGTGCCATGGGCCGACTCGGGGATCACGCAGACATCGCGCTGGTGCTCGCCGCGCGACTCGTGCCAGGCCTTGATCACCAGCAGGCCGGCGTACTCGCCCTGCGAGCCGGCGTTGGGCTGCAGGCTGATGCCGGCATAGCCGGTGGCCTGCGAGAGCCAGGCGCACAGCTGCTCGTTCAGCGCCGCGTAGCCGGCGAGCTGGTCCTGCGGTGCGAACGGGTGCACGTGGGCGAACTCCGGCCAGGTGATCGGGATCATCTCGCTGGTGGCGTTGAGCTTCATCGTGCACGAGCCCAGCGGGATCATCGTGCGGTCGAGCGCCAGATCCTTGTCGGCCAGATTGCGCAGGTAGCGCAGCATCTCGGTTTCGCTGCGGTAGCGGTGGAACACCGGGTGGGTCAGGAAGGCGCTGCTGCGCGCCATGGCCAGCGGGATCAGCGGCTTGATGCCGGCCTCGAAGGCGGCGAAATCGGGCAACGGCTGGCCGGCGGCGAACAGTGTCCACAGCGCGGCGAGGTCGTCGCGCGTGGTCGTCTCGTCCAGCGTGATGCCGACGCTGTCGGCCGAGGCGCGGCGCAGGTTCATGCCGGCGTCACGGGCCGCTTTCAGCACGGCCTCGGTTTTCGCGCCGGTGGCGACGCAGACGGTGTCGAAGGCCGGGCCCTCGATCACCGCCGCGCCGAGCTGCTTCAGGCCCGCCGCCAGCACGGCGGTGTAGCTCGCCACCCGGCGCGCGATGCGCTGCAGCCCCTCGGGGCCGTGGTAGACCGCGTACATGCTGGCCACGACGGCCGGGAGCACCTGCGCGGTGCAGATGTTGGAGGTGGCCTTCTCGCGGCGGATGTGCTGCTCGCGGGTCTGCAGCGCCAGCCGGTAGGCCGGTGCGCCGTGCGCATCGACGCTGACGCCGACCAGGCGGCCGGGCATCGAGCGCTTGAATTCGTCTCGCGTGGCGAGGTAGGCGGCGTGCGGGCCGCCGTTGCCCATCGGCATGCCGAAGCGCTGCGTGGTGCCCACCGCGATGTCGGCGCCCATCTCGGCTGGCGGCACGAGCAGCGTCAGCGCTAGCAGGTCGGCCGCGACGATCGCCAGGCCGCCTTGCGCGTGCACCGCGTCGATGATCGGCTTGAGATCACGCACCGTGCCGTTGACGCCCGGGTACTGCAGCAGCACCGCGAAGGCCGCCTCCGTGCCTGCCTGCTCGGCCGCGCCAGTGACCACCTCGACGCCGATCGGCTTCGCGCGCGTGCGCACCACCTCGAGCGTCTGCGGCAGCACATCGTCGGCCACGAAGAAGCGCATGGACTTCGACTTGCCCACCCGCATCGCCAGCGTCATCGCTTCGGCGGCGGCGGTCGCCTCGTCGAGCATCGACGAGCCGGCGATCGCCATGCCGGTCAGGTCGCACACCATGGTCTGGAAGTTGACCAGTGCCTCCATGCGGCCCTGCGAGATTTCCGCCTGGTAGGGCGTGTAGGCGGTGTACCAGGCCGGGTTCTCGAGGATGTTGCGCAGGATGACGCCCGGCGTGTGTGTGCCGTGGTAGCCCTGGCCGATGAAGCTCTTCAGCAGCCGGTTCCGGCCCGCGATGGCCTTCAGCTCGGCCAGCGCCTGCGCTTCGGTCAGCGGGGCGGGCAGGGCCATCGGCGCCGCGCGCTTGATCGACGCGGGCACGATCGCCTCGATCAGCGCCCGGCGCGAGGCGGCGCCGATCACCGACAGCATGTGGCGCTCGGCGTCCTCGGTCAGGCCCACGTGGCGGGCGACGAACTCGGTGGCGTTCTCCAGCTCGCGCAGCGGCTGGTGGGCGGACATCAGCATGGGGCTTCCTGTGGTCGGGAGGGAATCAGGCGCTCTTGAGCAGCTTGTCGTAGGCGGGCGCGTCCATCAGCTGGTCGAACTCGGCCATGCCCGTTTCGGAGATGTGCACCTTGAAGAACCAGCCGTTGCCCAGCGGGTCGGTGTTCGCGAGCGACGGGTCGGCACGCAGCGCCTCGTTGACCTCGACGATCTCGCCGCTGACGGGCATGTACAGATCGGCCGCGGCCTTGACCGACTCGACCACGCCGGCGACGTCGCCCTTCTTGAAGGTCTTGCCGACCTCGGGCAGGTCGACGAAGACCACGTCGCCGAGCGCATCCTGCGCATGCAGCGTGATGCCGACGGTGGCGGCTTCGTGGTCCTCGATGTTGATCCATTCGTGGTCGGGCGTGTACATCGTCGTCATCGGAGTTCTCCTGAGTGGGATGAGGTCGTGAGGGGGTCAGCCGCGGAAGTAGCGGTGCGGCGCGAAGGGCATGGGCGACACGCGCATCGGCTGGCGCTTGCCGCGCACCTCCGCATACACCTCGTGGTTGGGCAGCGCGTGGTTGGCGGCCAGGTAGGCCATCGCGATCGGCTTGCCGACGCTGGGCGCGAGCGTGCCGCTGGTGACGTGGCCGAGCTTGTGGCCCTGGGCGTCGACGATGACCGCGCCCTCACGCACCGGCACGCGCTCCAGCCCGACGAGGCCGACGCGCTTGCAGGCCGGTCCGGCCGAGAGTTGGGCGTCGATCGCCGCGGCGCCGGGATAGCCGCCGTGGCGCTCGCCACCGGCGCGCCGCACCTTCTGGATGGCCCAGCTCAGGCCGGCTTCCACCGGGGTCGTCTTGTCGTCGATGTCGTGGCCGTACAGGCACAGGCCGGCCTCCAGGCGCAGCGTGTCGCGCGCACCCAGGCCGGCCGGCTTCACCTCGGGCAGGGCCAGCAGCGACTTGGCCAGCGCCACCGCCTGCTCGGCCGGCACCGAGATCTCGTAGCCGTCCTCGCCGGTGTAGCCGGATCGGGTGGCGAAGCAGTCGATGCCGGCGATGCGGCAGAAGGTGCCGGTCATGAAGACCAGCGAGCGCAGTTCGGGCGCGAAGCGGCCAATGGCCTCGGCCGCCTTCGGTCCCTGCAGCGCCAGCAGCGCGCGCTCGGGCATCGGCTGCACGGTGCAGCGGTGGCCGATGTTCGTCTGAAGATGCAGGATGTCGGCGTTCTTGCAGCCGGCGTTGACGATCACGAGGAAGTCGCTCTCGCGCCGCGTGATCATCAGGTCGTCGAGGATCCCTCCGGCCGTGTTGGTGAAGAAGCCGTAGCGCTGGCGGCCCGGCGCGAGGCCGACCACGTCGACCGGCACCAGCGACTCGAGGGCGGCCGCCGCACCCTCGCCGGCCAGGCGCACCTGACCCATGTGCGAGACGTCGAACAGCGCGGCCGCTTCGCGGCAGTGGCGGTGCTCGGCGAGGATGCCCGCCGGATAGCTCACCGGCATGTCGTAGCCGGCGAAGGGCACCATCTTGGCGCCGAGTTCGAGGTGGAGGGCGTGCAGCGGAGTCTTCTGCAACTGGGTGTCGGACATGATCGCCTCCTGGCGATGCTTTCGAGGGCCTTTGCCAACCCCGACGCGGCTTGCGCCATGCCGGGTGCCATGCCCTCTCTGTCCGCTTTACCTGAGAGATTGGCGGCGCCGCAACCCCTGCGACCGCTTGCCCCTTCGGTGGGCCCGCTCGGGGCGGACCTCTCTCCAGCGAGGAACGCCGTGCGTTGCCGCGCGGCGTTTGCCAGTCCTTTTGCCTGAGCGTTCGAACCGGGCCCAAGGGATTCGGTTCTGCGCCTTCGGCGGCTCCGCGAGCGAAGCTCTCTCCTGGCGGGCACCAGTGTAGCAGCCGACCCCGGGATAATCCCGCCCATGACAGCTGCAGACGAATGGTTGACGGTCGAATCGCTCGACCTCGAGGCGCAGGGCGTGGCCCACGACGCCGACGGCAAGGTGGTGTTCATCGAGGGCGCGCTGCCGGGCGAACGCGTGCGCGTGGCGGTGCAGCGCCGCAAGAACAACTGGGAGCAGGCCACGGCCGTGGCCTGGGCCCGCGAGAGCTCGCAGCGCGTACGGCCGCAGTGCCCGCACTTCGGCCACTGCGGCGGCTGCAAGATGCAGCACCTGCACGTGGCGGCCCAGGTGGCCACCAAGCAGCGGGCGCTCGAGGATGCGCTGTGGCACCTCGGCAAGGTGAAGGCCGAGCGGCTGCTGAGGCCCATCGAGGGGCCGGCCTGGGGCTATCGCTACCGGGCCCGGCTGTCGGTGCGGTACGTCGTGAAGAAGGGCAAGGTGCTGGTCGGCTTCCACGAGCGCAAGTCGAGCTACGTGGCCGACATGGAGCGCTGCGAGGTGCTGCCGCCGCACTTGTCGGCCCTGCTGCTGCCGCTGCGCGAGCTGATCGGCGGCATGCAGCAGCGCGACCGGCTGCCGCAGATCGAGGTGGCGGTGGGCGATGCCGTGACAGCGCTGGTGCTGCGCCACCTGGAGCCGCTGTCGGATCACGACCGGGCACGACTGCGCGCCTTCGCGGCCGAGCATGGCGTTCAATGGTGGCTGCAGCCCAAGGGTCCGGACACCGTCCACCTGCTCGACGAGGGCGGCCCCGAGCTGGCCTACACGCTGCCAGAGTTCGGCATCGTGATGCCGTTCAAGCCGACCGACTTCACGCAGGTGAACCACCAGATCAACAGCGTGCTGGTGTCGCGGGCGCTGCGCCTGCTCGACGCGCAGCCGCACGAGCGCGTGATCGACTGGTTCTGCGGGCTGGGCAACTTCACGCTGCCGATCGCACGCACCGTGCGCGAGGTGCTGGGCATCGAGGGCAGCGAGGCGCTGGTGCAGCGATCTCGCGAGAACGCGGCACGCAATGGCCTGGCGGCCAACACGTCGTTCGAGGCGCGCAACCTGTTCGAGCTTCCGGCCGCGGATCTGGCGGCCTACGGTGGGGCCGACAAGTGGCTGGTCGATCCGCCGCGGGAAGGAGCCTTCGCGCTGGCCAAGGCGCTGGCGGAACTGCACGCCGATCCGGGCCTGGCACCAGGCTGGCAGCCGCCGTCGCGCGTTGTCTACGTCAGCTGCAATCCGGCCACGCTGGCGCGCGACGCGGGGCTGCTGGTGCACCAGGCCGGCTACCGTTGCGTGGCGGCGGGCGCGGTGAACATGTTCCCGCACACCGCGCACGTCGAGTCGATCGCCGTTTTCGAGCGCCCATGAAGAACGGGGCCCGAAGGCCCCGTTTCAAGAATCAGCGTCGAAAGAAGATCACTCGTTGCTGCTGCCGATGCCGAACAGCGACAGCAGCGCCTGGAACACGTTGTAGATGCTCAGGTAGACGCTCAGCGTGGCGCTGATGTAGTTCGTCTCGTAGCCGTCGCGCACGCGCTTCAGGTCGTACAGGATGAAGGCCGAGAAGATGCCGGCCACCAGCACCGACAGCGTGATCATCAGCGCGCCCGACTGGATGAAGACGTTCGCGATGCCGGCCACCAGCACGATCAGAGCGCCGACGAACAGGAACTTGCCCATGTTCGACAGGTCGCGCTTGATCACCGTCGACAGCGCCGCCATGCCCAGGAACACCGCGCCGGTGCTCGCGAAGGCCATCATGATAAGGCTGGCGCCGTTGGCCAGACCCAGCACCACGCCGACCAGGCGGGACAGCATCACGCCCATGAAGAAGGTGAAGGCGAGCAGCACGGGAACGCCGGCCGCCGAGTTCTTCGTCTTCTCGATCGCGAACATGAAACCGAAGGCGCCCACCAGGAAGACCACCAGGCCGATGCCGGGCGACATGGCGCGGGCGATCCCGGTCTGCACGCCGATCCAGGCGCCGAGCACCGTCGGCACCATCGACAGCGCGAGCAGCCAGTAGGTGTTGCGCAGTACGCGGTTGCGCTGCTCCACCGAAACGCCGGTACCGGCATAACCGTAGGCAGCTTGCAGACTCTGGTCCATTGAACCTCCGTGGGGGTTGTTGATGCAGCCTGTGACAGGCGAAAGCCATTCTAGTTCCCGGCACCTGCGTAGAAAAAGACCGTACACCGCGTGGCGGAATGGCCGCGCCGGCGCGCGATACAGTGCGGGCCGTCTCCAACCAGCACATCGCATGCCATGCAGAACAAACCCTACCTGACCCTCGACGACGTCAAGCGCATTGCGGCGGCGGCCGAAGCGGAAGCCGTGGCCAACAAGTGGGCGGTGTGCATCGCCATCGTCGACGACGGTGGCCACCTGCTGTGGCTGCAGCGACTGGACGGCACGGCGCCGATCTCCTCGCAGATCGCCCCGAACAAGGCGCGCACCTCGGTGCTGGGGCGTCGCGAGAGCCGCATCTACGAAGAGATGATCAATCAGGGCCGCGTGTCCTTCCTCAGCGCGCCCGGGCTGGAAGCGCTGCTCGAAGGCGGCGTTCCGATCATGGTCGACGGGCACTGCGTCGGCGCGGTGGGCGTCAGCGGCGTGAAGTCGACAGAAGATGCGCAGATCGCGAAGGCGGGCATCGCGGCACTCGGTCTTGCTGGGTGAAAACCCGGGGCGGCGGTGGTCGCTCGGCTATAATTTCGCGGTTTAGCTTCATCCACCCCCGCCCAGCGAAACTCTCTCGCTGATTCCGACGGAACTCCCTCGGTCTTCCCACCGCCGCATCCTGCCGGATGCCGGCCCCGGCTGCGACGAGCCGAGCTGGGCGCGCACACACGAACGGAGAACCCGGTGCCGCCGCAATTGCTGTCCCCACAAGCCCCGGCGATCCTGGCTCTCGCGGACGGCACGGTCTTCCAAGGCATCTCGATCGGCGCCGCCGGTCGCACGGTCGGCGAGGTGGTATTCAACACCTCGATCACCGGCTACCAGGAAATCCTCACCGACCCGAGCTACTGCCGGCAAATCGTCACGCTGACGTATCCGCACATCGGCAACTACGGCGTCAATGCCGAAGACGTCGAAGCCAGCAAGGTGCACGCCGCGGGACTGATCATCAAGGATCTGCCGGTGCTGCACTCGAACTTCCGCAGCAGTGCGACGCTGTCGGACTACCTGCAGCGCGAGGGCACCGTAGCGATCGCCAACCTCGACACGCGCCGCCTGACGCGCCTGCTGCGCGAGAAGGGCGCCCAGAACGGCTGCATCCTGACGCTCGCCGTCGGCGAGACCGTCACCGCGAAACACCGTGACGACGCGATCGCTGCCGCCATGGCCGCCCCGAGCATGGCCGGGCTGGATCTGGCCCAGGTGGTGAGCTGCACGGAGCGCCACGAGTGGAGCGAGACCGCCTGGACGCTGGAAGACGGCTTCGGCAAGCTGGTCCAGCCGAAGCACCACGTGGTGGCGTACGACTTCGGTGTCAAGCGAAACATCCTGCGCCTGCTGGCCAGCCGCGGCTGCCGCGTCACCGTGGTGCCGGCGAAGACGCCGGCCCGCGACGTGCTCGCGCTGAAACCCGACGGCGTCTTCCTGAGCAACGGCCCGGGCGACCCGGAGCCTTGCGACTACGCGATTGCCGCGACGCGCGAACTGATTGACACCGGCATCCCGACCTTCGGCATCTGCCTGGGCCACCAGATCATGGCGCTGGCCTCCGGCGCCAAGACCTTCAAGATGAAATTCGGCCACCACGGCGGCAACCACCCGGTGAAGGATCTGGACAGCGGCCGCGTCTCGATCACCAGCCAGAACCACGGCTTCGCGGTGGACGACAAGACGCTGCCTTCGACCCTGCGGCCTACGCACGTCTCGCTGTTCGACGGCACGCTGCAGGGCCTGGCGCGCACCGACAAGCCGGCGTTCTGCTTCCAGGGCCACCCCGAGGCCTCGCCCGGCCCGCACGACATCGGCTACCTGTTCGACCGCTTCGTCGCGCTGATGGAGAAAAAGTAAATGCCGAAGCGCACCGACATCCAGAGCATCCTCATCATCGGCGCCGGCCCGATCATCATCGGCCAGGCCTGCGAGTTCGACTACTCCGGCGCCCAGGCCTGCAAGGCGCTGCGCGAGGAGGGCTACCGCGTCATCCTCGTCAACAGCAACCCGGCGACGATCATGACCGACCCGGGCATGGCCGACGCCACCTACATCGAGCCGATCACCTGGCAGATGGTCGAGAAGATCATCGAGAAGGAGCGCCTGGAGCATCCTGAAGAGAAGATGGCGCTGCTGCCCACCATGGGCGGCCAGACGGCGCTGAACTGCGCGCTCGACCTGCACAAGTACGGCGTGCTGGCCAAGTACGGCGTCGAGATGATCGGCGCCAACGAGCACGCCATCGAGAAGGCCGAGGACCGCCTCAAGTTCAAGGACGCGATGACCGGCATCGGCCTGCACTCGGCCAAGTCGGGCATCGCCCACTCGATGGAGGAGGCGCTCGCGGTGCAGCGGCGCATCCAGCAGGAACTCGGTGGAGAGTCCGTGCACTCGGGCTTCCCGATGGTGATCCGCCCGAGCTTCACACTCGGTGGCACCGGCGGCGGCATCGCCTACAACCCGGAGGAGTTCGAGGAGATCTGCAAGCGCGGACTCGACCTCTCGCCGACCAACGAACTGCTCATCGAGGAGAGCCTGATCGGCTGGAAGGAGTACGAGATGGAGGTCGTCCGCGACAAGGCGGACAACTGCATCATCGTCTGCTCGATCGAGAACCTCGACCCGATGGGCATCCACACCGGCGACTCGATCACCGTCGCGCCGGCGCAGACGCTGACCGACAAGGAATACCAGCTGATGCGCAACGCCTCGATCGCGATCCTGCGCGAGATCGGCGTCGACACCGGCGGCTCCAACGTGCAGTTCTCGATCAACCCCGAGAACGGCCGCATGGTCGTGATCGAGATGAATCCGCGGGTGTCGCGCTCCTCGGCGCTGGCCTCCAAGGCCACCGGCTTCCCGATCGCCAAGGTGGCGGCCAAGCTGGCGGTGGGCTACACGCTCGACGAACTGAAGAACGACATCACCGGCGGCGCCACGCCGGCCTCGTTCGAGCCGAGCATCGACTACGTCGTCACCAAGATCCCGCGCTTCGCGTTCGAGAAGTTCCCGGCGGCCGACTCGCACCTGACGACGCAGATGAAGTCGGTGGGCGAGGTGATGGCGATGGGCCGCACCTTCCAGGAGAGCTTCCAGAAGGCGCTGCGCGGCCTGGAGACCGGCATCGACGGCCTGACCGAACGCAGCACCGACCGCGACGAGATCATCGAGGAGATCGGCGAGGCCGGCCCGGAGCGCATCCTGTACGTCGCCGACGCCTTCCGCATCGGCCTGACGCTGTCGGAGATCCACGACGAGACCCACATCGACCCGTGGTTCCTGGCACAGATCGAGCAGATCGTCGCCACCGAGAAGGCGCTGACCGGTCGCACGCTGGCCAGCCTGTCGGCCGACGAGATGCGCTTCCTGAAGCAGAAGGGCTTCTCCGACAAGCGGCTGGCCAGGCTGCTCGGCACCAACCAGCACGAGGTGCGCGTGACGCGCCAGAAGCTGGGCGTGCGCCCGGTCTACAAGCGCGTGGACACCTGCGCGGCCGAGTTCGCCACCCAGACCGCCTACATGTACTCGAGCTACGAGACGGCCGATGGGGAGTGCGAGGCGCGACCGAGCGATCGCAGGAAGATCATGGTGCTCGGCGGCGGGCCGAACCGCATCGGCCAGGGCATCGAGTTCGACTACTGCTGCGTCCATGCCGCCCTGGCGATGCGCGAGGACGGCTACGAGACCATCATGGTCAACTGCAATCCGGAGACCGTGTCGACCGACTACGACACCTCCGACCGCCTGTACTTCGAGCCGGTGACGCTGGAAGACGTGCTGGAGATCGTCGACACGGAGAAGCCGGTCGGCGTGATCGTGCAGTACGGCGGCCAGACGCCGCTGAAGCTGGCGCTCGATCTCGAGCGCGCCGGGGTGCCCATCGTCGGCACCAGCCCCGACAGCATCGACATCGCCGAGGACCGCGAGCGCTTCCAGAAGCTTCTTCACGACCTCGGGCTGAAGCAGCCCCCCAACCGCACCGCGCGCACCGAAGAGGCCGCGCTGTTGCTGGCCAACGAGATCGGCTACCCGCTGGTCGTGCGCCCGAGCTACGTGCTCGGCGGCCGCGCGATGGAGATCGTGCACGGCGACAAGGACCTGGCCCGCTACATGCGCGAGGCCGTGCAGGTCAGCGAGAAGTCCCCGGTGCTGCTCGACCGTTTCCTCGACGATGCGATCGAGGTCGACGTCGACTGCATCGCCGACGGCACCGATCGGCCCGACGGCACGATGATCGGCGGCATCATGGAGCACGTCGAGCAGGCCGGCATCCACTCCGGCGACTCGGCCTGCTCCTTGCCGCCGTACACGCTGCCCAGGCAGCTGCAGGACGAACTGCGCCGCCAGACCATCCTGATGGCACGCGCGCTGAAGGTGAAGGGCCTGATGAACGTGCAGTTCGCTATCCAGGGCGACACCTCCGGAGACGGTTCGAAGGCGACGGTCTACGTGCTCGAGGTGAACCCGCGGGCTTCGCGCACCGTGCCGTTCGTCTCCAAGGCCACCGGGCAGCCGCTGGCCAAGATCGCCGCGCGCTGCATGGTGGGCCAGACGCTGGCTTCGCAGAAGGACCCCCAGGGGCGGGTGCCGGCCGAGGTCATCCCCGGCTACTTCAGCGTCAAGGAAGCGGTCTTCCCGTTCAACAAGTTCCCCGGCGTGGACCCGATCCTCGGCCCGGAGATGCGCTCCACCGGCGAGGTGATGGGGGCAGGCGCCACCTTCGGCGAGGCGATGCTCAAGAGCCAGCTCGGCGCCGGCTCGCGGCTGCCGCGCAAGGGCACGGTGTGCATCACGGTGAAGAACAGCGATAAGGCGCGAGCGGCGGCCGTCGCACGCGATCTGCATGCCCTGGGCTTCACGATCGTGGCCACCAAGGGCACGGCGGCCGCGATCGCCGAGGCCGGCGTGCCGGTCAAGGCGGTCAACAAGGTCAAGGACGGCCGGCCCCACATCGTCGACATGGTCAAGGCCGGCGAGATCCAGCTGGTCTTCACCACCGTCGACGAGACGCGCACGGCAATTGCCGACTCACGGCATATCCGCCAGGCGGCGCTGGCCAACCGCGTGACGTACTACACCAGCATGGCCGGCTGCGAAGCGGCCGTGGAAGGCATGAAGCACCAGGCCGGTCTGGCAGTGAAGTCCCTGCAGGAATTGCACGCGGAACTGCACTAGACTCCGCCGCTTCTGAAGGAAGATCATGGCCGCTGCCGGTCCAGCCGGTGGCGGCTTCGTTTTTGCGGCAAGGTAGATTCACATGGCCACCATTCCCCTCACCAAGCGCGGCGCCGAGAAGCTCAAGGAAGAGCTGGCGCGTCTGAAGAACGTCGAACGCCACGCCGTCATCCAGGCGATCGCCGAGGCGCGCGCGCAGGGCGATCTCTCCGAGAACGCCGAGTACGACGCCGCCAAGGACAAGCAGGGCTTCATCGAAGGCCGCATCCTGGAAATCGAGGGCAAGCTCGCGGCGGCGCAGATC
>VYMG01000351.1_pt1 | contig 20537 bp, 17 predicted proteins | sample 5115261 | NCBI WGS metagenome assembly VYMG01 (sample SAMN12291781, study PRJNA351875) | freshwater metagenome | isolation source: freshwater lake | place: USA: Michigan, Wintergreen Lake | collected 2013-08-08
AAACACGCACAATGTCTGTAGTACAGTAAAGCAATAACTCATCGTCATGGTGAGTGTAACCTTCATGAAAACGCCTCTTGGTATCTATCCCAAGAGGCGTTTTCTGCTTTAAGACTATTGTAATTTTTACAATACTACTCAATAACATTAACTATTGAGTATTTTTGTACATTCTCTGAGAACAGTGTAATGAATTTAGCAATAATGTTGATTGTACAATAAGAGAAATCAAAATTCAATATTGACGATGATACTCTATGGCTGCGACAAAAAAGAATGCAAAAAAGAAGAAAGAGGAGAAAAAGCCGCTTTACAGCGATTATCCAATCAAAGCGTTATTCCAGTGTAGCGTACTTGTTGCTTCAATTTCATTTGTGTTGTATTATGTGTCTAATCCAAATGACATAGTCGGTATATTTTTCAAATCATTCTTAATTTTTAGTGCCGTCGCAATTGCGGGAGGTATAGTCCTGGTTGCCGTATTTACAGTACTTGGTAATATGCGCGAGAAAGAACATCAGCAATATATTGAAGAATTGAAGCAAGAGGCAGAGCGAATTCAAGAAGAACGCAGACAAAGGTTGTTAGAGATACAAAACGCTCAAGCAAATGCTGCAGGTAATAATGAGAAAGAGTTATCCGAAAATTAGACAAATTAGAATAGGGATTACTGTAAATGTCAGGGTTACAACAACAACTTACGGATGATGAGCTAAAACTTACTTGGAGTGAGTTTCTGTCAACGCATAGCCGAGAATCGCGTCATCGGCTTATGTTGCATTACATCTGGTTGGTGAGATATGTTGTGAATGGCTTACATATTCCTTCACATTCAATATTGTCTGAACAAGACTTTATAAGTTTTGGCATTGTTGGCTTAAATGAAGCATTAGATAGATTTGAAGCCGAGAGAGGATTAAAGTTCGAGACCTTCGCCATGCCTCGTGTAAAGGGTATGATTTTAGATGAATTGCGAAGGTTGGATTGGCTCTCTCGTTCGGCACGTAAAAGAGTTCAAGAGTACCTTGCCGCGGCTGATGCGCTTCGAAGCCAAGAAGGGCGAGAAGTTACATCTGAAGAAATACGCCAAAAGTTAAATGTGACACAAGACGAATATCAGAGCTACCTTTCAGCAACTGCCGCTTCAATTTCTGCATTATCGCTCTACAATGGAGTACCTACACAATCCGTGGACGAGGAAGAATCCGTACCGAAAGAGATTGAAGACCCTGATTGGAATGATGTGTTGCAATCTTTGCAAGATGAAGAGCAACAGGAATTTATTGTCCGATATTTGGAAAAGCTGCCGGAAAAAAAACGATTAGTTATGTCTTTGTATTACTATGAAGAACTTACATTTAAAGAAATCGGCTTGCATCTGAATGTGACTGAGAGCCGGGTATGCCAAATCCATACTCAGACAATTAATGATCTTCGCAAAAAACTGCGGGATTATGACCATGCTTAATGAGAAGATTCGCAAAAAATTGGAAGCTCGTAAAGATTTGCCAACCATTCCGGCAACTGCTGCTGCTGTCTTACAATCTATTGATGATCCCAATGCAAGTGCTGCTTCTTTAGCAAGAATTATCGAGAGAGACGTTTCATTGACTGCGCGTGTGCTTGCTGTGGCAAATTCGCCCTTTTATGGCTTACTTCGCAAAGTTTCTACTGTCGAACTTGCTCTTGTTATCTTGGGGCTTTCGGCGGTGAAAGAGATACTGTTAAGTTTGGTAGTACAAAGAATTTTTGCGACGATGAGGACGGAAGTGCTTGATGTCAGAGAGTTTTGGAATTATTCCGTTTATTGTGGTTCTACCGCTCGCTTTCTTGCTAGAAAATTGGGTTATCGTGTTGCAGGTGAAGCATTTGTAGCAGGGCTAATCCATGACATAGGCATATTAGTCGCAGCGCAGTTTCTCTCCAAAGAATTTGCAGAAGTACGAAAACTCCAACTTCAGTCCGGGTTTTCATTCCATGAGGCTGAGATGACAGTCTTTCATAATACACACAATGATATAGGGTTATGGTTTGCGGAACGTTGGAATTTACCGGAGCAATTACGCTGCGCAATTTTCCATCATCATACGAAAGAATGGTCAGATGACCCTTTGCCTGTAATGTCCTTCGATATGCAAAATACTGAGAGCACTTCACAATCGGAAGTGAAAAGTAAAAAGGGTTCACAAAGAAATGTTGCCATGGAAAATCGTATATTGACCGGGCTTGTCGGATTGTCTGAGTTCTTTGCTACAAATGCCGGTTTCACAAAATGGACATTTGATAATCGCACACAACAACTCTTTATTCCCGAGGATCTTTTGTCCCAAGTACAATCTAAGTTTACGCTGGATGATGAAGACGCTCTTCTTCACTTACTCGAAACACTTAAAACTGAATATGAAGCCGCTTCGGATATGTCCGCTGTGCGATAATGGAGCAATCCATAACATTTTGTCATAGCCTCTTACTGCTAAAAAACGTAATTTTGCAGTGATACACGCTGACTAAGCAGCAAAATCAGCGTTACCTTCCTAGATTATCTATACAAATGATTATGAATGTACGTATTCGTTATACAATAGGATATAGTATTGCAGCATTATTGTGTTCAATCATGGCAATGCCTGTATTCACACAATCGGGGGGCGCAGATACCTCCCAAAAATCAACCAAACAATTAACACAAACTCTTCAATCTATCATTAACAAAATCGCAGTTAATGGAACAAAAGTAAGTGCAATGGTCTATTCTCTTGACAATAATCAGGTAATTTTTGACCATAATTCACGCCAACCATTAACACCGGCTTCTACAACAAAGTTGTTTAGTACATATACAGCTTTGCATCTTATGGGCGGCGATTATAGTATCCCTACAATTGTTGCTACTGACGCACAGCCACAGAATAATGGACTTTTGAATGGAAATGTCTATATTGTTGGCAAAGGAGATGCTCTTCTCACTATCAGTGATATAGAACAATTGGCTGATCAAATTGAGAAAGCCGGAATAAAAAAAATAGTGGGTAATATATATGGAGACGGCAGCTATTTTGATAATGTGACGCAACGCCATATATATAGCGGTGATGGTGAAATCGTTGAACCATTGCCTCCGATTACTGCTCTCGGATTTTATCGTAATTCTATGACTGTCATGGTCTCCGGTGGTAACCCCCCGCGAGTCCAAACAATTCCGCCATCTGATGCCTTTACTTCCACGGTACATCAAACGGTTTTGCGCAAACCAATTGTCAGTAAATATGCCCGGATACACACACAAAAGCGTTCGAGAAGTTTTACAAAAAAAAGTACCGTCAAACAAAGAACAGGAAAAAAATCAGCGATTAACAAAGGATCGGTTAAAAAGAAAATTCGTAAAAATCGTCGCCACGCGATGGCAATTGAGAATCCTGATTTGTGGTTACATCGCATGGGCGATGCACCACCCCCACCCCGTCGTGTAAAAAACAAATCAAGGGGACCGGCAATACAAATCAATAGCAGTGTACAAAAAGATGGCACACAACACTTTAATGTTGTCGGTTCTTTAGGATCCGGTGGTATCATTTCAAAACATTATGCCATTGCAAAACCCGAGTTGGCTGTTGCCGGTTCATTAGCCAATCGTCTAAAAAGCGGAGGTGTGGAAATTACAGGTACTATTGGTATAAAAAAAATGCCTGAAAATGCGTATATAGTAGGTGAAAGCCGTCGTGCCGTTACCGAAATGCTCAATCTTGTGAATAAAAACAGTGATAATTTTTTAGCAGAACAAACATTTAAAATGATTGGTGGTTTTAAGGGCGGGCAAGAAAACACGGGGCGCATAGCAGCCAAAACAATTACTGATGAGCTTGCTCAATTAGGTATTTATACAGAAGGTGTTTGTATTAATGACGGCTCGGGATTATGTAGGAAGAATTTAGTGTCTGCCAAAACTGAAGTGGATTTACTGACAAAAGCAGCACAATCTGATTTTGCACAGCAATTTCATAATTCCTTGTCTATTGCAGGGGTTGATGGCACATTGCGCCGCAGAATGATTGGAACAGCGGCTCATAATAATGTACGTGCAAAAACAGGAACATTACGTAATGTCAGTGCGCTTGCAGGATATGTTACAACTCGCGATGGTGAAAAATTATGTTTTTCTATTATTTGGAACGGAGGAAATGTCGGTTCATATAAAATGGCGGAAAATATGTTTGCTATTGCCTTGGCTGAGTTCTCTCGTACGAATGCAACATCATTAGGAACTACGGAATAATTATTTTTTTACTATTTTTCTTTTTTTTGCTTTTTCTCTAAATTCTTTTGGTATTTTACCTGACAACAATATCTTTTCAATTGTCTTTTTTGCCGATTCAAAATGTGTTTTACGGATTTTACTTTTAATAAGTAAAAGAGCGGGTGTGGCAACCGATAATTCTGTTATTCCCATACCGATAAGCAATGAGGTAATGGTGTTCCATGCTGCTAATTCACCACATAAAGAAATTGGAATTCCATTGGCTTTGGCTCCGGCAACTGCATCATACATAAATCGTAAAACAGCCGGATGTAATTCATTAAACATATCGGCTACATATCCATTATTTCTGTCCGCGCCCAAGGTGTATTGAGCAAGGTCATTCGAACCAATACTGAAAAAATCTGAGTATTTTCCCAAATCGGCAGCAATACAACATGCAGCAGGCGTTTCTATCATAATACCTACCGGAATATGTGTGTCATAAGGTATATGCGCTTCTCGTAATTGATGCTTTACGATATCTATGATTTTTTTTGCTCGTTTGATTTCTTTAACATGTGATATCATCGGTAGCATTATCTTAATGTTTTTGTGATGCGAAGCCCGCAAAATAGCGCGAATTTGGGTGCGAAATATTTTTTTGTTCCCCAATAAAAAACGTATTCCTCGATAACCGAGTGCCGGGTTCTCTTCACGTTTGACTCCTCCTTTTTTGTCGCCACCCACATCAAAGGTACGAATAGTCACCGTATGAGGATACATACGCTCGGCTATTTCTTTATACCATTGGTATTGTTCATCTTCCGAAGGAAAACTACCGTCACTTTTTACTAAGTACTCAGTGCGTACAAGACCAATGCCTAAAGCCCCTGACATTATTGCAGCATCCACTTCTTCGAGTGTTTCGATATTTGCCGATAGTTTTATAGGATGTTTATCTGTTGTTTCACAAGGCAATTCGATAATTTGTCCAAGAGCTTTTTGTTTTTTTTGCTCTTTGACTTGTTCTTGTTCATAATCCAATAATGTATGTGCAGACGGATTAATAACAACAGTGCCTGAATAACCATCACAGATAACAGTGCAGCTTTCCGGAATTTTTTTTGTGATATTGGGTATGCCAATAATTGCAGGAATGCGCAAGGAGCGTGCTAAAATCGAAACATGCGATGCGATGCCGCCTATTTCAGTGATAATAGCCGATACACCTCTTTTATGTAATTCCAATAAGTCCGTGGGAGTAATGCTATGAGAGATAATTATTGCACCGCTGTTGATATCGTTAAGGGGTTTTCTTTTGCCTATATGGACAAGCAATCGGTGGCGCACATGGTCTAATTCTGCGGATCTTTCGCGCATTGCTTCGTCTTTAGCATTCTGAAAAAATGAGCACTGAGCATCAAATTCATCTTCGATTGCTTGAACAGCAGAGCGTGTCGTATATATTCTTTTTGTGATTGCTTGTTGTAATGTCGGGTCTTGTAAAATCATTGAATATGTTTCCATAATTTCCTGCACCTCCGTTTCATGTTCATCATGAATAACAGTTCTCAATTCTGCAAGACTTTTTTCAATGGCAAGAGTAAATTTTTCAATTTCAGAAGGTATTTTTTCCGGAGAAACCTTTATGTTTTTCGATTGACGTAATTTTTTAATCACAACAACATTGTGAGAACAGATTGCTATACCTGCCGATGCCGGTATGCCTTTTAATAATCTTTCAGCAGCGGAGTGATGCTTTTGAAGCGATAATTCTGATAATTCTGTCATACGGATATTTATACCTAAAATTAATGATAAATCGTACAAGGCAATGCTTGCATTGAATTATGCGTGCGTATAAGTACTGTGTATAGACCTGAGACAATATGCCGTATATCCCATGAATATAAAAACTCTCCCGCGGGAATAAATCCTTCATGAATAATTGCTATTTCTTTACCTTGATTATTAAGAATTGATATGTGATAATGTTGATTCTGTGGATTAAATAATGACACAGTAATACTATTTTGTGCCGGATTCGGATATATCATTGATGTGTTGAATTGTGATGTTGCATCGGATACTGATGTGAGATAATTAGTCCTCTCTGCTAAAATAGCAGAATCAGGGTCAATAATTACATCAGTGACTGGAAAGGTTGTTTCAAATACAACGGTTTGTTTGCGCTGATTATTAAGAAATATTTTACGTTCAGCAGGAATGCCTGAGCCGTTTTTTGCACGTAATTCTAATGTTAAAGGCATAATAAAAACATTCGGGACAAGATTGCCTGATTGATTTTGTTCTACTGTGATGCTTGTGCTGAAGTTACCATTACCATCGGGAGTTGAGCTTGCTGAAACGCTATACACGGGGTGTCCCGCAGAATAAAGCCATTGCGTAAAAAATTGCTCCCATGTCATTCCGTCAAGTTGGATTTCTTGTTCTAAATGCTGTTGAAGCTCTGCGGTCTCAGCAGAACCGAAGCGGTGCTTATTGATCCATGAGCGTAAAGAAGTAAAAAATTTCTCATCACCGGACACCTTGCGCATCATGTGATAAACCCAACCCGCTTTGCAATACGTGGTGGCATAATTAAAAATTCGTTCAAGTGGAATGCCCCACACAGGAGGCTGCGGTCCGGAATTTATATAAGCGTCTCTTCGTATATTCATGTGATGTATATACATATCATTCCCGCCCCATGATTCATACCATAATGCTTCGCCCCAAGTTGCTCCTCCTTCATTGAGCCATATATCTTTCCATGTTGCGCAAGTGACTAAATCACCCAACCATTGATGAGCCACTTCATGAGCGATGCCGACAGCACTCCAGCGCCGTGCCCATGATCTGTTCGTTGTTGTCATGGTCTGATGCTCCATACCGCCAAAATTAAATGGTGCAGCCACAGTATGACCGTATTTGACAAATGGATATTCTCCAAATAATCGCGAATAAGCTGCAAGCATACTCGGAGCATCCCCAAAAGTTTGCACGGCATTCATTTCTGCATTATCCTCCGTGTCAGCTTTCATGTCAATGTCCCATACATAGTTATCAATTGGAATTGAATCGTTGGGGTTAGTGACCTTTTTATACCATTGACGAAACATAGTAAATCGCGAGGCATTTGCAACCATAAGATACGTAGGTATAAGAGTTGTGTCTGACCATAGATAATCAGCATATCGTTTTCCGGTTTGAGTATCTGTGCCCTCAGTAATAGATTGCAAAAGACCATTTGAGGAAACAGAAAATGGTATTTTTTCGCCATCAGTGCGGGGAACACGTACCGTTATGGATGCTCTGGCTTTGTCGTAGGGCGCATCATTGCACGGCATCCAATATCGAGCATTATTGGGTTGATTCATTGTATAAACAATACCTTCAGGATTGACCAATGGCTTGCTATTCTTATCGGTTATACCGGATGGTTCTCCTTTAGAATATGCATGAAATCCACGATTCGGTCCGCCAATATAGGTGTAATGAACAAAAAGAGTTAGTGTGTCATCACGCAAAAATGTTTTTCCTAAATTTATCTCCCATTCCAAGTTTGGCAGGGCTGTGACATTGGTTGCTGTGCCGGCAATGATAACACTGTCAATTGTGATATTGAGCGCATCAAGCCGAAGAGCAGTAAGCGATGCTGTATCTATACGAATGTGAATGGCATTGATGCCCGAATAGCGACGATTTATGCTCGGTGTTTCAATGGTGGACAATGGATTACGCCAATCCATAAAAAGTCTATAGCGCAATACATCATAGGGGCGGCGCTCTATATACGAAGAAGCACTTTGATGCACTTTCGGCGTGCAATCAATATGATGATGCTCCATCTGAGGCATATTGTCCGATTTTTCTAGCAGATACAATGGCAAACTTTGTCCCTGTGCTGTCAAAGATTGGGCAATGAGACACAAGAAAAGAACAGCAAATACACTATATAACAACGGTTTCATAAACAAAAAAAATACTGTGTAAAAAGAAAAATTCTCTGATAATGAATAAAAGTTGAGGCACTTTGATTCAGCAACTTACGAAGAAAAAATCATTTATTGACATGACGGAGCTCAGTTTACCAAAAGTCCGGCTTTCCCGATGAGTAAAGCCGACGCGTCAGTAATTTTTGATATTGTCTTTCTATGATAAGATCGGCTACCTTGAGCGGAATATCAAATGGGAACACTGTGGTAAAAACCTCATGAATTTTCTCTTCATTGACATCAAAACGATAGAGTATATTCATAAGTTTTTCCGGCTGCGTTGCGAGTAAATTGGTTATACGTTCTGCAAGAGCGTGTCTTAATTCATCAATAGACTCGATTGACTCATAGCAAGGAACAAGTTCATAGGAACGATGCAATGCCGCAGCAATATCATGAAAATTGTCTTGTGAATCCATATAGTTACAGATTGCGCTTTGTGAGTGGCAATGTTACCGTAAATGTTGAACCGCTGTCTTCTTCGCTTTCCACAGTCACAGTGCCGCCATGCAATTCAACAAATTCTTTGACAATGTATAAACCCAAACCGCTGCCTAATTCATTGCCCACATTACTGCCACGAATAAAAGGAGAAAATAAATCTGAAAGTTCCGTTGATTTAATCCCTATACCGGTGTCCGTAATTTTAATGTATGCTATTGACTCTGAGCAAAGAAATTCCAGAGTGATTGTTGCGTGTTCCGGCGAATAACGAGAAGCATTTTTTAATAAACTAATCACAATAAATGCAATCATTGATTTATCAACAAATATGGTCTGAAGTGGATGAGGTACAACAAGTTGCAAGCGCTGATGTCTAGTGGATATCAGTGGTAGTATAGAAATCTGAATTTCATCAAGTATTTGCTGAATAGAATAATAATCAGGCAAGAATGTTTCGCGCAAAGAATCTATGGAAGCATGAGTGATAAAGTCATTCATAAACTCTTCGAGTTGTACAACGCGTTTGAATATTTTATCAAGTTCATTTTTACGCTGATCTGCTGACATCTTATCAAAATGATGGCGCAATAATTCTGCTGACATCAATATACTGGTCAAAGGCGTTCTGAATTCATGCGAAACAGTGCGCACAAAATGTGTTTTTAATTCATTTAATTGACGCTCTTGTGCCAAAGCATCCAATAATTCGTTTCGCGCTCTTTTTTCTGTGGTAATATCATAAAAAAATATGCGATATGTTGCATTCGATAATCTATGAATTTCCATTTCATAGAAACAATTATTATGCGAATACTCAATTGTACATTGTTCGTCAAATTGCTCTGAGGCAAAGATAGGCAAAAAATTGTAGCTGTCTTTATTGGTGGTATCTTCGCCAAATTGTGACAAAGCCGAATTGTTGGCATACATAACTGTACCCTCTGAATTAAGCTCTACAATCGGAATGTCACTTTGTTCCGGTATTGAAGCAAGGTGACGTAAAGTAATCTCATTTTCTTTTTGTTCAGTAATATCTCTTGCGGTCTGGATAACAATAATTTTACCATTATCTTCAAAATATTTTGCTAAAAAATTATCAAGCCAACGATATCCTTTTGTCGGATGGAAAAAACGATAGGTTTGATGAAGATGAGTTCTAGAGTCATCGGCAAGCCACTCTGTGACGGTTGAAATAAATGCTTCATTATCATCCGGATGAAAAAAATTATCATACATATCTTCTTCAAGAGCAGTAAATTGCTCGATGGACAATCCTGTGATTTTTTGAAACTCCTTATTAGCAAACTTTGGAGTCAAGAGGCTGCCAATCTGTTCACTGATAAGAATACCAATCGGTGCAATCTCCGATAAAATGCCGAATTGTTGTTTGCTGGCATCCAATAACTTCTCTACTTGACGTAATTGTGTAATGTCAATTGCCGAACCAACCACTTCCGTAACTTTACCGTCAACTTTTATGGGATTAAGCGAAAACAATAATATCATAGAAGTGTTCGGGATGGGAATTTCTTCTAAAACAGATTCGCCTTCAAATGCACGCATCACAGGGGGTAAAGAAAGTAATGATTGTTCCTCACCGAATATTTCATCAATTGATTTTCCGAGTATTTTTTCTGTTGTCAAATCACCCGCTAATTTACCGTCACGCATTGCATAAGCAATTTTCCCGTCATTGCGGCGATATAATCGTACGACAAGGTTCTGCAAATTATGAACTGTTTTTCTGAAATTTTCTTCTAATGATTGTGTGATGATTTCTTCGGCTTTTTTTAGTGTTGTTATGTCCACAGTAAACTGATTTGCGTAAAGAATTTCTCCCGTTTGCTCATCGTTGTCACTATAAATATAATTGTCAGTCCATACATACTCACCTTGTAAATTCTTCAATCTATATGTCAGATGAAGAATTCCTTCCATATTGTTTTCTTTCCATTCTTTTGTTTTTCGCAATATTTCTTCTCGTCCATTTAGGTCAATACCTTCATGAATCAAATAATCAATATTATTTTTGAAATCCTCTAAATTACCACCCGCTATTCGCTCAAACTCTCGATTGTAATAGACATATTCATTGGTACGAAGATTTTTACGAATAAAAGCAATTGGCGCATTTTCAATAAAATGATACAGTGTGGTTTCGGCTTCGCGTAATTCTTTTTTGGTTTTTTCATTTTCCGATATGTCCTGAATAGCTGCAATGGAACCAATGACAGTGCCGTAATTATCTGTCAAAGGTGTGGCGTGCACATGAACGGTGCGCAAAGTATTGTCGGCTCTATGCACAACAACGCTATATGTTTCAATGATACCTTGCTTACGGTTGTTCATATATTGTTGCAATAATGAGTCCTCATGGCGGGTACTGTCAATCCATTGACGCTCGTTCGTACCGATAAAATCTTCTTTTTCAATGCCAAAAATATCTTTGACATGTTGCTCACGTTCAAATAATGATGCGTGTGTATTACGTTCTTCGGTTACATCACGAAGAATAAATACTGCTCCTTTATGCCATGTTTTATCCACCAATGGAGAGCATTTTATGTGGATATATTGTGGGAAATTGTCCTTTGTCAGCGTTAAGTCACGCCCATTTTTGTAATACTCACACATTGCCTGAAAATCAAGGCAGTTTGCATTGTGTATGAACGATGTGATAGAGTGTGGGTCAGCTTTTTGCTGAAAATATTTTCCCAATAAATGTCCGGCTGCATTATTGCTATGAAGTATTATACCATTGCCGTCCGTGGTGATAAGGGCATCGGAAACAGCAGCCAATGTAGCGTGCAATATATCTTCTTGCAGTAATATTTTTTTTTCTTTTGAATGTTTGTCGAATGCCATTTCGGCGGCAATATACAGCTCATCAAAATTGATGGGTTTTAGTAAATATCCATAAGAACGAACATTACGCGCACGTTCCGTCATCAGTATCTGAACATTCGATGTAACAAAAATAGTCGGAATATCGTGATGTGTATGTAATGTTGCGGCTAAGTCAATTCCGTCTTTATCATTTCCAAGAGCAATATCGAGAATGGCAAGACCGAATGAATAATGCTTAGCTGCGGTGACGGCGCTCTCATAATCGTGGGCAATGACACTATTGTTATAACCCATTTTTTGCAATTCTCTTTGAATCGAAAGTGCAATAAGATGTTCATCTTCAACGATAAGTATAGATATATCTCTGGACTGCATGAATGATAGTTAGGATTGTACGAATTAAAAAAATATGTGAAATACTGCCGACATGATTTATTCTGCCATGTCTTGTGCAGCAGATATAGGTATCAATACCAATTGTGTTGAGCAACATGATTTCAAGCACAATATTGTATATAAAAGCTGCCGATTGATAAATAGCTCCTTTATGACATTATTATATAAAGGAGCTATTTGTTTAATGTTACGGTGAAAGTCTTTGTTTTTTCCATGCCATGCCATCCCGAGAAAATTCGATTCTGTCATGAAGACGATTGGGACGGCCTTGCCAAAATTCAAAATAATGGGGCATTAACCGATAGCCACCCCAAAAATCAGGTAAAGGTACATTACTGCCAAAACGTTGTTGATAGTCAGAAAACGCTGTGTCTAATTGCTCTCTGTTTTCTATAATGCTACTTTGTGCCGAAGCCCATGCACCAATTTGGCTTTCCAATGGTCTGCTGAAAAAATAATCTGCACTTTCTTGGCGGCTTATTTTTTCGACGACCCCTTCAATGCGAACTTGTCTTTGTAACTCAAGCCAAAAAAACAATAAAGACGCTTGAGGATTGGCAGCAAGATTTTTGCCTTTTTTACTTTCATAATTCGTAAAAAATATAAAGCCTTTTTCATCAAAATGTTTTAATAATACTACACGCGATGTAGGCATACCCTCCGGTGTGACTGTTGCTAACACCATCGCATTCGGTTCTTCTATCTTTGCATTTTGTGCTTCAGTAAACCAGCGGTCAAATTGTATATGCGGTGTGTCGGCTATATGTTCTTGCGTCAATCCATGCAGTGTATATTCTTTGCGTAAGTCTCCGAGTTTCATAGTTTTATTTTTTGGGTTGTGGAGGTTCCATCACAGTGCCGCACGCATTGCAAGTGCGCAATTCTTCCGAACCGTAAAATTTAGCAAAAATTGGTGGTAATTGCTTCACAATATCTGTCAATGGTAAAAATTCTTCATATAATTTATGTCCGCAATTTTCACAGAACCACATAAATGCATCAAGTTCTTTTTGCTCTCTGCGACGTTCAATCACAAGTCCAACGGTGTTTTCGCCTCTTTGTGGTGAGTGTGGAGTGCGTGGCGGCAATAAAAATATTTCACCTTCGCGAATATGAATATCACGAGGTTTTCCTTCATCAATTATTTTTACGGTGATATCACCTTCTAATTGATAAAAAAATTCTTCACCTTCATTGTAGTGATAATCTTTGCGGGAGTTTGGACCGCCGACAACCATTACAATAAACTCGGTATCTTGATACACTGTTGCATTACCAACGGGTGGCTTTAATAAATGACGATGCTCGTCTATCCATTGCTTAAAATTAAAAGGCGATTGTACTGCCATAATGTTTTCCTTTCTATACTTAAAATATGGAATTATACTCGTACATCTAAGCGTTTTCCGCTTTGTAATTGCTCTTGAGCAATCATTTCGGGTGTAGCTTTCAGCAATTCTATTAATTTTTTCTCTAATGATTGTTCACCTGTTTGCTGTTGTAATACATACAGTGAACCGGATGGCTCTTTGGGGTTTGATTGTTTTATTTGTTTTACGGAATCTACAGTCATATATTTTTCTCATAAAGTTGTTGATAATATCGTTGATAGTCACCATTACGAATATTGTTGCACCATTGTTGATGTGTGCAATACCACTCAATAGTGGATTCTAAGCCGTCCGCGAAAGAAATCTGTGGTCGCCAGCCAAGTTCAGTCATTATTTTTGTGGAATCTATGGCATAGCGACGGTCATGTCCGGGGCGATCTTTCACATAGGTGATAAGATGTTCCGATTTACCCAGAGATGATAATATTTTTTTTACGATGTCAATATTGTACTGTTCAGACGATGCACCAATATTATAGACTTCTCCTTTTTTCCCTTGACGATATACTGCCCATACCGCACTGTTATGATCATCCACATGAATCCAGTCACGGACATTTTTTCCGTCACCATACACTGGTAAAGTGGCATTTTCCAAAGCTCGCACAATCATGAGAGGAATTAATTTTTCGGGAAATTGATATGGACCATAATTATTCGAGCATCGTGTGATACTTGCATTTACACCAAAGGTATGCACAAATGATTGGACAAACATATCGGCTGATGCTTTAGAAGCGGAATACGGTGAACTTGGCTGTAAAGGAGTATGTTCTGTAAAATAGCCATCATCGCCGAGAGAGCCATACACTTCATCTGTGCTTATTTGTACAAAGCGCAAACCCAATTCTCGAGCAATATTCAATAAAGACACAGTGCCCATCACATTACTTGTCACAAAAGGGGAAGGATCCATAATTGATCTGTCCACATGAGTTTCTGCCGCAAAATTTATAATTCCCTCTACGCCATAATGTTTACATATTTCCCTGATTTTTTCTGTATGTTCAATACGTTCTTGAATAAAAGATAAACGCTTGTCGGCTATAAAATCGGCAAGGTTTTCGGGATTACCTGCATAGGTGAGCGCATCCACAACCACAATAGAATATTCTGTGTGGAGAAGCATATATCTGACGAAATTACTTCCTATAAATCCGGCACCGCCCGTTATGAGAATTGTTGTATTCATGAAATACTGTATTCGATGAGATAGGTAAAAATATTATTGTTTTTTTGATAAAGATATTGTTATTTCGACACGTCTTTTGGCAGAATCATTTTTGGTATCATCATCATCAATACCATTGCCGCTTGTTCGCCACACAATATTGTTTTTATATTTTCTATACGATTGTAATTGTTCGATTTTTGTTTGCAACCACTTTGCCGTATAATATGCGCGTAAAGCAGAAAGCGTTTCATTGGTCATAAGGGTGCCGCGGTCAAGATGAAAATTAAAATCTTCGTCATCTATGGTGGTGCCGCTGTAACGTGCTTTTTCATAAATACCACGCGGATCGGCAAATCCGGTAATGGTGACTACGAGTTCTTTATTGTCATCGCCACAAATATCGTCGTCGAGCAAGTTCAAACGTTCGGCAATAAATGTATAGGCATCATGGAGTGCGCTATCTACCGCATTAGCATAGCTATTGTATTCTTTACCCGGTTTTTCCACATAACGTGTGGAATCATCATTGCCCAGTAAACCATACGAAAATTTTAGTCGCAATGCTTGCAAGTTTTCGGAAGTATTAGGCAAATAATATCCGCTTACAAAAAATGGAATATCGTATTTTTCAAAAGTGAATACAAAATCTTTTTTTTCTACTACAAATTCGAGAGCCAAAGCCACAGCACTTGCTTCATCGCATGGTGTGGTAATGCGTTTTTCATGCCGTCCGGGCACACAAGGTGATTCATATCGCACAATTAAATATTGCCGTGCCGGCACATTAAAACGAAAATAACCGTCGGATTGTACCTCCGTTTTTGCATATTCTTTGCCTATGACATCCACCGCCGTTACTGTGCCTGTTGCTCCTATACCATCGGGGGTACGCACTTTACCGCTTATCATGACCGGACCGCATAAATCAAAGCGATATAAATCATAACCACCATAGCCGCCCGGGCGATCGGATGCAAAGAGTATGCTGTCGCCCCACACCGCCGCATTAATGTCATTAAAGGGTGAATTTAATGGTTGGGGCATTGCTCGAGGGTTTGACCAGCGTTGTCCTTGACCATCAGCAATGATAATATCGAAATCCTTTTTTTTCTTATATCCTTTTGAAGCAAACATTAGGGTACCATCCGGCGATATAGAAGGTGTAAATTCATCATTGGGTGTATTGAGTGAATCGCCAAGATTGATAGGATTAGACCATGTGCCTGCTGCTGTGCGACGCACCATATATATATCAATACCGCCTATGCCGCCTGATCTATCGGAGGAAAACAGAAAATACGAACCATCGGGTGAAAAAAATGGTTGTGAGTCCCATTGCGCAGAATTAACAGATGCCGCCAAAGCTACGGGTTTGCTCCATGTAGCACCTTTTTTTACGGCATAAAAAATATCAACATTAGGCATTGATGCTCCGGGATTTGATGGCGCAGCAAAAAGCATTTCCTTTTGTTTGGTCATAGGGTTCATCGCAAAAGTAGGATAGCCACTGCCTTTAAACTCTTCTAATGGGAACTCTTCCGCAAAACGAGGCGACGAAAATCCCTCATTGCTCTGTGTTGAAAAGTATGAAGCCTGTTCCATCGGTGGGCGTTTGCCTTGCCATTCACGATTGGTGGAACTGAAAAGCAAGGTGCGTTTATCATAACGAAAAGGAGCATATTCGTCGGAACTGCTATTGATTTCTGCACCCAAATTCCCCTCCGCTGTCGGTTCGGATTGCCGTGTTGAACTGCATCCGCCAAGCGCAAATAGTACCATTAAAATAAGTGCAAGTTTAGCTGTCATCGGTTTTGTCACTGTTTGATTCCACAAAATTACGGACACACTCTCGGCTTTAGAAACAAAAAATGTAGTTTGATGATATGTTGTTGCTCTATACATCATTGCCGGAAACTAAAAAAAATGAATGAACATTCTCATTCATACGGCGTATCCGACAAAATAGTATCATAGAATTGCAGCAATGCCTGCTTGCGTAACACAGATAAAAAAAGGGGGTATTTCCCCCCTGTATATGAAATGAATATCTCGTTTACTGTTTGTTTTTAGGTGTCTTAACAACAAAGACAGGACACGGTGTTTTTCTCAGGACTCGTTCCGTTGTACTGCCAAAAAGCAGATGGTCAATTCCGCCTCGCCCATGTGTGGCTATGCAAATAAGCGAGATGCCATGTTCAGCGGCATAGCGGTCAATTTCATCGGAAGCCCGTCCTGCTGTTTGTATTGTTGTTATGACGGTAAAGCCCTCGGCAATTAAGCCGTCTGCCAATGTTTTCATTTCTGTGTCGGCAGCTTGGGTATATTCTTGCTCAATATCCAAAAAACCGACTTGAGCATAGCCCCAATTTACGGGATAAGCAACCGGCTCTATCACATGCAAAAGATGAATCACCGCTGCGTTCTGTTGCGCTAATTCCTTGGCATAACCTATTGCATGAGCTGCATTGTCAGAAAAATCTGTGGGCACTAAAATTGAACGTATTGCATACATAATAACTCTCCTTTTGAATAGAAATGGAATATCAATATTTGGTCATGAAGTGAAAAAAGTGAGTGCAAAATACCATAATTCGCTTCATAGTCGGTTGATATTTCTCATTTTTGCCTTTAGATTTGTGAACAATCGTGTGAATGCACGCTGTACAGAACATTTTTGAGGAGAAAAAAGTCTATGCAAACCACACAATTAACCCATGCAGAGCCCGTGCGCGAAGAGGGGATTTTTGCGCTGAGTCGCCCCGATAACAACTTACTGCCCTTATATATTATGTATGCTTTGCTAAGCACGGTAGCGTTTCCTTTTGTTATGCTGCCTCTTTATTTTAAGTACAAAACCTTACGCTATACTTTTGATCAAGAAGGGATTAGTGTTTCGTATGGCATTCTGTGGCGGCGGGAAAGTTATACGACATATAGTCGCATCCAAGATATTCATGTCTCGCGTAATATCGGTGAGCGATGGTTGGGGATTGGTACGGTGGATATACAAACCGCTTCAGGGTCATCCACAGCGGAAGTAAGCATCGTAGGCATTCGCAATTATGAACAAGTGCGTGATTTCCTCTATGGACGTATGCGCGGCATGAATGCCAAAGCGATGCCGACAACAACCACAAGTGAAAAAGGTAATGAAGAAGCAAAAGCTGTGCTTCAAGCAATACACAATGATTTAAAAGCCATTCGTATGTCGCTCGAAAGGAAATCAGATGGTTGAGTTTCTCAAACAATTAGCTGCGCCGCTTTTGCATTTAGATCTCAATGCACCGCATGTCCCCGCAGGTCATGAAAATGACCGCTATTTACGAGTAGTGCGGGCAAGTCCGCGCTTTTTGTCCATGCGTTATATGCTTGTAGCTTTCTATGCTATAGGTTTTCTCTTGATTATTGCAGCCGAGATGATAGGTTCTCTTTTTGTGCCATTTACATTGTGGTGGCTGACATTGATGATAGCCATGTTTTTTGTCTTGAAAATTCTTGCCATGATTATTGTCACGAGATTTGATTATGATATGCGATGGTATATTATCACAGATACTTCTTTGCGTGTACGTTATGGTGTATGGGCTTTACGTGAAATAACGGTATCGTTCGGCAATGTCCAGAATGTGCGCATTGCTCAAGGACCTGTTGAAAGACTTTTCGATATTTCAACTCTTATTGTGGAAACTGCCGGTGGTGGAAGTAATGAAAAAAATCCTCATGTGAAAAGTCATCAAGCAATATTGCGAGGCATTGAAAATGCTAAAGAAATACGCGATATGATTATCTCGATTTTGCAGCAACAAAAAAGAGCCGGACTTGGCGATCCCGACGATGATATTGAACACCATGCAAAGGCTGCCGCTCTGCCGATACCAGAATTAGATGCCATAGCTGCGGAAACACAAAAATTACGTCAATTATTTACATCAAAGTAACATATTACACTATAATGGGAAAATTACTAAAAACCGCCTTAAAATGGTTATTCAGAATCGTGATTGGATTTATCGTGTTCAGTGTTGTCCTCACTGCGGCTTACACATATATTGACCCTCCCTTTACACCATTAATGTTTATACGTGTTGTCGAGGGATGGTTCGATGCAAAATCAACAGGAATTACTAAAGAATGGCGTGATTATGAAGAAATATCACCCAATATATTCAAAGCCGTCATGTCGGGTGAAGACGCACGCTTTATGTCACATGAGGGGTTTGATTGGAAGGCAATAGAAAGAGCACAAAAGTTAAATAAAACACGTAAGCGTCCGCTTGGTGCAAGCACTATTTCCATGCAAACATCGAAAAATACATTTTTATGGCATGGACGTAATTATGTACGCAAAGGATTGGAAGCATATTACACGGTTCTTATTGAGGCATTGTGGGGGAAAAAACGCATTTTGGAAGTCTATGTCAATGTCATTGAATGGGGCGATGGAATTTATGGGGTAGAAGCGGCGGCGCAAACATATTTCCACAAATCGGCAGCGCAATTAAGTCAAAGAGAAGCTGCTCTTTTAGCCGCTGTAATTCCCAATCCGCGACGATGGAATCCGGCAAAACCAACATCTTATATCCTTAAAAGAGCATCGTTTATTCAAGGACGTATGAACTCGCTGCGTCCACCGAAAGAATAATGTTTGTGCATTACTCAATTCCATCATTAAAAGATGAATATCGTTGATTTCATCTTTGCTATGTTATTCTTGTAATTCTTTTCTGTTGTGTACCCTATCTCATCATCACACATTCATCATGCCAAACGCCATTGCTCGCTTGCATAATATATATGCCGGTTGATAATGATGGTAATGATATTTCTTGTATGTCGGTGGAATTATAAAGTGATGAATAATGCCATACTTCCACGCCTGTCAAGTCGAATATTTTTAATGTAATTGCGCCGCCATAACCCGTGTATAATCGGGCTATTGTGCCGTCGGATTCAATGCCGAAACGCCCCGTTTGTTGCACACCGCGAAATTGCCATGCACAACTCGGATCATAAAGAATTTCATCATTATTGCCACGCACTATCAGACATTGTTCGCTGTGAATAATATCGGAAAGTGTGAATTTTTCACTTTTTCTGCCATCAGGCGGTAAATATATCGTGCAAGGCAAAATAATTTCTTTTTCTTGTTTATTCGGTGAAATACTTGTAAATCGAAGTGCATTATTCCGAAGAAATACGGTGGAAATTCCCGCATTTGGTGTAAAAATACTATCACAACGGACACAGCATGGATCATAATTAAGTGTTACTGTCGTTTGAGCAAGACCTGCGGGAATAACTATTTTCACTGGAACAATAGTGCCGGGTGCATACTGTGCTGTGTCGGATAATTGCAAAGAAATTGTTTTTTCTTGATCATTGTTAATGGTTATGGAAATTGTTTTTTCTTCATAACAACCATTAGCATTTGTACCGCGAACGGTATAAGTTATATTTTTTGTTGGTTGCGCTATCGGATTGGAAATAGTCGCATTATTGAGATATGTACTCGGTGTCCACAGATAATTATCAGCATTATTTGCACGAAGATGTACTGTATCGCCAAGACATATTTCTCTATTTTCTGAAACCGATAGTGTCGGCTTTTCATTCACTGTAATAAGAATTTTTTTACTATCAAAACAATTTCCGGTTTTTCCTGTAACAATATATTCTGTGGTTTTTGTACCTGTAAATATCGGATTGGCAATTGTGGGATTATGTAAGCCTTCGGCAGGCGACCAAGAATATTCCAAAGCACCCTTAGCTGATAAATGAACGGTATCGCCCGCACATAGTTCTCTATTTTCTGACACTGACAATGTCGGCTTTTCATTGATCGTAATGATTACTTTTTTAGTATCAAAACAATTGCCGTTTTTTCCTGTGACAATATATTCTGTGGTTTTTGTGCCGTTAAATATTGGATTGGCAATAGTCGCATTATTCAATCCTTCGGCAGGCGACCAAGAATATTCCAAAGCACCCTTAGCTGATAAATGAACGGTATCGCCCGCACATAGTTCTCTATTTTCTGACACTGACAATGT
>VYMG01000192.1_pt1 | contig 20220 bp, 24 predicted proteins | sample 5115261 | NCBI WGS metagenome assembly VYMG01 (sample SAMN12291781, study PRJNA351875) | freshwater metagenome | isolation source: freshwater lake | place: USA: Michigan, Wintergreen Lake | collected 2013-08-08
GGCTCGAACTCCACCATCTGGGCCAGTGACTTGTCCTCAGCTCGCTGGCAGATGAAACACCCTGTACGTGCCGTGCAGCCGCCCCTCTTCTTGGTCTTCACCCCTTCCTCGATCGCTTCCGCGACCACGGCGCAGGATGTGCCCGATGCGTGCGCGTAGATCCGCAACATCTCCTTCATGTCCGAGAGCGTCTCGACCAGGCCGGAGCTGCACATTCCCACGTATTCCCAGATGTGTTCGGTACGCCACCGACTGATCACCGAGAGCACCAGCTCGCCGTCCTTGTTGCGCACTGGAACGTCATGGCGTTCGCCACGGGCCTTCATGTGGGAGGCTCGCCGCTCCGATTCGCTGAACCGCGTACCCAGGATGGCCACGGCCTCGGCACCCTTGAACTCCTTCATCAGTGCCCGCCGCACGGCCCGCATCGGCATGATCTTCAGGTCCGACGTGCAGTCCGAGGTCCTCGAACCGGGGAACGTTGGAATTCCTCTTCCCGTCAGTACCTTCACTGTGAAGCTCGACATCAAGCTCGGGCTTGCCACCCTCACCTGAAGACCGAAGCCACGCTCCTTTGCGAATCGCAGCATCTTCCGGTGCTCCCCCTGGTAGTGCTCGACCACCTCCGGGTTCTCCACGAGGGTGTTCCCGGTGAGCACGAACACCTTCGGTGTGCCGCCTTCGCGCACGAAATCCGCGGCCGCTGTCAGCACCAGGTTGGACACCACGCTGGAGTCCTTGCCACCCGAGAACAGGATGCAGGCCACCTGCCCGGCCTTGAACACGTTCTTCACCGACTCCTTGGCCGTCTCGATCAACTCGTCGATCGTCGGCCCGGACATTTCCGACTCGCTGAACATCAGGATCGTCCTGGTGTCCGTCTCGTCTACAGCTTTCCTCATCTCCGGCTCCTGAGCCTCCCCGTGCAGCCAATGGCCGCCGGATGGAAGCCATGGTTGTGAACACGGGGCAGCACGAAGCCGCACCCACCTTGCCGGCAGGAATTGCCTGCGCGGGCACCGATCCTTTTCCCCCTCGCGCGCCCATGAAAAAGCCGCCCGCTGTCATGGATAGGGGCGGCTTGGGTGGTTGGACTCAGTAGCGATCGCCGACCGATGTGATCAGGCTGTCGTACTCCCGGAAGAGACGTTTGAACGCCTCCCTCCCGCTCACTTCCGGTTCACCGAGGAGATCGGAGATCTCCCGACGCTGGACCTGCATCGACAGGTCCGCGTACTCGCAGTCGTCCACGAACGCCGCATAGATGGAGTGTTCGTCGTCCTGCAGTTCCTGTTCCAAGAGGTCCGCTGCGAAGTCAGCGTCGAACGTGTCTCCGTCCAGCACCTCTTGCGGCACTTGCTTGCCCTCGCGGTTCTTGGCGTCGCGAACATGCAGCGACACCGAGCGGTAGAAGCCGCCATGGTCGTCCGCTTCGGCGCAGGCATCCAGATGCAGCGTGAAGCTGTCCAGCCAGTCGTGCTTCTTGAACAGCCCGGCAATGCGGGCGCCGCACCACGCAGCGTCGATGAGATCTCGCGCCTTATCCATCTCGTGGATCTGGTCCACCAGAGGCCGCACCCGGTCGTTCTGCCTCACTTCACCTCCAGCAGCGACCACGTAGTCAGCCCTTGTACCTTCACTCATGACTTTCCTTTCCGTCTGTGGTTGCCCTCGCTGAACACGATGGCGTTCTCGTTGACATGGGACAGCAGCGGCCACCACCAGGGAGTGCGTTCGCACACCCGATGCTGGTCTCCTGTCCCGTCGTTGTCGCTCACGTGGACCTCGATGCAGCGCTCGCACGCCAGCATCTCTGTCACGAGCGTCTGCTCCTGTCGCCCGGTGGTCTTCGCCAGGATGTTCAGGTGGCTCAGGTCTAGCGCGTATGGCACGCCCGACTCAAGCAGCTCCCGGTACTCGTCCCACGTCGACACCAGATAGGTGTCTGCGGTGGTCGGATACATGCCTTCCACTCCTACGACGCATCCGAACAGGTCCGCTGCACGCCTTGCGTTGTCCAGCATCTCCAGCATCGACGCTTCGGCGCGTGTCCCGGCATGTGCCGTGTACGCCTGCGCCCCGAGGATCCTGTTCAGCCTGGCCGCCTGCTCGAACCACTTCAGATGCACATCGAATCCCGACAGATCGGCGACGACGTACTCCCTCAAGGCCCTGACGTTGGCGTGCAGCCTGAACGCCGTGTTCGGGTACGCCCGCTTCAGCGTCTCGCACAGCTCCTCGCCGAGCCAGCCGTTGTTCTGCGGCACGAGCTGCAAGTGGTCGACCTGCAGTTCCCCGAACAGAGCCTCCTGATGGATCTGACGATGTGCCAGGTCTACGGAGGCTTCGTGGCGCAAACCTGGGAACGCCGCTAGCGACAGCCTGACCGGCCTGCTATCAGACGTCCACACTGTGCGAGTCCTTCTCGGTGTAGTAGTTGTAGTACTCGTAGGTCAGGCTCTCCGCTTCCGCGTCGAACGTGATCGATCCTCCCCCACCGTCACCGTCCTCGTAGCCCGAGTGATGCAGTTCGATCAGGTCCTCGGCCATCTTCTCGAGTGCATCCCCGAGGCTGGTCTCTTTCCGTACCTCGTCCGTTTCCCAACGGCGTTCCACCTCGTTCCACCGGCTGTTCTCGACCATGATGGCCACGCCCGTGTCGATCACCAGCTGAAAGCCGCCTTCGACCGACACGTCCATCCCATCTCCGGAGTCGCCCTGTCCGGTGTATTCCACCGTCGCGGTCTTGATCCCGGCCTTCTTCATCGCTTCCAGGATCGCGGTCTTGTTCGTCGTCACGCGCCGTTCCTTCGACGACACCCGTGTTTCCACGAGGTCCGCGCCCGGAACCGCCACGGCCGGCAGCTGGCTGTTCACAACGACCAACGCGGTCGTCTGCGTTCTTTCTTCCATCTCGACTCTCCAGGTTGGAGGGCGGCCCGTGATGGGCATGTCGCCCTCGGGTTGCGTTCGCAGTGCATCTCGCCCTTGCTCGCGAGCCAGCATTGCCGCTGGCCATGCCCTGCACTCCGTACGAACCCGCCTACGGCCGGTGACGGTCGATCGGAACCGGTTCAGGCGTCTGCCTCACCCTGTCGTCGATGTGCGCGTTCCCAGCCGGCCGAAGGCCGGCGAGGTCGACTCCTTGGAGGCGACCGGACTGCTTCGACGCGGCCTGCGCCGCGTCCGGGCATGAAAAAGCCCATCGGAGCCTGGTGGGCTCGGACGGGCTTGGGGTTGGATCTCGATCAGGCAGCAGTTGCTAACGGCACGCACTCGGTCAGTCGCTTCGCCCACACTTCGTAGGGCATGTCGTTGACGAGTCGGTTGCCGAAGCTCCAGAAGAGCGACCCGGCCTCCTTCGTCGCCGCGTCTTCGACCAGCAGCATCATGTGCATGCGAGCCAGCCGGTGGTGCCGCTCCGACACGCTGGCACCGATGTGCACCAGCGTCCGGTTCGTGGCCCGCTCATAGCGTGCCTGAACCGAGGCTGTTCCCACCAGGTCGTCTCCCAGCCAGAACTGATACATCGCCGGCGTGACACCGAAGGGATCCTTCGCGCCCTTCATCGTCAGCATCGGCTTCTCGTTGGCCAGCTGCATCGCGCGGTCACGCCCGATGCGCGTCGACTTGCTGCCGCACTCGCGGACCTCGACGTAGTGGATCTCCTGCTTCTCCGGCTCGACCTGCCTCAGGCACGTCGCCAGGTACTCGCGCTCGTCCCGAACGCCGACGGTCAGCAGGTTCGTCCCCGTCGGACGGATCAGCAGCAGGTAGCGCATCCCCGGCGTGGCCGTACTTTCCAGCATGTGCCGGTCGTGGACGAGGAAGTCCGTCTTGTACGCCTCGCAGACCGAAGCCTCGAAGATCGGCATCAGCTGCTCGAACACTTGCGTTCCATATTTCATGGTCTCTCTCCGCGTGAGGCGCTCTTCGGGATGAAGAGCCTTTCCTTGCGTGGAGCCATGCCATGAGCGGGTCATCAACCTACGCCCATTCGAGATGTCGCCTTTCGGGCGGCGATTGACGCCTTGTTTGCATCTCTGGCGCCATGAAGAAAGAGCCCGCGGTCGTAGACCGGGGCTCTGGGTTGGGATCGCTACTTACCGATCCACAAGTACATGCAATGGGCCATGGCCGAGCGCCCGTCGATCTCGTTCGAGACCACCAGCTCCAGCCACTCCTGCAGCTCCTGCGACGCTTCGCTCGCGGGATCATCGAACAGCTTCAGGTCGTACGGGATTGCCGGCATGGCCAGTCGATCCAGGTTCGTGCGAGCCCAGTCGTGCATCGAATCGATCCGAACGTCTGCTGTCCGGCCCGTTGGATGCAGCCTTCTAGCCGCCAGGTCCCAGGCCATCGAATCCACGCTCCTCACTCGCGGATGCTCACTCAGGTACGCGAGGCTCGTTCCCTTAACCCCGAACAAGTGCAACTGGGTATGCTTCGGCAGCTCGCGATCGAGCGCTTCCACCACGGCCAGCAACCCGTTCGGCCCGTGCACCTGGCGCCGGCACATCGAGCCGACACCGATCAGGTCCGGCCAGGCCGTCAGGGGCATGCGCTCCAGGCACCACAGGAAATGCTGAACCTCCCATCCTTGGATGACCGGCATCGGGTCCTTCAGGCCGCGGTCACGTGCCATGGAACGCATCTCGCCGTACATGCGGCACGTTTCCGCCATCCGCATGTAGATCGACAGCGGGCAGCCGGCGACCTCCGGTTCCACGCACTGATCCATCGACGCCCACCAGGTCCAAGGCCAGCTCTCCACCAGGTCGAGGTATTGATTCGGTGTCCAGGGGAAGCCTCGGTACCGTGACATCGCCACGTAGCCAGCCGAGTCCAGCGCTGCGTCCAACCCGGCGAACTGAGCCGGGTCCGGCTTGCGCACGCGAACGACCTCGCCGTACTCGTTGCGCACCATGAAGGCGTTCGCCGAGAACAGCACCGGGTAGCCAGCCTCGCGCGCCGCCTGCACCAGCCGACCGCCGATCTGCGGAATTCCAACCCGCAGAAGACACGATCCGCCAGCTTTCCGCCCCATTACCTCCTTCTTGAGCAACTCGACTGTCGGCTCCTTCGCGGCGCCCGGCATCTCGAAGCTCATCTCGTCGAACCCGAACAGGTCCGCTTCAGCCAACGCTCCTGCGTTCATGACATCTCCCAGTGACGACGGCACGGATCGCTGTGGATCCGAGCGCGTCGGAGTCCTGCAATCCACGTCGTCGGTCACCTTGACCGGCAAGCCTTGCGCACCGTCATGTCCGGCGCGGCCATCGAAGCCGGAATGAAAAAGAGCCCGCAGTCGATGACTGGGGCTCTTGGGTAGGAATGGATCAGTTCAGTCGCGACGGACCGAAGCGAACCGGGAGGTCGATCTGCTCGAGCTCCTTCTTCTGCTGCTGGGCTTCCCAACGGGCTTGCGCCAGGTGGATGCGGCGTTGGCCAGGCGAGAGCGCACGGGCCATCTGGTCGATCCCTGAGTAGCCGAGAACAGCGGCCTCGAAGATCTGCTCCTCACGAAGGTTCAGAACGACGATCGGTGCTTGCATGACGTGCTCCAGTGAAAAAGGCTTCGCTCGACGAGCGAAAACGACCTTGCGCACCGTCATTGCCTGCAAGCGCCTATGTCCTTTCAGGCCTCCTGCAGCGGCTTCACCCCGAACCTCTCGGCTACCGGGTTCACCGTCCGCATCTCGAAGATCAACCGCACGCCTGCTGCCAGCCTGGCGTTCTTGTGCGCCCGGCGGACCAGATCGGCGAGCAGTTCTTCCCCGTCGTCGTGCTCGATGCAGTTGCACAGGGCACGCGTGCTCGCACGGTTCCCCGAGCCAGCACGTCGGATGCAGAACTGCGCCACGTAGTCGAGCCTTTCCTTGAACGGCCGGACCATCACACCATCTCCTCGGTCACGGTGACCGCTTCGAGTTCCATCGGCAACGGCGCCATCTCCAGCACCGCCTCCTGCGCCAGCAGTTTGCCCACGCAGATCAGTGCCTCGTCTTCCCGCAGCGTCACGAGCTGGTTCACATCGACGTCCTCCGGCGGATGCCAGCGCCCCCCCGGATGCACTTCCATCGTGAACACGCGCAACCCGTCCGTCGAGTGGTAGCCCCCCAGCACGGGAACATCGACCTCGTAGCCGACGTCGATGAAGATTCCGGTGTTGCCGACCTTCAGCATCCACTCGGTGCAGCCTTCGCGCGAAGCCTCGATCTCCTGCGCGAGCTTTTCGCGCCCCACCAGTGGCAGGAACTTCTCCAGCAGGTACTTCATCCTGCGAACCGCCAACGGCAGTTCCGTCTTCCCGGACTCGTCCATGAATCGCTCCTTGGACAAGGCGCACCCGTCGGGTGCAAACACCTTGCAGGAGTCGTCATGTGCTGCCGGCGGCACGAAGCCTCCGCCCGTGATCTGCCCGGCCGCCCGCATACTGCCTGCATGACTTCACCGAGCATCCTCGACGCGCTGACGTCCGTCTGGCAGGGCGCCGGCGGCACACACCAGCTCCTCATCCCAGGCACGCGCCTGTGGCACTGCGGCCGCATCAACAGCACCGACGACATCGACAACCACAGGACACTCTGGACAACCAGGGACGAGTCAAAGCGTCTCAACTACTCGGCGTTCGCCCAGTACGCCTCTGACTGGACCGACCCGCCCCCAGCCGCCATCGAACTGCAGACTTGCACCGAACTGATCGCCGCTGACTTCGCAGGCGCGTCCCTGCTCGACTTCACCCGCGAGCACTGCGACTGCAAGCACCCTCTGATGTCCCGCGCACTGCGCGAGTGGTGCTTGTCGCGGGGCTTCAACGCCGCTGTTCGCCTGAATGGTGGCCACGACGAGGTCGCCGTTGTCTCGCCGCGTACCAGCCTTCGGGTTGTCTCCTCGACGCCCCTTTGACGATCGCGCATCATCGACTCAGCAAGCCGTGACGCAAACGCCCCGCGTGTCCGTTTCTCGAAATGCCCGCAAGGAGGGACACCTGATGCCAGACCAGAAGACCATCAACATCATCGCCGACAGCCGCGAGACCACCGGCGGCATTCCGGCACGCCTCGCTCAGATGCCGGGCGTGGTCGTCGAGAACGCTCAGCTGGACTCTGGCGACTTCATCGTCGCGTCGGGCGTAGTCGTCGAGCGCAAGCGAGATCACGACTTCGCTGCCTCCATCCTGGACGGCCGGTTGATGCCTCAGATCAAGCTGATGAAGGCGGAGTTCGACAAGGTCGTTGTCCTGATCGAGGGAGACGTGCACAACACCTCGTCCCGCATCGCCGATTCCGCACTCCACGGCGCGCTCTCCTGGCTGACCATGCTCGAGGGTGTCTCGCTCGTCTACGCTCGTGACGCGGCCGACTCAGCCGGCCTCTTGGCGACGATGGCGCGCCACCTGCAGCACGGACTGGGCTACGAGATCTCGCTGCGATCAGGCAAGCCGAAGGACGTGCGCGCCCTTCAGCAGTTCCTGGTCGAAGGCCTACCCGGCATCGGTCCCGGTCGTGCGCAGGCCATCATTGCCCACTTCGGCAGCGTGCACGCCGCGCTCGTTGCAACCGAGCAGGAACTGGCGGCCGTGCCAGGCCTGGGCGCAAAGACCGCCCAGAAGGTCCACGAGGTGTTGCACGCACAGTGGCGGTAGTGCCGGGCTTCAGATCGCTTGCTTCTTACAGGTCCGGCACTGTGCCGCCTCCGGCGCCGATCAGGCTGCGATCCGATGCCGCGCTCCGCACGCTTCACAGAACCGGAACCTGGGAGTCTTTGGGGCAGGTTCCGGCGGGAGAAGGGCTTCGATGAGTCGACCCCCTGCTGGAGAGACATCGATCCCATCCAGTTCGGCCGCAGTCATCAACTCGATCAGGGCACGGAGCATCCGGTCCAAGCCTCGCTTCCCAAGTCCTGGCGTCTTCTCGATCTGACCCTGCTCTGCCTTGTCCGCCAGTTCCTCCCACGTGCTGACGTACGGAAACTCGAACGCCAGTCTCGTGATCAAGCGATTGCCGAAGAAGGCCATGTGCTTTGCCTCCCCCGTGAATAGGCCGTTCTCCCGAGCTTGAGCCTGGAATGCTTCGGCGTGCTCCAGGCGTCGAAGATACCTCTTGCCGAGCTTCCGCTGTCCCTGAGTGAGCGACCGCAGGGGCTCTGACCCTGGAGGTGCGTTCATCAGCTCGGCGCAGCGTCGCATCTCTGCGGCATCGAAGCCTTCACAGGATAGAGCCAGCGCTGCCCGGCCGAGAGAAGAAAGCCCGTCAAGGCGCGCCTGGATGTCAGTGGTGTTGTTCATGCCGCCATGTTGGCGAGCATCCCCGACAGAAGCAACGGCCAAGAATTCCCGCCATATCCGCGAATTTTTGGCCTTTGACAGCGCAGCGAAGTCGTGCCATCGGCCAGATCCTCTCCGCCCTGTCGACACAGATGTGCCTTCCCTTGCACGCCGCTGCCCCACCATGAAAAAGCCCCTGGGTCGACTAATCGACACGCAGGGGCGGGTTGTAGATCTGACACGAGCACGCGGCCCGGTCTGCAGGATCAGGCTTTCGCCGTCACCTTCTCTCTCGTCATGACCGTCGAGATCGCTCCCGAGGCCTTCCATCCGACGAACTCGTCACTGTCCAGGTGCACGATCCGGTCCAGCCAGAGGATCTGAGGGGTTCCCTCCGCATCCAGCTTGCTGCCCAGCACCTTCGCCAGCACCACCGTCGACTGCCCAGGCCGCTTCAGCGACACCGAGCCGTCTCCGATCACGACCTCGATCGGATCGATCTTCTTCATGCTGCTCATCGCAACCTCCGTTCATGCGGCACGGCGCAGCTGCTCGCGCAGCTCCCATGCCTTGACGCCCCGCAGCTTGGCCAGGTCGTCAACGAACCGTCCCAGCATCGTGTCGATGTGCACGAAGTCCGCGCCATCGAGCTCCGGTGTCGCCCAGTCCAGCCCCGACGCGTAGCAATCGGCCTTGAAAGCCACTGCCTGCGCCTGGTACTCATCCGCGCTGCCGCGGATGTGGACGAACTCTGCCGTCACCTCGTGCTTCGTCTCCGGCCTCAGCACACGCGCCAGGCACTGCTTCTCCGCTCTGGCTGCCCAGTCACGGTCGTAGAACACCACCCGGTCTCCTTGCGGCACGTTCAGGCCCGCCTGCGTCACACCCACCGTCGCCAGCATCGTTTCGACGCTGCCGTGCTTGAAGCGATCGTGCAGCAGCTTGTGCCGAACCGCCGGCGTCAAGCCACCGTGGAGCACCACAGAGTCCAGCCCGTGCTGTCGCTTCAGTTCGCCGGCCAGCAGCTCCACCGTCGCCGGTGAGTGCGCGTAGCAGATGGTCTTGTGACCTTCAGCCGCCAGCTGCCCCAGACGACTCACCACGAACCGCTGCTTGCTCGTCAGGCCTGTGTAGGTGGCCCTGACGTGCTTCGCCGGCGATTGCGGGTGATTCAGCGCCCTCAGGACCGCACTGAACCGCAACAGCAGCACCAGCAGGTTCTTCTGCTTGGAACCGTCGTTGCCCATCCATGACGCGAACTCGTCCGCGACCTTCAGGTAGTGCGACAGATGGTCTTCGTCGAAGTCGATCTCGTGAACCACCTCGGTGGCCTTCGGGATCCTGACGAACTTCTGGACCTCCGGCTCTTCTGTCACCCGCCTCTTGATGTGCGGTGCCAGCATCTCGCGGTAGGCCGCCAGGTTGCCGATCTTCGGGACCTCACGCTTTGCGCCTTCTCTCAGAGTCTCGGCGTACTCGTTGGTGCACCACTCGAGCGACACGAACTCGTCGATGAACTTGGCGATGCCTCGTTCAGCGAACGCGACCGACTTCACGTGGTTCTTCTCCAGGTACGGCCCGTGATAGCCCCACGGTTGTGCCGCGGTGCCGTCACCTGCCACGTAGCAGAGGATGGGCAGCACGTCTCGCGGGTAGTTGGCCATCGGTGTCCCCGACAGCACGAACCGCTTCTGTGCCGATACCCTCCACAGCGCCCTGCTCTGTCCGCTCAGCGGGTTCGCCAGGAACTCGCCTTCGTCCGAAATGCACATCGCCACACGCCGCCGCAAGCGGTGCGCGTAGGTCACACGCCGGCTGCCTGGCAACGCCATGCGCAACCTCTCGTTCGAGATCACGTTGATCCGTCGCAGGTCCTGCAGGTCTTCCGGCCCCTTGATCACCTTCCACTCTCCCGAGGGCAGGCCGATCTCCGCGATCTTCTCCACCAGCTCCGGCACGAGGTAGGCCTCTGTCGTCACCAACGCACGCTTGACGCCCAGCAGCAGCACGAGTGCCACCGCCAGTCTGCTCTTGCCCAGGCCCATGTCCCAGGCCGCCACGGCACCGCGCGGGCACATCGCCAGTTCGATCAGGTCGTCCTGTTGGAACGACCAGCTCAGCCACCGGTCGATCCCCAGCGCCTTCAGCCGCTTGCGCCAGCCTTCAGCCGTCTTCGGGTCCAGCGCCAGCAGCCCGGAATGCACCGTCTGCCAGCCCGCTTCTCCCAGTCCGTCGACCTCTTTGAACGAAGCGTTCAGCTCCTCGAACGACATCTCCAGCGTTTGCCCCGCGACTTCCGTCTTGAAGCGCCCGTTGTCCGTCCTCTCGAAGCGCACGACCTCGCCTGGCTTGATCACCGGGCTCGTCCACGACGACTTGTCCAGAATGAGCAGCTTCGACGCCTTCGCCGACACGGTTCTCGACGAACCACCGCTGCGCCAGACCACGTGGTTCAGCGGCTCTGCAGCTCGCCGATGCTTGCGCACCAGCTTGCCAACATAAGGCCAGAACCCCGGATCCACGTCGAGCTCCGCATTCTGTGCAGCCACCAGGTCCAGCACTTCCCTGATCGACCGCTGCGGGTCGTCTTGCAGCAGGTGCACCTGCAGGTCCAGCTTTCCCTGCCCTGCGTAGCGGTAGCCCTTGGGCAGCCGGTGCTCGGTCGAGCTCCAGATCCGCCGGTCCAGCACCGCGTTCATCACCCGCGCCTGCGTGAAGCCGCAACGGAATCCCAGCTTCAACTTGCGTCCGTCATGGCCCACATGCACGCGCCGGTCGCCTGTTACTGGCAGCAGGATCGAAGGCCCTTCGTCCTCCACGTCCTGAACGCCCAGCTTCGCACGCCCGTGGGACATGATCAGCCTCACGTTCAGCGCCGGCACCACCTGCAGATCCTTCACCGCTTCGTGGCGTCGCGCCGTCAGCGTGTAGGTCTCGCACCCGAACACCAGCACCGAGACTTCCACCTCGGCACCTTCGTCCCGAAAGCTCCCCGTCGGCAGATCGAACCTGGCCAGCATCCGGCTGCGATCGCTCGCGACCAGCACCGACTCGTCGACCAGGCCCGGCTCCGCCCACAGCTTCACGGCCACCGTTCTCGGCACCAGGACCACCACCACACTCGCCGCGCGAAGGCCTTGTGCGATCGCGTAGTAGTCCGACTGCGCAGCCGTGTTCGGTCCGAACTTGCCGTAGCTGTTGCACGGATAGCTCTGGAGCAGCGGGCTGCTCAGGTGCACCGAGAACGGCGGGTTCAGCAGCGCCAGCGACCATCCGCTCGGGTTGATCGTCTCCATGCCGGCATGCGCGAACGAGCAGTCGAAGCCGGCGGCCTCGAACACCCGCTGCACCTCGCCAATCGCATCCGCGTCCACGTCGCACCCGCCCACCTTGTGGACCGACGGATCGCAGAACTGGAGCAACCGGCCGCTGCCGACACTCGTGTCCAGCACCGACACCTTCCCGTGCTTCGCTTCCCGGTCGAGCTCGTGCTTGACCAGGCCGAACATGAACGCCGCGATGGCGTCCGGCGTAAAGAACTGCCCGAGGTGCTCGCGACGTGCGTCGTGGAGCCCGGCGAGACCGCCCTTCACCTCTGTCTTGCTGCCGCGGCTCGTGAGAGACCGCAGCGGCGCGTACCAGTCTTGTTGACTCTCCATGTCGTTTCCTTCACCAGCAGCCGGTTGGCCGCCGGCATGCGTTGAAAGAACCTTGGGTCAGCGTCGCGCTTCGATCGCTTCGCGCCCGTACAGCCCGATGAAGGCCTGGAACTGCTGCCCCAGATCGCCGTAGATCTCCCACGTGATCTTCTCGAGGAAGGTCACGAAGCCGATCCCACCCTGGTCGAAGCGTTGCCGCGAGACCAGCTGGCTGCCGTAGCCGAAGTCACCGCACCGCGACCGAAGTCGGCTTGCCGTCGCTTCGTCGCCGGCCCACTCGCAGAAGGTCCCTAGCGCCATCAGCGTCTTGACCACTCGTTCGCGAGCTGAATACCCCAACTCGTAGCCACCGCTGAACCGCTTCTCCGACCAGATCCGCGACTCGATCTCCAGCCGGTTCGCCTTGTGCGTCGGCTTCGACCGGCACAGCCCGAGCTCCACGACCAGCAGTTCGGCCGTCTGCTTCAGCCCCACTTCCACACCGGCGTCACCACCGAACTTGCGTTCGAGAGCACCCCAGATGGCATCCGGGTCGAAGTCGTCGTCGTCATCTTCGCCCCAGACCGATTCCACCTCTTCGTAGATCTCGTGGCGATCGATCTGCAGCTTGCCTCCCGCCGGCGCGAAGTCGCGCTCGGCCTTGGCGAACAGCATCGTGCGGATGTCCTTGCGGGTCTCGCGCAGCAGGTTCTGCAGCGGAATCCGCTCCCCCACGCACGCGTTCCATCCGAACAGTGCCCTGGACGACTGCACCAGCTCGTGCACCTGGTGCTCGGCCGACTCGATCGCCGCCTTGTAGTTCAGCCAGTACGACGTGAACCCAGGCGTAACCGTGGTCGTCGCCTCGGTACCCACCTCGGTCTCGCCTGCCGGCGGAGTTTCCGTTGCCGCTACGTGCTCCGGCTCCGCCTGGAAGGTCCCCTCCTGGCGGCTCACCGCTTCTTCGACGCTGTCGTCCAGCCCTGCGAACAGGTCCGGAATGGCGTCCCTCGTTGCCGTTGTCATTTCGCTTCCTTCCAGCAGAAGGGGGCGCCCGTGAGGGCGTGATGCCCCCGGGTTGATGAACGGTCCGCCGGTCTTTCGACCTGGACGGTCCTTCTGTGCTGGAAGTAATGCCTGACGCAGCAGGCGAATCCGCGCGCTGGCGGGCGGCTGCTGTCTACCGTTCCTTGAGAACGATCCGCAGCACGTCCGCGGCGTCGTAGAGCCCCAGCAGGTTCGCCACCTCGACGAGATCCCGGAGCTGGTCCCGCGTGCTGTCCTGGCGCTGGGGCTGCTGTGCGATCCCCTTCAATGCCTCCTGGAGTCGTGCATCCACCTGTCTCTCCCTGGTTGTGGCCGAACCTTGCACCTACTTGGCGAGTTCCCGTGCCGCCCTCTCGCAGCGCCTGGCCGCGTCCAGCGGCGTGGTAGGCAGGCTCAGCCAACCCATGTCGCCCGTCAGCCCGCGCGACGCGAAGGCGCAGATCTCCGCCAGCCGCCGGCGCATCGTCTTGCTCGCCGACGCCGGCAGCGACTCCAGCGTCGCCGCATGGCTGGAGGCCAGGTAGGCGCTCAGCGTACGCATCCGCTCCAGTTCCGTGAGTACGGCAACGCCGTCGTCCTGCCGCAGCAAGCCCTGGCTCGCCAGCTTGGCGTACACCCTGTCCAGATCCATCATGGCCCTTCCCTCTCCCATGTTCTTTCCCGACCTGTGCCGGGTTGCTACGACCAAGGGAGACCCCCTCGTTCGTACCCGCTCTCGCTTCGCTTCTTCGCCTCGCCCGGTGAAGTCCTCTATGTCGCCTCGTGCTCACGCTGCCTTGGCCCGTGCGCCGCGCACCGCCCTCAGAGGCACTGGCGGCGTCATCAGGCGCTTCCACGCCTCGGGATCGCAGGGGATCGTCGAGGCCCGCCCCGTCCGCAGGTTGAAGAAGACGCCGCAGTGTTCGAGCTGGCCCCGCCAGAACAGCATCGAGAGCATCGACACCGCATGCAGCGCCGCGTTGGCGTTTACGAACGCTGACTGCTTCGTCAGCGCTTCGGCCCTGCTGCACGAAGGCCCGTCATCCTTCGGGTCTTGCTTCGGGTCGAGGATCTCCGGGTACAGCGCCGTCACGCACGGCAGCAGATCGTCGCCATTCCCGACCTCGCCCAGCAGCACCTGGCCGTCCACGGAGCCGTTGCCCATGTCCAGCCAGTAGCACGGCTTGAAGGACTTGCGCTCATGAAGCGCCTTGTGGATCGCCCGCCGGGACTGTCGCGTGTCCACGCACCCGACCACGATGTCGGCCTCCTGGATCACGCGGGAGTTCGCCGCCTTTGCATCCAGCCGCGCATTGATCGCCCGGAACGACTGCCCGTGGCACGCGTTGATCCGGTTGGCGAGCACGAACGCCTTGTTCTGCCCGATGTCGCTCGTGTAGAAGCGAGCCCTGCCCACGTTGGCCTCGCTCACCGCATCGTCGTCGATGAGCGTGACTGCGAGGCCCGCCGGGTGCCCGAGATCGACCATGCTCTGGTGCAGCACGGCGAGGTTTGCCGCCATGTGCGAGCCCGAGCCGCCCGTGCCCACCACGACCACCTTGACCGCTCCACGCAGGAGCCTCGCGTCGAGGTAGTGAATGCCTTCCTTCGTTGCCATCCTCGTCTCCGTACTCAGTGAACGCTGCCAGTGAACCGGATGCACTCGCCGCACGCATCGCGTTCGAGGCTCGCCTGCCCGCGCAGGGACAGCCACTCGAACGCCTCGCGGATCGCCGGGTCCGCCTGATCCAGCGTCCCGACCTCCACACCGTTCTCGTCGCACAGCCCGAGGACACCATCGGTGCCGCTGTGGACGCAGTGCCCGAGCAGCAGTTCGCCCATCGCCTGGTCGGCGATCTCGAAGGCCCGCGCACACATCGCCTGCCCGTCCATCAGCCGCCCCATCCGTCTTCGCACGCGACCGCGACCGGCTCGTCGCCGAACTGCGGCGGCGTGACCTGGATCTCTATCCCGCACGCGAACAGCGAGAACACCCATTGCGGTCGCCCCGAACCCACACGGCCCACCACGCCCGCGATCACGACCTCGGAGCCGGTATCCGTTCTGTCCGTGGACGAGAAGAACGCATCCAGATCGCCGTGCGAGTGAAGGTCGATCACCACCCACTCGCCTTCACCCAGGCTCGGCCACCGCGCCCGCAGGTGCCCCCGCGACGCCTCCACCGTTTCCCGCGCCCGGTACTCCAGCGCACCGCTCCGTTCGTTCCAGACGACCACCGCGCCCACTTCGTTCGGGTGAGCCGCCATCGCATCGGCCAGGAACTCCGACAGGCACTCGGTCGGGATCTTCCCGAAGGCCACGTCCACGGTCTTCGACACCGCCCCGAAAGGCATCCCCACCGCCTGCTGCTGCGCCAGCGGCCAGATCAGGTGCAGCCACGGACGGCGCACTTCCAGCCACAGCCCGTCCTTCGCCGCCAGGAACCTGTGCCCCGCTTCCTCCAGCGGGACGAACTCCCCGTGCAGCGGCACCATCGCCACCGGGGTGTGCCGTTGCAGCACCACATCGATCTCGTTCGGCTTCATCGAGCACCCCCGCGACCGGCCACCATGCAGATCGCGGCGTCCAGGTCGAGCTTCACATCGACCAGCGCCTGCTCCGGGAAGCTCCGCCGCCGCCCCGCCAGCAGGGACAGCCACAGCTTCTCCGCGCCACCCGGCCACGCGCACAGGCGACGCTTGTCATGCACGTTCGGATGCGTGAAGCGCGAACCCCAGAACGCCGCCTCGTAGCCCTGGATCGACTCGATCCCCAGGCCGCCTGGAACGTCTGCGTTGCCCGTGCAGATCGATCCCTGGCTGTTCACGTTGTAGTAGGGTGCCTGGTAGAGCTTCGTCCCCCGCGAAGGACGCTCGCCGCCCTTGACCGCCCACACCCACCACCCGCTGGCCGACGCCGCGAACACCAGCCCCGGCTGCGGCGTCGTGCCGTTCTTCTGCCCGAGCGCGTCCTGGGTGTTGAACCACACCTTCGCCGGGGCCGGTCGCCGCCACCAGACGATGCCCGTCGCGCACGTTGCCAGCACTTCCGGCGGCAGGAAGTTGAGCCCGCGCTGCGGCGCGAGCTGCTCGATGATCTCGCCGAGCGCCTGGTGCGACACCAGCGAACCCTCGCCGATCACCTTGCCCCGATTGGCGTCGTCGCGCACCGGATGCAGCGTTGCGAATGCACGCTTCTTCCCGCTGTCGTATACGTTGCTGCTGCCCCGGCTCGACTCTCGCGTATGCAGCAGGATCGCGCTGCTCAGGACGAACGCTTCCGCCTCGACCCGGTTGATGACTTCCATCAGTGTTTCTCCTTCGTGTGCAGTACCGACAGCAGCTGATCTGCCAGCCGAAGCTGCATCGCAGCGTTCGCCCACCGGCGCTGCGTCTTCCTGAACCACCCCCGCTCGCCCGCCGGAATGCCCGTGATGCCGACACAGGGCCGCAAGGGCTGATCGCCGTACATGCCCGACTCGAAGTAGTCGTCTCCGATGCGGTGCAGGGTCTCCGCGTCGTCCCACACCATCCAGACCGTGTGGTCAAGCGTCTCGAACCACTCGAACATCCCGCAAAGCGTCGGCATCGACCAGATCGCCCGGGTCTTGCCGAGCTTGCGCAGCGCGAGCAGCTTGGTCGCTGCCGCCACCACCATCCGGTCGCTGCTCTGGCACCACGATTCGATCTGGCGCATCGTCGGGCGCTTGCGCGCCGCCGTCACCACCGGCGGCACGGCCCGGTCGAACTCGGCTCTCGTCACACCGCCGAACTCGCTCAGATCGCACTCCGTCTCCGAGGCCCACTCCTGCTCGCTATCGCCGCCGTACCAGTACACCTGCTGGACGGCCATTTCCGCCCACGAGAAGGTCAGCATGTCGTAGTGGATGCCCACGCCTTCGACCGCATCGAGACATGCCCAACCCAGGCCCGGTGCCGCCGCATTCAGCCGCTCGATGCCACGCCCCACGACAGCTTCCTCCCGTCCCCGCGCGTAGAAGGCCAGCGCCAGGTGATCCTCGTCGGGATGCACACCGAGTTCCTCCTTCACCGCCGCATCCGCCGCGTCGTCATTGGCGAACGACGACACGTCTTCCCGTCTCAGCCCGATCACGTCGAACACGTTCTCGTGGATCGAGCAGCCCAGATCGAACCAATGCAGCCCGCCCAGCATCGGCTCCAGCCAATGCTTGATCCCCTTGACCACCAGGGCGTCTATCGACCCGCTACTGCGCCTGTCGTCCAGCAGCCCGTCATCCAGCAACGCCAGCGCGGCACGCGCCAGCGCCGGTCCCTTCGCGCACTGCACGAATCGCCGCTGCGCTTCCGGCAGCAGGCGCGGCAGCGTCAGGGCAGCAGAGGCAGCACGCTGGACGGCAGGGCGATGCGTGGCCCGCTGTCGTCCTGTGCTGACCGCTGCGTCAGCCTGAGCAGACATTCCCCGCATGTGTAGTTGTCCTCGTTGACATCGAGGCTTGTGCCCTCGTGACCGCTGAACGCTTGGGCGTCGCCTTGTGCTGCCCGAACTAGCCGCTCGCGCAGTGCCGACGCCTTCACGCGCATCCCTTGTCGCGCACAGCTCGCACGAACGTGTAGTGGAGTTCGTCACCGACCTGCTTCGGCCCTTCGACCGAGGCGTTCGTGATCTCGCCATAGGTTCCGGCCCAGCGTTCCTTGACCGTCTCGACCGACAGGCCGGGAGCGAGGTCGGGCAGCTTGAGCCCGTTGTAGTTGAAGACCCGCGTCAGCGGCTTCGTGGTGATTGCCATCGCAGCCCCCTCAGAACAGCGAGATCTCGCCGGTGGGCGCAGCCCCGGTTGCCGCCTCCGCAGCGCCGCCCGAAGCCTCGCCGCCGCTGCCCGCCCCGTCCTTGTCGTCCAGCCCATCACCGCTGGCTTCTTCGCCCGTCGCCTTCACCGGCTCCGGCTTCTTCGTGGCAGGCGCGGCCTTCGTCGCTCCCGCCTTGCTGATCGCCTTCGTCGTCGCCGCCTTCGACGCCTGCTCCGCCTCCGCAAGCACGAGCGTCTGCGTCTCGATCTGTTCCTTGAGGCTCTTGCGCTGGTTGACGTAGGCCGACAGGTGGTCGGCCAGATCGGCGTCGAACTCCGCCGGGGTCGCCTCCAGCGACAGGCCCACGCCGAGATCCTTGTTCTTGAAGTCGCCCTGCGGAACCACCGTCAGGGCGAGCCGACCCTCCTTGAGCGCCACGACCGTGATCGCCAGCCCGTCGCCTTCGTTGAGCATCGTTGCCAGTTGCTGAAACATCCGTACTTCTCCTTGATGGGTTCGGCAGCGCCTTGCTACGCCGCCAGCGGCAGCGCCGCGTCCTCTTGCTTGTCGTCGGCGTCGTACTCACCCGCTTCACGCGCCGCCTCGCGGCCTTCCCGGTACTCCATGTCCTTGGGCACCGCACCCGCGTACTCGAAGCCCTGCACCGCCAGCAACGACTTGATGAGGTCTTCCTTCTTGCCGGTGAGGGCCGACTTGAACGCCTTGGCATCCATCGCCTCGGCGATGCCGAGTTCCTTGGCGACCGACTCGATCTCGCTCTTGGTGAGCAGCGTCAGGTACTCACTGGACAGCTTCCAGTGCTTGCCCACCTGCACGTCGAGGTAGGTCATCACGTTCACGAGCTGGCGTTCCTCGATGTTCGACATGGCCGACGCCGCCATTGCGGACAGCGCCTGGTCGCGCACCTTCTGGCTGGCCGACTCGACGATCTGCGCCAGCACGCCCACACCCTTGAGCCGACCGGCCTCGCCGCCGCCGAGCTTCTCGAAGACCTCGTTCAGCTTGCCCTCGTTGACCTGGCGAGACTGGCCGCTCAGCCCGAGCGCCAGCAGCACGCACCGCGCCTTCGTCTCGTCGGCGAAGACCTCGCGTGCCGCCATCTGCCGCCACTGCGCCACCCGGTACGTCTTGACCGCCGTCCCGACCTCGGCCTTCCTGGCGACCGCCTTGCCGACCTTGGCCTTCGCTGCCGCACCCGCCTTCTTGCCCGCAGCCTTGGCCTGCTCGTCGCTGGCACCCTTGGCCTTCTGTTCCTGCACAGCGGCCTGCTCGGCTCGCTGCTGCTCCTTGCGCACCTTGATCTGCGCCGCCACCTTCCCCGCGTGGCACGAGCCGTCGAAGCAGATGCCCCGCTCGACTTCGCCCATCGAACCCGGCAGGGCAGAGATCGTCGCGCCGTAGTTCTGGCATCCCAGGCACTGCTGGTGCTGCTGCTCGCCGACGCCCATCGGACCTTCGACCACCAGCTTGATCGGCACCACACCGCTGTCCTGGCGCAGCACCACCGCCTTGGGAACTTCCTCGGACAGCTCCGACTGCATGGCCGCGAGCTTGTCGTCTGTCTTCTTCTCGAAGCAGGTGCGGTTCGTGCAGTAGCCGTCCGACAGCGACTCTCCGAACAGGCCGCGCTGCTGGCTCGTGTTGAACTGGCACGACGCGCAGTCGCCAGTGTCGAAGATCGCCGACGCCAGCGTGTTCGTCAGCGTCATCACCTGCGCCTTGACCTGGGCCACCGACAGGTCGTGTTCGATGATCTTCTCCAGCGCGCCGTTCTGCCGACCCTGCGGCACCGCTGCCAGAAGCTCCGCCACGCCTAGGACGATCCGGCGCTGCGTCAGCGCGTCACGGACCTCCTTGGTCAGCGTCATCAGTGCCACGCGGCGCGTGAGCTTGGACACCGGCCAGCCGAGCGCAGCCGCCGCCTCCTGCTTGTCGCCCTTGCAGCGCGTGAGGATGCGGTTCGCCTGCTCCGCTTCCTCGGTCGGGCTCATGTCGGCCCGCTCCGTGTTCTCCACCAGCGCGAGGATCTCCGCTTCCTCCTGCGAGCACTCGCGGATCAGCGCGGGAATCTCGCCGTCCTCCCCGAACACTTCCCGCGCCGCACGCAGACGACGCTCGCCCGCGATCACCTGGTACTCGCCGCCCTCCTGGGGGCGCAGCAGGATCGGCTGCGCGATGCCCACCGCACGCACCGACTCGACCAGCGCCTGCATTTCCTCGGCATCGAAGTAGGTGCGCGGGTTGTGCCCCTCGCGGACCTTGATCGATGCGAGCTTCACGCTCATCAGACTCATGGAACCTCCTTGCTGATGCGGGCCTTCATCGGCACAACGCATTACCGCAAGCATACGCGCTAACTTTTGAGATTGCAAGCTCGTTGGTGGTTCAGGCAAAGAAAAACCCGATCCGCTGTGGACCGGGTTCGGGGTTGAATGAGCGCGATGCAGACGCCCGCGTGGGTTCGTCTACAAGCCCTCGGGTGCTCGATGTCTCGCAC
>VYMG01000193.1_pt1 | contig 20113 bp, 21 predicted proteins | sample 5115261 | NCBI WGS metagenome assembly VYMG01 (sample SAMN12291781, study PRJNA351875) | freshwater metagenome | isolation source: freshwater lake | place: USA: Michigan, Wintergreen Lake | collected 2013-08-08
TCTCCGGCGCGAATCCGTGTCGACGAAAGCTGCAGCACGCGCACGTCCGCCGGCGTCAGCCCGGAGCCGAGGTGAAGGGCGACGGCGCAGCGGTTGCGCAACTCCTGCCAAGAGACATCGGCGCCCCTCCGCCCGGAGCGCGGCAGGCCTGCGGACAGGTAGTTCACGAGGATGCGTGCTTCGGCGGGTTCAAGGTAGTTGGGCAGCGTCGCGCGTCGATTGGCGTTGGCATACAGCCAGTCCTCGCGTGACTGCAGCAGGGCCGCCGCGCAGCGATTCGGCGCGGGCGAACCGGCCGACTCTGCGCGGACCTCGAGCACCCCGTCGATCAACGTCAGCAGGCGCCAGGCGTGCCGCGGCGTGAACCTGCCGGCCTCCTTGAGTCGGCTGAGCTTCGGCTGGGACGAGGACGTGGTGGCCAGGCGGCTGTGGATGAAGGCGGTGAGATCGGCCTCGGTGAGCGTGTCCAACGCGACGACAGGCGACTGGCTCAGGCACCACTCGGCGAAGGCCTGCCACAAGACCGTGTACGCCTTGATCGACGAGGCCAGCGTCAGCTTGCGCGCGACCGACGTGCGCTGGTGGGTGAGCCAGGCGTCGAACGCCGACTGAAAGTGGCGAGCCTCGGTCGTTGAGTCCGTGTCGTCAAACAGGTCGAGGGTCTGGGAGGCCATGAGGGAAATCATAAATCCGAACCAACGGCGGCGGACATTCTTTCCCAATACCCTCGATGCGCCCGCCGCCCTCCAAAGCCCCAAATGCAGTTTAGACGGGAAGGCAAAGCGGCGGCGCCGTTGGTTCGGTTTTGAGCGCCGGGCGACTCCGTGCCCCGCCCGTGTTGAGGCCCCGCATAGGGGGAACAAGGTGTCCCCCATTGGAGGGCAGCCATCAACTCGTTCGTTTGGGCGATCGGTTCGCCAGTCATCCGGCGCGAATATGGCCAGGGGCGCGGTCGCGACAGTGTTTGCCTACAGACGATTTGCATGGGCTGTTTCGATCCGTCGGGTCGCAATTCAGAAGGAACGTGGAAACTCTGCGTTCACTGCAGCGAGGTTGGATGCAGGTCGAGGCGGCGTGCGTACCTCATGCAGCAGGGCTTGAAGGTGTACGGACGGCAAGCATCCTGGTGCACGGACAACGGAAGAACACCAAGCGGTCAACACACCGCTGGAGCAGGCAGACGGGTCAATCTCAGGACGATACGAACCATGAGCGAGCAGGGCAGGGCCGCGGGAGGACCGCAGGGCGACGTCGCAGGCAGATCGCAAGGCTGGAAATACTCGCCCGACGCCGGCGAGACAGCTCGCGCGATGACAGCGAACGCATTGGCTTCGGCGGTGGCCAACGTTCCCCTGCTGCTGGCTGCCGTCGCCCTGGTCGTCTACATGGCGTTCGAGGCGGCGTTGAACTCACAGGGAGCGGTCTTCGGTGCGCTCGGCCTGGCGACATCCGGCTGGCGTTGGTCGATGCGCAAGCGCTACCGCGCGCGTGAGCCTTTCGACGAGGCGACGGATCGGGCGGCGCGGCGGGAGGTCGAGCTCAACGCCGGCCTGTCGGGCCTGATGTGGGCCTACGGTGCGTTGGCAATCTATCCGCACCTCCGAGAGGTCGCGCAGATTGCCTACCCGATGCTGCTGGCAGGATCAGCCGGTGTGGCGGCCCTCTATGCGCCGCTGGCAGGGCGCGCCTATCTGTACATGATCGTCCCGCAGGTTGCATCGCTGGTGGCCGCCCACCTGGCGTTTGACGGTTTGCGCTCGATCGGGCTCGCTGCCATCGTGGCCGGTTTTGGCTTCACGATGCACCGGTCCGCGCAAATGTCCAAGGCGGCCGGCCAGCGGCTCGCCCGCGCACTTATGGAGCGAGACCGCCTCCGGGCCGATCACGCGCGCCTGGCTGAGTTGGAACTGACCGAAGCCAAGCTCGCCGCCGAGTCCGCGCGCAACGAAGCCGCGGCCACCCGCGACTTGTTCATCGCGAAGGTCTCGCACGAGTTCCGCACGCCGCTGCAGACCATCGTGGCACTCGCCGACCTGCTGGCACTGAAGACCGCCGACGACAAGTCCAAGGGCCTGCAGGAGCCAGTCCAGCGACTCTCGCGCGCAGCCGACCAGCTGATGCACCAGGCCAACGACCTTGCGGCCTTCGTGCGAGCGAACAAGGCTGCCGGCTACGAGATCCGCGAGCGGCCGGTGCAACTCGATGAAGTGGTTAGCGCATCGATCGTCGAGCTGCGTGAACTCGCCAACCGCAAAGGCATCGAGGTTCGCGTGGCAGTCCCCGAGGTCTCGTTGCATGCCGACGACATGCGGCTGCAGCAGATCATCGGCAACCTGGTGAGCAATGCGGTGAAGTACACGAGCACCGGGCACATCGAGATTCGCGCCGAGGTCGATGGTCGCGATCCCTGCACGATGACGCTGTGGGTCAACGACACGGGCAGCGGCATTGCCGAGGAGGCGCTGCCGAACGTTTTCGACCCGTGGTTCCGAGGTACGCGTGAAGCGCGGGGGCTGGGGCTCGGGCTGTCGATCGTTCGGTCTCTCGTCGCTCAGCTCGGCGGTTCGGCGGAGCTCAAGTCGGAGAAGGGTCGAGGTACGACGGCCTGCGTGCGCATTCCGGTGAAAGTGCTGGAGCAAGTCCCCAAGCGGCCAGGCGCCGGGACCGCAAGCCTGTCGAACCTGCGCCTGCTGGTCGTTGACGACGAGGATTCCGTTCGCAACGCCGTCGCCGATCTGCTGCGCGCCAAGGGCGCGGTCTGCGTGGAGGCTCCTGGCACCGAAGAAGCGCTTCGAGAGTTCGAAATCCAGGTCTACGAAGTCGCGTTGATCGACATTCAGATGCCCGGCGCCGATGGCTACGAACTCGCTCGGCGCCTGAAGGCTAGCCATCCCAAGTCGGAAACGAGGTTGATCGCGATGAGCGCGTTCGGACTCGCGCAGGAGCACAGCGGACTCTTCGATGCCTACGTGGCCAAACCCGCCAAGGCGGACACGATGGTCGGCACCATCGTCCGCGCTTTGGAGCGCCGCGGGTCCGCGGCATCGAACCGCACCTGAGCCGGCTTGCGGGCGGCCTCGCCGCGGGTCGGCTCAGCCGTCCCGCAGCGACGGCAGGACGTCCGTGACGGAGACCGCCCGCAAATCACCGACCAGCCGGCCCTGAGTGTCGGTGACGATGAGGCCATTCTTCGCAGCCTCCTTGCAGACCGTCGCGAGCCGCGGATCGGCAAAGCGGGTTGGTGGGTCGTACGCCTGCAGTTGCAGCCCCGCGATCGCCAGCAAGCCGTCGACGCTGGCAGGACCGGCTTGTGCAGTCGGACCGCACAGGCCGGCGAGCGCCAGTCGCAAGGGGGATGTCCGGGGCTTCATGGCGATCCATGTGCAGGGCACACCATCGTGCAGCCCACCGCATAGCCGCGCAACTCGAAAGGCGGGACCGACCCCCCACCGAAACCGCCCACCACCCTCAGTTCAGCGGTTGCTCGTCGGTACGGCCGAGGAACTCGAGCGGCTCCTCGTCAAGCGCCCGCAGCGCCTCGTCCAGTGCCTGCTGGTCAGTCTCGAAGTGCTCGTCCCACACGTGCGACGTGTTCTCAGCGTCGACGATCTCCAGGATCCACCGGTTGTCGGAGTCGCCGTAGATGTCCACCCGGACCGTGACACCATGGCGTGTGACGTTCTGGCTCAGCGGCGATTCGATGAAGTCGGGTTCGTCATCGTCGTCCTCGGTCATGATCTTTCTCGACATGACCGTGGCCATGGTCTCCAGACGTTGGCCGCGCGCGCGCTTGCAGGACTGCACCGCCTTGTTAATCTGCTCGTCGGCGACGATGGTCATCTGCTGCAGGTTGCGCAGCAAGGCCTTCAGTTCCGCCTCCGGCGCCGGCTTCGACTCGTCACCCAGCAGCCTGGTGGCGCCATCGAACATCGCGTGCAACTCGGCCAGGGCCGTCACGGCCTCATGGGCCTTCTGCGGCAGCAGCATCTCGTCCTCACTGCCGAACAACCCGTCGACGAATCCCTTGAGCTCCTGGACGCGCATGCGGGCGAGATCGAGCAGGGCTGTGCGCGTGGGGGCGACCTCGAAGCGCGGCAGGCGGAACGGGGTGCGCGAGTTCTGGTGTTCTGACAGGCGGTTCCACAGGCCGTGCACGATGACCTGCATCACTTCCTCGACCTCGGCGGCCGAGGCGAACTCGGGCAGTTCGCCACCCCAGGCTTGCGCCAGCGGCGCCATCGGCGAGACGTCCATGCGCGGGCTGGCGATGTTGCCCAGCAGCAGGGTGCGCAGCGCGTGCAGCGGCATCGGACAACGGTGGCGAAGCAGCAGGGCTTGCACGTCCTTGTCGGAAGCATTGGAGCCGGGGGGTGCTTTCGAGGAACTCATGGATGGGCGAATGGAGAGTGTGAAGTGACAGCGGGCGCACTTCGGTGGCCACCGCTGCTGGGCTGTTCAGTCTTCGAGCTCGGGGCGCCACGCGCGGACGATGGCCTTGAACTCCGCCTCGTAGCCCAGGCTGTCGGGATACCGGTGAACGCGGCCGATCAGACCGAACACGATGGCCATGTCCGCCACGATGGCCGAGTCCAGCGACCACAAGGCCGTCAGGCCGAACGCACCGCAGCTGCCGGAGTTCCACCAGGCGAGCAGGAAGTCGGCCACGATCCGGCTCTGGCCGGAGTCGCGCTGCGCGTGGGCCATCAGGCGCTCCAGCGCAGCAATCTCTTCAGCCGTGGCCGGCTGGCCCAAGTTGTCGCGCGCGGCCGCCAGCATCGCATTGGCAATGACGGCGTCGGGCTGTCGAGGTGCGCTCATGGGGTCTGCCTCCCTTGCGGGCCTGGGTGCGGGCGACCCGGCCGCTGCGACTGCGGCGGATCCGAGGTAACGGAATTGGGAAGATCGTACTCGGCGTGCATTTTGGTGCCGACGACATCGCAGGCTCAGGCCTTGGCCACGCGGCCTGGCCGCCGTGTCAGCACGCGGTCCACAAAACTCCGGTTGGCCCGGTAGGCGGCCCGTGCGGTGGTCGTGGCCGCATCCAACAAGAGCGTGCGCGCCTCGTCGGTGGCCTGGTCGAGTTGTTCGAAGGCCTGCGTGCGCTGGGTCGGCTGGTGATTGATGCGCAGGTAGCGTTTCGCGCCGAGCAGGCGCTGCGCTTGCGCCGCCGCGGTGCGCTCCTGCACGCCCATCATGTAAATCGCCAGCTCGGATGCCCATCCGAGGCCTGTCTTGTCGGCCTGCTCGGGCGCCCGCTCAGGATCGGCACCGGCCGTACCGATGCTCAGCATCTGCGTGCGCGCAAAACGTTCGGGCCAGCGCTTGGCGACCTCCAGCAGGATCAGCGTATCCGGGTTGTTGGCGGCCAGTCCGCCGTCGAGCATGGCAGCGCCATCGATGACGTGCGGCTTGAAGTAGGTTGGGGCCGCAGAAGTTGCCAGACACACATCGCGCAACGTGGCCTCGGACGCATGCGCCTTGCCGAACGCGCCGCTCAGGAACAACTCGACCGTGCCCTTGGCCCAGTCGACCGCGGGGATCACCACACCGGCGTCGATGTTCTTGAGCTTGGTGCGCCCCGCGCGGCCGAGGCACTCGTCGATCGCCTTGGCCAGGTTGTCCGAGTCGTAGAGCGTGCCGAAGAAGACGCGCCGCAGCGTGCGCTGCCGCTTCTTGACGAAGATCTGTGGGCCATGGGCGTCGATCGCGTCCAGCACCCGGCGCGGCGGCACGCCCACGGCCAGTGCGCAGGCCATCAGGCCACCGATGGAGGTACCGCCGAAGACATCGAAGCTGTCATCCAGGCGACCCGGACGCCGGGCCCGGTCGCACAACTCGACCAGCACCTGCGCCGTGAACAGGCCTCGGTAGCCCCCGCCGGTCAACGAGAGGATTTTCAAGGGCCGGTGGGTGCTGGCGACATCGAACGAAGGCGCAGGAACGCGCAGCGGCCGGACCTGGTTCTCGCTGGCCATGGCCGTGTCGTCAGAGCACGTGGATGCTCACGCCCAGGGCCTGCAGAGCGGCCGTGTGAGCGTGGGCTTCCTCGACGACGGTGAGACCCTCGTGCATCGCGGTGGCGTAGACCTGCCGGTCGGTGGCCCCGAGCCCCTGCAGGTTGGGGTCGCCCAGCAGCGCGCGCCATACCGAGGCGTGTTGGTCGTCGAACACCAGTGGCTCTTCGGAATCGGCCTCGACCTGCGACAGCAGCGCGGACAGGTTGGCGTCTAGGCGGGCGCGCACCTGGCCCGACGGCACGCCATCGATGGCTGAGCGCGCCTCGGCGATGGAGATGACGCTCACGCGCAGGGCAGCCGTATCGACGCCGGCGGCCCAGGCGCGCGCGGCGTTGGGCTGCTGGTCGCACAGATCCAGCAGCGTCTGCGCGGGCAGCAGGAAGTTCACGGCCGCCACACGGTGTCAGCCTTCGGCCTCGCCCGTCGGCACGCGAAGCGTCCGCACCTGGTTGTCGGCAATGCCGGCGCGAACGCGCTCGGCCCCCGTGTGCTTGAAGGGCAGCAGGTCCAGCACCTCGGAGAGCTTGCGCCGACGCACGGGGGCGAAGACCAGTTGCTCCAGCGCCCCGGGGCTGACCAGCAGCGCGGAGGCGGCCTCGGGATTCTTGGCGTTGCGGATGTGAAAGGCGCGGCCGGTGCGCGCCGAGGCGCGGATCAGGCTCGGAATCTCGGTGCGCGCGTAGCCGACACCGATCTCGTCGACCTCGACGATCATGCCGCCCAGGCGGATCGTGGTCTGGACGACATCGGGCGAGCGTTCTTCGGCGGCGACGAATCCGACTGCCGTTGTGGGCTGCTGCAGCTTGGCCATGGTGGGCGCTTCCGCGTTGTGTACGTTATGTACATCATAGGCCGCCCGGAAGGTCGATGCAAGCGACAGCGCTGGGATCAACCGATACTCATGATGCATGGCACGCTACGTCGTCTACTGCAGCGACGCTCAGGACGCCAAGGTCCTGACGGCGGCCAAGAAGACCGCGCGTTCGCGCGGCGCGACGGTCGTGAAGTCGCTGGCCGGCACGATGCTGCTAGAGGTCACGCCGGCGCAAGTGCCCGAGGTCGCGCAGGCCTTGCCGGGCTGGCGCTACGCCGCCGAGCGCAAGACGATCCGGGTACCCGAGCGCAAGCCGCTGGAGCGCTCAAAAGCGCGCGGCGCGCTGGCGGCAGTCAAGGGCTAGATCTGGACAGATCAGGGTTTAAATTCCTGATCATATCGCCTTGATTTGCGCCACTTTGGGTGCAAATCCGAATAAGCGACGATACTAATTATGTCAACTCAGAGCCAGGGCGTAGCCGACCGGATCTGCTCCGGCCGGTCCGGACGCGGGCCCTAGCTCGCACCCTGAGGCTCGGCCGCAGCCATCTCGCGGACCTGATCCCGGGTGAACGCGCCTGAGGCAAACACACGCGCGGCTTTGTCCGCCATCCCCGGGCAAACGACGACAAACTTTCCGGGAGCAACTCGAACGCGCTTCATGGTGCGACCTTCACCGACAGATACTTTGCCGGACCCACCGCAGGTGTCGAATGGCCCCCTCCAGCACCCGTTCGTAATACTGCACAAGGTGCGAGAACGGCTCGTTGAGTCGAACTTCCGTGAAGTCGAGCCGCAGGGCAACTGCACGGGCGAACTGGAAGGCCGTCGGCGCGGTGAACCCGCGGACCCCACGTGCGTAGGGCGTGCGCACATGGCCGCCCTTGACCTGGATGCGCCCGTAGCACATCGCGCGCGGGCGGCCCGCACGCACCATCGCGTACTCCAGGCGTCTTGGTGCCGCGCTCGCGAGAAGAAGATGTCTTCCCAGTTCCAGTGCACCTTCCGCCTTGGCCCGCCGGCTCGCTCGAACTGCATGGCGGTCGCTCTGGCGATCGGCTGGCTGATCAACTGCAGATGAAGATCCGGCCTACCGAGCGTCTCGGCCAACCAGGTGGCTGGTCTGGTCCAGCGCGGCGGCCAGCACCTCATTCTTGTTTGTGAGCATGCGGTCGCAATCATAGTTGGCGGCCCGGTCACTACATCGCGTCCACGACGATCGCTGCCCTGTCCCCTTCGCTGAGAGGGAAGCCTGTGCTGGCGAGGCGCCGCCTTGTCATCTGGGTGTGGAAACTCACAACTAGACCGTGGTGAACTGACCCATCATGCCGGCGTCCTCGTGTTCAAGGATGTGGCAATGAAACATGAGGGGTGACCGCGACGCCACTGCAGGAGTCTGCACCGCAACCCGTACCGTCTGCATGGCCTCGACGACGAACGTATCGCGAAGACCTTGTTCGTAGGCGGCCGGCACCACGCCCGCACGCGTGAGCATCGACATCTTCACACCGTGCACATGCATCGGATGCGCCATGTTGGTCGCATTGGCAAATGTCCAGACTTCCACCGAATTCGCCGGCACGCTGAAGTCGACCCGGCCGATGTCGAAGCTTCGGCCGTTGATCGTGAAGGGCCCGCCCATCATCCCGCCATCCAGGGTGAAGGTGCGGTTGACTGCGCCCGGCACCGCTGCGACCGCCAGCGCTGCAGGCAGCGTACTGGGTGGCGACGAGATGGCATTGGTTTGCCTTGGCAGACTCACGCGGACTGTCATGGCCTGGAACTCCGTCATGCCCGCCGCGCTGCCCATGCCCATTCCCCCCGCCGCGGCGCTGACGTAAAGCGGCACTTCCTGCCCGACGGGCATTGCGCTGAAGTCGACCAACACTTCCGCGCGTTCACCGGGCCCCAATGCAACCGACGGGCGCGCAACGGGAACGGGCAGCAGTCCCGCTTCGTTGGCGACCTGCAGCATCGACAGTGAACTGCCCAGCCTCAGCTCCAAGGTACGTGCGTTGCAGCCATTGAGCAGCCTGAACCGTACCCACTGCCTCGGCGCCTGCCACACCGGGGCCAACGCCCCGTTGACCAGGAGTGTGTCGCCCGCGTAGCCGTTCGTTCGGTCGCTGGCTGACAGCGTGTAGTCGATCTGCCCTGCTGCAGTGAATCGCTTGTCCTGGAGCACCAGCGCGAGGTCGTCTACTCCCCACGTCTCCGGCAGTATCGAGCGTGGAATCCTCGCGTCATCGACGATCAGCAGCCCCGCGAGGCCCATTACAACCTGGCGACCGGTCGAGCCATGCGTGTGCGGGTGGAACCAGCAGGTCGACGCGGGGTTGGCGACGGTGAAATTGGCGGTCCACTGCTCACCTGCTGCGATGACCTGATGTGGACCCCCATCCGCCTCCGCGGGCACCAGCAGACCATGCCAGTGCACCGTGGTTTCTTCGCCAAGATTGTTCTGCACATGCAGCCCGACCTTCTCTCCGCTTCGCAGTCTCAAGGCCGGGCCCAGCAGCTGGCCGTTGTAGCCGAGGGTGGCGGTCGCAACGCCAGAGCGAAAGTTTGTCGTTCCCGCCTGGACAACGAGTGAGAAGTTCCTGGTGCCTGTCGCATCGACAGATCCGTCGACCAATGGGATGACCGGCAGATCAGCCCCTTGGGTCGGCGAAGAGACCAGGGGAGAGGCCGCCGAGATGGAGCCGGAAGAACCCCCGCCGCATCCGGCCATCTGAAGCAGTGGAGCAGCAGCTACGCCGAGCATCACGGTACGCCGGAGCGCGTCGATCGGCTCATCGCTCGTCAACTTGAAACCGTTCATTGCGAGATCTCCGTGGACCTGAGGCAGTCTATTCGTCCTTGCTTATGGCTTGCTTTAGTAGCTCCCGGGTATCGGGCGCGCGGTAGTTGTCGCTCCCAGACCTAGACAAGATGACCGGGCCGTCATCCCCGCGACGGCGAACTGTCGGTCGGACGGGACTAGATTTCTCAGCGCGCGTAGGACGAACTCCCTTCTCCAACCACGGAGGCAAACATGAAGCTGAGAGTCACGCAAGTTGCCGCAACCGCAGTTGTCGCAGCCATCGCAGCAGTAGCCACTTCGCCTGCTCACGCTGGCCATGCCGCCAGAGAGGCCGCCAAGCAGGTGGTCGCTCTTGCCGACGGTGGGACGCTCTGCGTGTGCGAACGCGGCCTCATGGCAAAGGAGGATCGCTACGGCCGAGCGACCAGCGTGAAAGTCGGAACGGTGGTCGAAACGATGGACGGGCGAAAGATCACCATGACCAGCAATGAGGTCGCCCGGCTGAGCCAGTTGCTCGACTTGGACCACCGCGGATAGCGAAGCCGACGATCACCGCCGTCTCCTGACGCGCCGCAGGGTAAACGAGTTCGAGCGTTGGTCCGAGGGCAGGCGCACGGACATGTGGCCGTACAGGGATCATGGGCCTGAAGGTCGTCAGCCAGGATAGCTGGCAAACGTCGAAGCCTGCCCGGCGAGATCGATCAGGAGCACCTGATAGGGCTGGGACCGGCCCGGAACCGCCATGCCGGGCGCTGACGCGGGCATGCCAGGTACCGACAGCCCCAAGGCCTTCGGCCGGGTTGCCAGCAGTCGCTCTATTTCTGCGGCTGGCACATGTCCTTCGACCACGTAGCCGTCGACGAGCGCCGTATGGCAACTGCCAAATCGGTCGGGCATCCCCAGGCGCCGGCGTTCGACTGACGCGCTGTGCACGTCCAGCACGGCAACATTGAATCCGGCCTCGCGAAGGTGCCCAACCCAAACCGCGCAACAACTGCAGCTGCGGCTCTTGAACACCTGTATTTCGGCCTTCGAGGCAGCCGCCGGCGCGAAACCCGGCAGCGACGCGCCGATCACCACCAACCTCTCCAGAAGTGCTCTGCGTCTCATGGGTCCATCCTCACGCGGCCGCTGAAGGACCCGAGGCTTCCTGTGCAGATAGGGCCGGCGAAGAACGCGACTCCCTCCTGAGCTGCCATTGCTTGACCAGCGCATAGAGCGCCGGGATCACCCCGAGCGTCAGGACCGTCGACGAAATCATGCCGCCAACCATCGGCGCGGCGATGCGGCTCATGACCTCGGAGCCGGTGCCGGTGCCCCACATGATCGGCAGCAGGCCGGCCATGATCGCCACCACCGTCATCATCTTCGGACGCACGCGCTCGACCGCCCCCTCCATCACCGCGCGGTACAGGTCCGCCGGACCCGGCAACCGCCCCTCGGCACGGCAGCGCTCCCGGGCCTCGGCCCAGGCGTGGTCGAGGTAGATCAACATCACGACGCCGGTTTCCGCGGCGACCCCGGCCAGCGCGATAAAGCCGACGGCAACGGCCACCGACAGGTTGTAGCCCAGCCACCACATCAGCCACACGCCACCGACCAGGGCGAAGGGTACCGACAGCATCACGATCAAGGTTTCCGTCAACCGCCTGAAGTTGAGGTACAGCAGCAGGAAGATCGTCAGCAGCGTCACAGGGATGACGATCTTCATCTTCTCGACGGCACGCTCCATGTACTCGAACTGGCCGCTCCAGGTGATGTAGTAGCCCGGCGGGAACTTCACCTGCTCGGCCACCGCCTTGCGGGCGTCCGCGACATACGAACCGATGTCGCGGTCGCGAATGTCGACGAAGATGTACGCGGACAGCAAAGCGTTCTCGGTGCGGATGCCCGGGGTACCACGTGCCACACTCACCCTGGCGACCTGCCCCAGCGGCACCATCGCACCGCCCATCGTGGGCACCAGCACCTCGCGCTCGATCTGCTCCGGGTGGGTGCGCAGTTCTCGCGGGTACCGCACCGTCACGCCGAAGCGTTCGCGCCCCTCGACCGTCGTCGTGACCATCTCGCCGCCCAGCGCAGTGCCGATGACGTCCTGCAGTTCACCGACCGACAGGCCGTAGCGGGCCAGTGCCTCGCGGTTGGGTTCGATGTTCAGGTAGCTGCCACCGGTCAGGCGTTCCGCGAAGGCCGAAGTCGTGCCGGGCACCGCCTTGACCACCGCTTCGATCTCCTTGGCGAGTTTCTCCATCTCGCCGAGATCCTTGCCAAAGACCTTGATGCCGATCGGCGTGCGAATGCCCGTGGACAGCATGTCGATGCGTGCCTTGATCGGCATCGTCCAGGCATTCGACACACCCGGGAACTGCAACGCCTTGTCCATCTCGGCAATCAGCTTGTCGGTGGTCATGCCCGGCCGCCATTCTTCCTGGGGCTTCAGGTTGATCACCGTCTCGAACATCTCGATCGGCGCGGGGTCTGTGGCGGTGTTCGCACGACCCGCCTTGCCGTAGACCGACGTCACCTCCGGGAAGCTCTTGATGATCTTGTCCTGGGTCTGCAGCACCTCGGCTGCCTTGGTGATCGACATGCCAGGCAGCGATGCCGGCATGTACAGCAGCGTGCCCTCGTTGAGCGTCGGCATGAACTCGCTGCCAAGCTTCGAGGCGGGGAAGTAGGTGAGTGCCATGGCGATGCCGGCCAGCGCAATGGTCAGCTTCTTCCAGCGCATCACGCCGGCGATGATCGGGCGGTAGACCCAGATCATGAAGCGGTTCAGCGGATTCTTCGCTTCCGGCATGATCTTGCCGCGAATGAACAGCATCATCAGCACGGGCACCAGCGTCACCGACAGCAGCGCCGCACCGGCCATCGAGAACGTCTTGGTGTAGGCCAGAGGCGCAAAGAGCCGCCCTTCCTGCGACTCCAGCGTGAAGACCGGCAGGAACGACACGGTGATGATCAGCAGTGAGAAGAACAGCGCCGGGCCGACCTCCTTGCAGGCGTCGAGCATGGCATCGGCGCGCTGCTTGACCGTATGGACGGCCGGAAGCCGCTCGAGGTGCTTGTGCGCGTTCTCGATCATCACGATCGCCGCGTCGACCATCGCGCCGATGGCGATCGCGATGCCACCCAGGCTCATGAGGTTGGAGTTCATGCCCAACAGCTTCATTGCGATGAAAGAGATGAGCACACCCACCGGCAGCATGAGGATGGCGACCAGCGCCGAGCGCACGTGCATCAGGAACACGACGCAGACCACGGCGACGATCAGGCTCTCCTCGATCAGCGTCCGCTTGAGTGTGTCGATGGCCCGATGGATCAGGTCCGACCGGTCGTAGACGGCCCGGATCGACACGCCATCCGGCAGCCCCGCGGAGATCTCCGTCACCTTCGCCTTCAGGTTGTGGATCACCTCCAGCGCGTTCTGCCCGAAACGCGACATCGCGATGCCGGAAACAACCTCGCCTTCGCCGTTCAGCTCCGACAGGCCGCGCCGCTCGTCGGGCGCCATCTCGACGCGGGCGACGTCCCGGATCAGCACCGGCGTGCCGCCCTCGCTCTTGAGCACCAGGGTCTCGATGTCGTTTTTGCCGCGCAGATAACCCTTGCCGCGAACCATGAACTCGGTCTCGGCCATCTCGACCACGCGGCCGCCGACGTCCCGGTTGGAGTCGCGGATGACCTGCGACACCTTCATCAGCGGTATGCCGTAGCTGCGCAGCCTGAGCGGATCGACCGTAACCTGGTAGGTCTGCACGAAGCCGCCGAGCGACGCCACCTCGGCCACGCCGGGCGCCTTGGTGAGCTGGTAGCGCACGTACCAGTCCTGGATCGTGCGCAGTTCGGCGAGCGTGCGGTCCTTGGCCAGCAGGACGTACTGATACACCCAGCCAACGCCGGTTGCATCGGGCCCGAGGGAAGGCGACACCCCCTTGGGCAGCCGTCCGGACGCAAAGTTCAGGTACTCCAGCACCCGGCTGCGTGCCCAGTAGATGTCGGTCCCGTCCTCGAAAATGACGTAGACGAATGAGGCTCCGAAGAACGAGAAGCCGCGCACCACCTTCGACTTCGGCACCGCCAGCATGGCGGTGGTCAGCGGGTAGGTCACCTGGTCCTCGACCACCTGCGGCGCCTGGCCGGGGTACTCGGTGTAGACGATGACCTGTACGTCGGACAGATCGGGCAAGGCGTCGAGCGGCGTCTTCAGCACGGCCAGAACGCCACCGATGACGATGAACAGGGTCGCGAGCAGGACCAGGAAGGGATTCCTCCCGGACCATTGGATGATCTTGGACAGCATGGTGCCCTCTGCTCAATGGCCGGAGTGGGTGGATCGGTCCGCACTTGCCGCAGGTGCGGCTGGCCTGGCCCGCGGCGCCGTGTCGGGAGCTGGTCCGGCGGGGGCGATGGACGTCACGACGAAGTCACCCGGCTGCCGTTCGACAAACTCGAAGCGCACGGCCTGTCCCGGTTTGAGGCCGCTGAGCAGCGACGCGTTGGCGGCCTTGAACTCCATCGTCATGGCCGGCCACTTCAGCGCGGCGACCGGGCCGTGGTTCAGGCTTAGAGTGCCGTTCTTGGCGTCCACGCCGTCGACCGTGCCTTCGGCCTTGTGGCCGACCGGCGCCGCCTTCGCTTGCGGTGCAGCCGGCGGCGCGCTGGCGGCCGTCGGGCTGCCGGCTGCGGGGCTGCCGTGCCCCGCGTGCCCCCCGAGGCTTCCCACCGCGGCCTTAAGGTTGCTCTCGGCATCGATCAGGAAGTTCGCAGCCACGACCACCGGCTCGCCGTCACGCACGCCCTTCAGCACCTCGACGTAGTTCTCCGCCCGCGCGCCGAGTTCGACCTCGCGCGGCTCGAAGCGCCCTTCCCCCACCTGGACGAGGACGATCCGACGGGTGCCCGAGTCGATCACGGCGGAGTCCGGAACAGCCAGCACCGGCGACTTGCCGCCGACACCCAGTTCCACCTGAGCGAACATGGCGGGCTTGAGACGCTGGCCGGGATTGGCCAGTTCGACGCGCACGGGAATGCTGCGCGTCTCGGCCTTCATCGTCGGGTAGACATAGGTGATGCGTCCCTCGAAGCCATCGTTTGGATACGCCGTGGTCGTGACCCGGGCCTTGGCCCCGGACTTCACCCCCGCAATGTCCTGTTCGGATACGTCGGCGATCACCCAGACGGCCGACAGGTCGGTCACCTGGTAGAGCGTCTCGCCCGGCATGAAGCGCATGCCCTGCAAGGCTTTCTTCTCGGTGACGATACCCGTCACCGGCGAAGGGAACGAGATCGTCCGCTGGGGCTGCCCGGACTTCATCAAGGCCGCCACCTGCGGCGCCGACAGATCCCAGTTGCGCAGGCGGGCAAGGCTCGAATCGGCCAACTGGCGCATGCCCACCTGCGCCTCCGTGCCGGCCTCCTTCATCGCCTCGAGTCCTTGCATGGCGATCGCGTACTCGCGCTGCGCCGAGACCAGTTCCGGGCTGTAGGCCTCGAACAGCGGCTGGCCCTTGGCCACCGGCTGGCCGGTCGCATTGACGTGCAGGCGCTCGACGTAGCCTTCGAACTTCGCGGTCACCGCAAATGTCCGGCGCTCGTCGGCCTCAATGCGCCCTGCGGCCCGAATCGTCTTGCCGAGCAAGCGCATGCCGGCCGGCTCAGTGCGCACACCCAGCTTCTGGATCTTCTCGGTACTGATCCGCACCTGGCCTGCACCTCCGGGCCCGGCGCTGGTCGTTGCCTCGTCCTCTCCCTCGTAGACCGGGATGTAGTCCATGCCCATCGGGTCCTTCTTCGGCACCGGCGAGGTGTCGGCCAGCCCCATGGGATTGCGGTAGAACAGCAGCTTGCGCTGCTTCGGTGCCGCTGCGGCGGCGGCCTCCTGGCTCGCCTCGGTCGACGAGTGCGCGGCGCCACGCGACTGCGAGCCCAGCCAGTAGCTGCCGGCGCCGACGGCGCCAACCAGGGCGATCACGAGTACGGTCGTAGCGGTCTTCACAGGTCTTCTCCCACAATGCGTTCGATCTCGGCCAGGCGCATCTGCGCCTCGACCTGCGTCTTCAGGATCTCCTGGCGGGCCTTGCGAATCTGGCGCTGCGCCTCGAGCAGCATCGCGAACTCGGCCTTGCCGCTCTCGTAGGCAGCCAGCGCCGATTGGAGGCCGAGTTCCGACTGTGGCAGCAGCTGCGTCTTCAGCAGCGTCTCGTTGCGGCGTGCGGCCTCGAGCCCGGCCAGGTTCACCGCCAGGTCGCCAACCAACTGCTGCTGCAGCGCTTCGGCTCTCGACCGCGACGCGGCGACCATCGCCTCGGCTTCCCGCTCCTGGCCACGGCGGGACTCCTGCTGCAGCGGGATGTTCATCTCGAACATCACACCCCAGGTGGTGATACGCGAGCCCATCTGCGACGGGGACACTCCGACGGTGAGATCCGGATAACGATTGCGCTGCGTGAGGTCACGACTCTTCTGCGCGAGCGCCACGCGGGCCAGCTCGGCCTGGACCTGGGGATTGCCCGACCGCGCCCGCTCCGCCAGCGACGATGCATCGGCGGTGTTCAGCGTCGGTACCGCGCGCAGTTCCTGGGCGTCGGCCAGCGGTGCGGCGCTTTCGCGAGCCAGCAGCGCATTCAGGCGGGCGCGAATCTGGCGCTTCTCGCTGTCGATCATGATCAGCTCCGAGCGCATTGCCGTCTGCTCCAGCTGCGCGCGGATTGCGTCCGCCTGGGTGGCCAGTCCGCCCGCGTAGCGCACCTGCGCAACCTGCTCGAGGCGGGTCATCAGTCCAAGCACCTCCGTGGTCAGCCGCTCGTTGCCTGCGGCACGGTAGTACTCCGCATAGGCCGCCTTGATTCGAGCCGCCAGCTCAGCCCAGGTCGCACTCGCGCGGGCCTCAGCCTGCCGCACATCCGCGGCGGAGGCGTCCCGCTTGAGCTCCCGCTTGCCCCACAGGGGCAGCGACTGCATCAAGGTGTACTTGGTCTCACCGACCTTCCAGGGCAACAGGCTGGGCGAAGCGTCGTTGCCGTAGTTGTTGATGTTCATGAGCTCCACGCGCAGCACCGGATCGGGGAGCGCCCCCGCCGGCCCGACACGCTGCGCGGCGGCTTCGGCCTCCTCGCGCATGGCCCGGATCTCCGGGCTCCGGGCACGAGCGTAGGCCAGCAGCCCCGTCAGGTCGCGCCCCAACGGCGCCTCCTGGGCGACTGCGGCAACAGGCCCGGCAACACCTAGAACCAACCCCACCAGCAGCGAGCCGGCCCGGCGCGGCACGTCTGGCCGTGCGGAACTCGCTTGACCCCGTACGGTCGTCATTTCGTCTTCTCCTTGGGTGCCGCTCGGCGAGCCGGACACATAGACAATCCGGGATCCAATCACGGCGGCGATACGGTCAGTCTTCCGCGGCGCCGTCCTTCAGGACGGCCGGCGAAAGAACGCGGGATGCACGCGAGCTGCGCGGCCAGACTGGCCGGCTGCGTGCTTGCGACCGCTATAGCGCCAAGCGCAAAAAGACGATGGGAATCGGCAGGGGCCTTGCGCCATCCCGGCGCGGCGCCTGCACATCCGCCAACACGTCAATGGACGCCGGCACGGTCAAGGCCGCCATCGGGGGCGGCAGGACATGGAACTGGTAGTTGTCGAGAGCGGATTTCTGCGGCGGGATCGTCACACCGGCCCGCTCGCAGAAACTCTCGCAGTTCGATTTCGGCGACGAGTCATCCGAATCATGCCGGGACTGATCCGGCGCTGTGCCCGCGTGATGCTCACACTCTGCGGGCGCCGCCGCAAAGTCCGCGGCCTGCAATTCCGCTTTCCCCTCGAACGTGTCACCGTCTCCGGCGAACTGCTGGGCGGCCAGGCAAGCATTGGCGACTCCCAGGCCGAGACCGAACAGCCACACCAACAGAACCCGGAGGGCCCAGCGGCGGAGTTGTTGATGGCGGCGAAACATGAGCAGTCGAGTCCAAGAATCCGATTAAGTATGCATCTTGCGGCTGGACGTCGGTTTGAGGATCGTCAAGGCGCGGATCGGGATGACACGGCATCCGGGATCCGTGCGTGCATCGACTCGGCCATCATGAGCACTGGAGGAGACTGCAGTCAGTCAGGACGGAGGGCGCTTGCGTCAACTGCCACCTCAGAAACCGTCTCGTAGATGTAGTCCGACTCCGCGAATCCCCCGACGGCACGCTGGTATCGCTGAAAGGCATCGAGTTCTCTCCTTGTGATCCTCACCGTTCGCTCAGCGATCTGCTCGCCAAGGACCTGGGCTCTGGTGGCTGCGGCGCGCATGCTTTCGCCGCGGTAGACGAGGTAGCGCGCATAGGGCCCGAGCACGAACTGCTTCTCGATCCGAACATCGGACATCGATTCGGACGGATGGCACTGATTCGCTTGCCCGGAGATCACGCAGCGGTAGGTCGCCAGAGGCGAATCCTTGGCGTTACCCTGTACTGGGAACAGCCCGAGCCCGGCAATCGTTGCCGCAAGAATCGGGTTCTTCAGCGCGTGCGCTGTGCGGCTTATGTATGTGTTCATGGAAGCTCCTTACGGCATTTGATGACGTGCGCGGCATCGCGCACGAGGAGCACTCTAAGAAGCCATCACCAACCGCAGACCGACGCCGCGATGACACACTCGTCATCGCAGCCAGCCATGGAAGCACGATCCTCGCGCCACGTAGCGACGGTTCACGATGGCCATACACGACCGCTAGCTGGGACGCAGATGCGCAGCGAGCGGGAGCGTCATGTTGCGACGCTGCCGGCCGCCTCAGAACAGGAGACGTACGCGAGCGAAACCTTGCCGTTGTCGCGCACGAAATTGCGGATTGCGCGGAAATGCAACGCCGAGCCTGCATCGTGCTGTTGCGGGTGATGGCCGACCCCGGCATGCCGGTGACATTGAGCGTAGTCTCGGCCACGGTCACCTCGTAGCGCGACATCGGTGCGTCGCGCAGTTCGAACGCCCCGGTCCCGTGGGAGGCTCGATCGTCTCGAGCTACTTCGCCGCCTCAATCGCGGTGACGACGATGGCTCCGTCGGCTTTCTCGGCGGTGAACATCACCTTGTCACCGGCCTTGACTTTGTCCAGCAGCGCTGCATCCTTGACTTGGAACACCATGGTCATTCCGGGCATGTCCAGGTTCTTGATGTCGCCATGCTTCAGGGTGATCTTCTTGGCTTCCTTGTCGATCTTGCGCACCTCGCCCTCAGTCATCGAGGCGGGCATGCCGTCCATCTTCATGTCGGGCATGTTCATGCCCATCTTGCTGTGATCCATCGCCTGGGCATGGGCACTGATCGCGAACGGCGCCGAGGCGGCAAAGGCCAGGGCGACAAGGAGGGGCTTGAAGGTCTTCATCTGATAGCTCCGTAGTGTGTGAAAAACTGCAGCGGGCGCCGGCAGGTGCCGCGCGCCACCGCCAAACCGTGACGACCGTCACTCAGTGCTTGTGGGTTCCATGGCCGTCGGACTTGGAGACGCCGGCTGGCTGCGCGACCTTCACGAGGCCCTTCATGCCGGCGTCGTAGTGGCCGGGTTGCAGGCAGGCGAAGTGCACATTGCCTGCCTTGGTGAAGCGCCACACGACTTCCCCGGCCATGCCGGGCGCCACGCTGATCATGTTGTCGTCGGCATGTTCCATGCCCGGCGTCTTCAACATCAACGCGTAGTGCGCCCTCAGTTCCTCGGGCGTGCCAAGCACCAGCTCGTGCTTGACCGCTCCGGAGTTCTTCACGACGAAGCGGACCGTCTCGCCCTGTCGCACCGAGATCTCGCCCGGCGTGAAGCGCATGTTGTCGGTCATGTCGACCTCGACGGTGCGGGTGGCCTGGGCCGCCTCACCGGGTTCGCCGACGGGGCTGCTGCCATGACCGATGCCTGCCGTCGCTGCGGACGCAGCGAGCACAAGTGCCGACAGTACGCCGGTCTTGCCGATTGTGTTCATGGGTGTTTCTCGATGGACCTTTGAGGGCGAGCCTAGGGCGCCGGGCCTCAGTTCCGATGCCCGTCGTTGAGCAGGCCATCCAGCCGAGCCACCTCGTTGCCGACCGCCGTGACCTTCCGGCCGTCGGCCAACTCGAGCGTCTCACCTTGCTTCAGGTAGACGGCACGACCGTAGCGGTCTTCCTTGGCCATCTTGCCGTCCTTGAAGACATAAAGCGTCGAACCGTCCTTCATCGCCAACGCCTGCTGCGTGGCCTGCGGCAGGGCATCACGCGCCAAGGCAGGCAGGGAGGCACCGACGGCCGCAATCGCGATGGTCAGAACGGACAGGGTTGACTTCATGATCGATCCTTTCGTGGTACAGCGGGGCATCGCGCCCCTCGACGTCATGCCAAGTGGCATGACACGCACTCTAGGGAGCCGCAACGGACGAACGCCCGACGGCGACATTACGGTTGCGTAATCTCTGCCGCTGCCCAGCCCCCCCGCCCGCGCCGCACATCTGCCGGTTTCTTCAAGCCTCGCGTGCCGAAC
>VYMG01000194.1_pt1 | contig 20036 bp, 16 predicted proteins | sample 5115261 | NCBI WGS metagenome assembly VYMG01 (sample SAMN12291781, study PRJNA351875) | freshwater metagenome | isolation source: freshwater lake | place: USA: Michigan, Wintergreen Lake | collected 2013-08-08
TTCGTACCAAGCTTGTGTTCGTTCGTGGAGAGCTTTGTTGTAAACCAATCTTACACAGCCCAAAGTGCGCCGCAATAGCGACTCTTGTTCTGGTGTGGGGTAAAATCGAAACGAATAGGCTTTTTCCATGTCTTACATTCTGGCATATATTTTGTAAATGCGCTAATATTTAACAGTAAAGCCGTCGTAGAACGACGGGGTTTCAGACCCAAATTTTCGATGATTGCCAAGAAAAGTGACAAATTATGCGATTTTGTTGAGAAATAATAATTTTTCTGGGCTGCCCAATAAAATTGACCATTTTCGGCAGGAGTCAGTAGCCGGTCGTCAGTAGCCGGTCGCCGGTCGTCAGGAGATTGCTTTTATTTATTCTCCCTTCTCCCCACTTCATAATTCATAATTCATAATTCATATGCTTTTTGATAAAAAGTTAAAGTGGTATTGCCGTAGCGTTTCTGACGACAAATGGTTAAACTTTCTAGATTAATTGCTTGCCAAGATTTGGGATTATGTTCCACAGCAATTTCCCCCAGAGAATCTAATAAATTAGATTGAGAGATGGCAGTTAGTACCGGTAAATATAACCCGCTTTCGTAGGGAGGGTCAAAATAAATTAAATCAAAACTTTTCCCCGCTAAAGTGGCTAACTTTGTCAGCACATCCCCCCGAATTACTTGGAATTGCTGGTGAGAAGTTGCTAAATTGCGCCAATTTTCTTTGATAATTTCGCCAGCGCGTCCTGATTGTTCAATTCCAATTACTAGACTCGCACCTCGACATAAAGCTTCCCCACCCATGGAACCATTACCCGCACAAAGATCTAACCAACGACAGCCAGATAATTTCTGTTGCCAGATATTAAATAAAGCTTCTCGCACCCTTGCTGTCGTGGGACGGGTTAATTGTCCTGCCAAGGTTTTTATGGGACGATTACCGTAAATTCTCATCGGTTAAAAGGCAAATTCAGTTAATCTTTTTTGTAATAAATCAGGAAAAAGGGCATAGTATCTTTGATTGAGAGGAGAGGGATGGGGGAGAGGCAATAAAGTCACTTTCTTTTGCTGTTTTAATCCATCTTCATCGGTAGCAGTAAGGGTAACTAGCAGTTTTTTAGTAAAGCGTTCTTTATCAAGATAGAATTTATCTACTTCTTTTGGTTGACCGTAGGGTTCAAACCATTTAAAAGCTTCCGTGCCAAGGGTAATGATATGATCACCTTGCCAATAAAAAACGAGCAGTTTTTCTATAAATGGACGAAAACGATCTTTCACTTCCCCAGAATAAGCTTTATTACCCGGGGGTTTGTAGGGAACTGTATTAGTTAGGAAAATTCGATCGCACACCGATAATAACTCTTGACGATCATGGGATTTTCTCCCCTGCCAAGCTTGAAAAAATCCCTCTCTTACCATTCTACCGGCAGCCCCGATCAAAGGTTGTCCTGCATACACTTCATCTCGTCCTAAATCCCGGCCAAAAAAGCATAACTGACTAGCAAGATTACCACCATACAAAACCGGTTCAAAAGGGTCTTTTTTTGCCTCTTGGTAAATTAGGGTATCGATGGGAAAATCCTCTTTTTTTGCCTCTTGGTGTACCTGTTTAATTAGGGTTTTAATATCGGTCATTTCAGTTATCAGTTATCAGTTATCAGTTATCAGTTATCAGTTATCAGTTATCAGATGTGAGTTTTCAGTTCACTGTTTACTGTTTACTGATCACTGAAAAAAGCTTCTCCCCACACCCCACACCCCACACCCCACACCCCACACCCTACACCCCACACCCCACACCCCACACCCTACTTCCCCACTTCACTCCTCGGTGCGATAGCCAAATTCTGCTAAAAGTGAGCGAGATTGTCGCCATTTCGGTTCTACCTTCACAAATAATTTTAAATATACCTCCCCGGCGATTAACTTTTGAATAGCCGATCGCGCGGAAGTCCCGATCGCTTTTAACATACTGCCATTTTTACCGATGACGATCCCTTTTTGGGAAGCTCGTTCCACGTTAATGGCGGCAAAAACCTTGGTTAAAGCGGGAGTTTCCTCGACGCGTTCAATCACCACTGCCACAGAATGGGGAATTTCCTGACGGGTTTGCAGTAGAATCTGTTCGCGGATTAATTCGCCCATAATAAACCTTTCCGGTTGATCGGTGACTAAATCGGGGGGATAGTAATAGGGACCGACTTCGAGGGAATCAATTAACAGATTTTGCAATGCTTCGATTCCCGTCCCCTCCAGTGCCGAAAATTTGAGCAGCGGCCAGTTATTTTCCGTCCCTAAGGCACGATAACTATCGTCTAGAGGTTGCAGGTCTTCCGGTTGCTGATCGGCTTTATTTAGCCCTAAAATCGTGGGAGTTTGGTTTTTAGTCAGTAAATCGGCGATATAGCGATCGCCACTACCCAAAAAATTGCTACTATCGACAACAAATAAAACTAAATCTACAGAATTTATGGCGTTTTCAGCATTTTTAACTAAAACTTTGCCTAATTCGTGATGAGGCTTGTGAATGCCGGGGGTATCGACAAAAATCATCTGGGAGCGCTCGCCGGTGACAATGCCGCGTAAACGGTTGCGGGTAGTTTGAGCGATGGGAGAAGTAATGGCGATTTTTTGTCCCACTAATTGATTCATCAGGGTAGATTTGCCCACATTAGGACGACCAATAATGCCAATAAAACCCGATTTAAAACCAGTCGGTGCGACGGGAATTACTGCCGAATCGAGATTAAAGGCTTGAGAGTTGATAAAATCGTTCATAATTAAAGAATATTACTTAAAAAATATTTTTACCCGTGCAAAGGATAATTTTGTTCTTGTTAGTATTCATTCTAGGCTGTAGTAACCATTTAAAATTATCTATAGCGGGAAATTTAAGCGATCGCTTAACCGATTATCCTCGCTGGATGACTAAACCGGTGGTTAGTTTTGCCAGCGGAGATTTAGTTTATCCCGATTGGATGGTAGGCAATTGGACTGTCACCAGTACCCTAATCGATTTAACCGCTCCTCTTGCTCCCCAGATTATCACACCGGGTTTTGAAAGTAATCGTCGTTACCTAGAACAATCGATCGAGTTTCCAGTGAGATTCATTGAGAAAGCTATGTCCAGACCGATAAATGCTGCCTTTTTATCCACCATTATCAGTAAACCATCAACTGTGGCCGATCGATCCTTTAATGGTTTAGCAATTAGTCGCGCCTATTTAGGTAATCAATCGGTATTGTCGGTAAAAACTGACCCCAATAATCCCAATCGTCAGATTACCTTTTTACGGGGCGCTCATCAACTAATTTCCACGGTAATTGCCAGAAATAGCGAAACTCCTAGCCGAAATCAATTTATTGCCACAGAAATTATTCAACAAATTTTCCGGGGAGAAACCAATACTTATCTTAATGAGGTGGAAACCACCACCGCCTATCAGTTATTATCTCCTAGTAAAATTCTAGGGGATCAGGTGACAGCCATTTATCTTTCCCCCCAATCGCCGGATTATTTCCAAGCGCCGAATCGTCCTGTGGCTTTGTATCGTTATCGCTTACAATTGCTGAAAGATTAATATATATCCTGAAAAAATCAAAAATCTTCCCTTAGGTGAGGAGACAGGAAGAGAAAAAGACAAGAGCCCCTAACTAGAAATACCCCTATAAAGAAAGAAAAAAAAGGAATTAAGAGAACTTTCCCGGGCATAGTTTTCGGACTTTATTGGAGGACTTGGGGACGATTGGTTTGAATACTCTTAATCCCTCCTACAGCAGATGTTATGGCCTTTTGTCAACGGGGAAGTTCAGTAATAATCATCAACAGTTGATTGTCTCATAGTCTCAGCATCTGTGTTAGAGTTAAGCGATAACTATGTCCTGGGGAAAAACTATGAGTCTTTGTTTTAATCCCACCTGTAGCCACGAAAACCCTAAAGATATTGTATCCTGTGAACGCTGCGGTCAGTCATTAAAGTTAGGCGATCGCTATCGAGGATTGAGAGAAATTGGGTCTGGGGGGTTTGGCATCACCTATTTAGGTATAGATGAAAGCGAAACTAATCACCCTCCCTGTGCGATTAAACAATTTTCCCCCCATAGGACTAATGATGCTCAGGTATCCTCTGGCCTCTTCCGTCGAGAAGCCCAAAGTTTACAGGTGCTTAACCATCCCCAAATCCCCAAATTTTTGGCATATTTTTATATAGATGAACAACAGTATCTTATCCAAGAGTTCATTCCGGGAGAAACCTTAGAACAAGAATTAGCAGCAAGGGGGGTATTTGGGGAAAGCCAAATCCGAGATATACTTAATCAAATTTTACCGATTTTACAATATCTACACGCCAGAAACCTAATTCATCGGGATGTTAAACCCGCTAATATTATCCGTAGAACCAGCGATAAACGTCTCTTTTTAGTAGATTTTGGGGCGACTAAACTCCACACGGGAACTAACCTGGCTAAAACGGGAACTAGCATCGGAACTGCGGAATTTGTCGCCCCAGAACAATTACGAGGAAAAGCGGTTTTTGCTAGTGACCTCTATAGTTTAGGTGTAACCTGTATTTATTTATTAACTAATACATCACCGTTTAATTTAGTGGATGGTGATAATAATTGGGTCTGGCGAGACTGGCTTGGGGAAAATACGGTTAGTTCTCAATTAGCGGAAGTTTTAGATGGTCTAATTGCGCCAGGTTTAAGTAACCGTTATACATCAGCTTCAGCGGCATTAAAAGACCTCAATCAGCCTCGCAAAGCGAAAAATGCCTATGGTAATTATTTGTGGTTTGGCAGTGCAATTGCTGCCTCGATAGCCCTGTTTTATGGGTTCAAAACCACCCAAAAATCATCAAAGATTGAACCACCCACCTCACCCCAACAATCATCAAAGATTGAACCACCCACCTCACCAAATAAACCGATTATTCGCCCCAGCAATTTAGAGGTAATTAAATTATTATCTACTTATGTTGATGTGCAGAACGCATCCTATTTAGACAAGGGAAAATTTCTTGAAAAACTCTCGGGATTAATTGCCCTACCCAGCCATTATTTTGAGGTACAAGTTATTAATAATCATGGAGTGCAAATAGCCGCAATTCCTCGCCAAAGTGATAGTTATGGTTATGTAGCAGTTTTATGGGGGGGGAAAATCTCAGATGCCGATAGCAAACGCCAACAAAATTGGCAACCTAAAGACCCGACAGATTATGGAACTTTTGCTGTGGCTAATGTCCGTGGGAAGTCCTCCAATTATGTCACGAGAGTTAGCTATTGTGAAAGCATCCAAGCGACGACAGAACCGCCATTATTATCAACCGTAGGGGAATCACTACCTCTTTCCAGTGATGAGTTACCCTGTCCCCCAGGTTATGCTTTTTCTTTGGGAATTATTGATGCGATCGCCAAATTAGCAGCCACGACCGTTCCAGCCGTCAAGATTACGCCAATTCCAAAATTCCGGCTCATCCGGTGAACTTCCCGCACATTTAAATTGCTTGTTGAGACGAGGCACTCTGGCAACAGCAAAGGGATTGGGGGAGATTCGGCTAATCTCAAGAATAAGCGGTTGCCCCCTAGTTCTATAATCAGATCACGGCTAATTTGATTGGCTATAGGCCTCATTCATGTCTATCTCCCCACCCCGTTCGGGTTACACTTTACCAGTTTTTGCCTGTGCCAGTGCGATCGCATCTCTCCAGCATCTTCACGGCGAAAATGAGCTAAATTCCGTTACTTTTAATCTTTTAGAACCGCCAGAAGCCGTTACTATTGCCATCGAACAAGTTGCCCGACTTAACCCCGATGCTGCCCTAGCCATCACCCGCAGCGAGCCGGGGGACAATTTAGATTTAACTAGAAATACCCCTATATGGGCGTTAGTAGAAAGAAAGACGGGTAATCAAGAGATAGAGATTCAAGGCGGCGAAGGAATCGGCATACAGGTTGATAATGGCGGAAAATCAGCTATCTATAGTTATGCCCAGCGTCTCCTACAAGAAAACCTCAGACCCCTGTTACTGCCCCAAGAAAGCCTGAAAGTGACGATTATCCTTCCAGAAGGCAAAAAATTGGCCCCAAGGACTTCTAACGCCGCTTTTGGGGTGGTAGAGGGATTATCTTTGTTGGGTACCACCGGCATTTCCCAACCCCTCAGCGCTCCCGGACAGTTAGAAATCTTTCGCGAGCAATTAAAAATTTTATCCCGTCGTTTCGATCGCTTGGTGTTTTGTATCGGGGAAAATGGCTTAGATTTAGCCCCTCAAATGGGTATTAATCCTGAGATTTTGGTAAAAACAGCCAATTGGATCGGGCCGATGTTATTAGAGGCACAATTACAGGGAATCTCTGCAATTCTTTTGTTTGGTTATCACGGTAAATTAATTAAACTTGCCGGGGGAATCTTTCAGACTCACCATCATCTCGCCGATGGTCGTCGGGAAATTCTTACCGCCTACGCCGCTAAAATGGGTTTAGCTACCCCCCATCTCCAGCAAATTTTTGACAGTAGCACCAGCGAAAACGGTCTGGAATATCTGCGTCAATTAGACCGGCAAACGGGCGATAATTGGGTGGAACGCATCTATGGAGAAATGGCTAATAATATTGATCGCCGTTGCCAAGAATACGTTTATAACCACAGTAACGGTCATCTTAGGGTCGGTTGTATTTTATTCGATCGATCTCGTTCTTTGATCAGCAAAAGCGAAAATGGCCTTAAATTTTTGCAGAATCTACAAGTTACCCCCTAGTGACCGTGCTATGATCGTGGGAATATTTAGTTTTAAAAAATGAAACTAATAAGGCTAGACAATTGTAGCTTATTTTCAGAACAATAGCCGATTTAGTTCACAAATCTTTAACCTTTTCCTGCCAGTTTCTTTTCTTGATCGCAGTGACAACTCAAACCCCCCTTCCCACCCCCCAAGAGACTTTGCCCTCAGAGTCCTTCACTAATAGCCTTAATCGTCAAATAATCATCATTCTTGACTTTGGCTCCCAGTATTCTGAATTAATCGCCCGCAGAATCCGGGAAACGAACGTTTACTCCGAAGTTCTCTCCTATCGTACCAGTGCCGAACAATTGGCCCAAATCAACCCGAAAGGAATAATTCTTTCGGGCGGTCCCAATTCCGTCTATGATCCTGGAGCGCCCCACTGTGATCCCGAAATTTGGAATTTAGGTGTACCCATCCTCGGAGTTTGCTACGGGATGCAATTGATGGTACAGCAGTTAGGGGGCAGGGTAGAACGGGCAAAACGGGCCGAATACGGCAAAGCATCCCTATTTATCAACGATCCTACCGATTTATTAACCAATGTCGAGAACGGCTCCACCGCATGGATGAGTCACGGGGATTCCTGCGTGGAATTGCCCGCGGGTTTTGAAATTCTCGCTCATACCGATAATACCGATTGTGCGGCCATTGCCGATCACAAGAAAAAACTCTTTGGAGTGCAGTTTCACCCGGAAGTTGTCCATTCTGTGGGAGGAATCGCCTTAATTCGCAATTTCGTCTATCATATCTGCAAATGCGAACCCACTTGGACCACGGAAGCTTTTGTCGAGGAATCGATCCGAGAAATTAGGGCAAAAGTGGGCGATAAGCGAGTTTTATTGGCTTTATCCGGCGGTGTGGACTCCTCTACCTTAGCATTCCTCTTGCATCGAGCGATCGGTGATCAACTAACCTGTATGTTTATCGATCAGGGATTCATGCGTAAGGGTGAACCAGAACGATTAATGCAGATATTTAACGAGCAATTCCATATTAGAGTCGAGTATGTCAACGCTAGAAAGCGATTTTTAGCGCAAGTGGCCGGTGTCACGGATCCCGAAGAAAAGCGCCGTCGTATCGGCCATGAATTTATTCAGGTGTTTGAAGAAGAATCGAATCGTTTGGGACCCTTTGATTATCTGGCCCAAGGAACTTTATATCCCGATGTGATTGAATCGGCCGATAGTAATGTGGATCCCAAAACCGGGGAAAGAGTCGCGGTTAAAATTAAAAGTCATCATAACGTTGGTGGACTGCCGAAAAATCTCCGGTTTAAATTGGTCGAACCCCTGCGAAAATTATTTAAGGATGAGGTGAGAAAATTAGGTCGATCGATCAGTCTTCCGGAAGAAATTGTTCGTCGTCAACCTTTCCCCGGCCCCGGTTTAGCAATTCGCATTTTAGGGGAAGTGACCGCAGATAAATTAAATATTTTGCGCGATGCAGATTGGGTAGTGCGCGACGAGATTAATAAGCAGGGAATGTATCACGATTTCTGGCAAGCTTTCGCGGTTTTATTGCCTGTACGCAGTGTGGGAGTGATGGGAGATCAACGCACCTACGCTTATCCTATTGTCCTACGTTTAGTCAGCAGTGAAGACGGAATGACTGCCGATTGGTCGCGGGTTCCCTATGATTTATTGGAGACAATTTCTAATCGCATTGTCAATGAAGTTAAGGGAGTTAACCGCGTGGTTTATGATATTACTTCTAAGCCCCCCGGAACTATAGAATGGGAGTAGTATTGAATTATTGATTGATTGTTAGTCCCGTCCAAATATTGGGGCGGGATTTTTGCAGAATAGACAATTGAGGAGATTAATTACTACCATGGCACAGTTAGAGATGTTGGAAGAAATAGAAGAAGTGGATTTTGCGGAAGAAGAAGATGATGTTGAAGGAGAATCAGCAAACCAAAAAAAGCTACAACTCAAAGAAATCTCCGAGACTGTTGTTGCTGGAAGTGATTGGACTACCGCAACGATCCGCGATCAATTAATTCGAGAAAATATTCAACTCAATCCGCGCTTTCAAAGACGAGATGCTTGGAATATTACTCGTAAAAGTCGATTTATTGAATCCCTAATTCTAGGGTTTCCAGTCCCACAGATTGTCTTAGCTACTAATAATAAGGAAAAAGGTAAATTTATCGTTCTTGATGGCAAACAACGCTTACTAACACTTTTACAGTTTTATGGTGACAGTGCCACACCTAATAATAGTTTTACTTTAAAAGATTTAGAATTTCTAGATAATCTCAATGGCTGCCAATATCAGGATCTAAAAAATGACTTCAATTTGAATGATATCTTAGACCAACTGGATAATCAAACTATCCGCACGATTGTTATCCGTAATTGGAAAACGGAGAGTTTCCTCCATAAAATTTTTCTGCGTCTCAATCAGGAAAATACCCCTTTGTCTCCACAGGAATTAAGACAAGCATTACACCCCGGAGACTTTATTAATTTTTTAGATGATCGAGCGATCGAAAGTCAAGCATTAAAGAAAATATTTAAATCTTCCTATCCCGATTTCCGGATGCGCGACACTGATATATTATTGCGTTATGTAACTTTTCATTATTATTTATCTGATTATCGCGGTGATGTTCAGATGCTTCTAGATAAAACCTGTCAAAATTTCAATCAAGAATGGGAAAAACGCTCAGATGAAATTATCAATGTTGTTGATCAATTTGAAAAAGCTGTCCAGACAACGATTAATATTTTTGGAGAGAAAAACTTTTCCCGTCTCTGGCTGCCTGAATCGGCAACTTATCGAAGTCAGTTCAATCGAGCAATTTTAGATGTGATGGTTTTTTACTTTTGCGATGATCTAATTAGAGCAGCTGCCGAGAAAAACAAAGAACAGGTAGAAGAAGCATTTAAAAGTTTATTTCTTACTGCCGTTGATCGATTTAAAAATGCTGTATTAATTAATCCACATACTAAACAATCAACCTATGATCGTTTTCATTTATGGGGTCAAGCTTTATCAAAAGTATTAGATATTAACTTCAATATTCCTCAGATGGAAGATAACCGTATTATTTTTAAGGGGTTAAGATAGTTAGTTTTTTTATTATGCCGAAATCTCTGAGATTTAGACAACTAACCAAAGAATTAAATCGACTAAAAAAACAATTCCTACCTCGTAAATTCAGCGAGATAAATGACTATTCTGAAAGACAATTAGCTTTAACTTTTGCCTATCGAGTTTTTGCTCATGCTGAGATTGAATCTTATCTTGAAGATCGAGTTTGGGACACTGTACTGGCAGCAAAAAACATCTGGGATAATCAAGGTAAAGCTAGTCGAGTTTTGTTATGTGTAATTGCTTTTTCTGGTCAAGAAATGGAAGCTCCTCCCGACACCATTAATCCTCTTAAGGGCAACAAAAATGTCTCTCTAGACAAACTGAAAATCAATAGAAAAATTGATATAGCAATTAGATGTTTTAAATCAGTTATTGATCAAAATCATGGGATTAAAGAAACTAACCTATTAAAATTACTCTTACCAATCGGCATCGATAGTGATGATTTAGATCAAGCTTGGTTAGCAAACATGAATACTTTTGGAGAAGAACGCGGTGAAATCGCTCATTCCTCAGCAATAAAAACGAAACAAACTCCTAACCCTGCCGACGAATTAGAGAGAGTTAAACAAATTATTGAAGAATTAGAACGAGTCGATCAATTGATTACTAATTTGCTAAATTAATTGCCTAGAAGCATAGCATTATTACCCTTATTTACTGGACTGTTAATAAAACTTAAAGTGTTAATTATATCTGAAATACTGTATAATGACAGGCGGACAATAGAGAGCTAATCATTAAAGTGAAACATAGACCAATTGCGATCGATTTATTTGCTGGCTGCGGTGGGATGTCCCTTGGTCTAGAAGCGGCGGGATTTGATATTGCTGTAGCGGTGGAGTTTGATGCAGTCCATTCCTTGGTTCATCATTTTAACTTTCCCTATTGTCAAACTATTTGCCGGGATATAGCCAAAGTAACCAGTAGAGAAATATTAGAATTATTAAAACTCAAAGGCTATGCCACCGATGTTAGTTTAATTGCTGGTGGTCCGCCGTGTCAAGGTTTTTCACTTATTGGCAAACGACAAATAGATGATCCTAGAAATTCCCTAGTATTTCAATATCTGCGAATTGTCAAGGAAATTAAACCCAAGTATTTTATCTTTGAAAATGTCCCCGGCATGGCGACGGGTAAACACAAACAATTTTTAGAGGAGTTAATCTCTGAATTTGAAGCTATTGGCTATACAATTAATCAGCCAATTAAAATCCTAGATGCTAGTGAATACGGCGCACCTCAAAAGCGCAAAAGATTAATCTTAATTGGTAGTCGCAAGGATGTGACAATGGCCACATATCCTGCTGTTTTGTCAGGAGAAAAATCAGCTTTTACCAGCGTCTATGATGCCATCTCAGATTTAGAATTAATACCAGCTTTTATCGGTACTGATTTAGGCATACCCGCATCAAAATTAGATTATAGTGGCAAGAGGAAAAAATATTCAGTGCAGCCAAGGGATATTTTTAAACTTTGCCATCAAAGAACAGTAGATACAAAAATATATGGACATATAGGCTCAGTTCATACCCAAAGATCAATTGATAGATTTATCTTAACCGAACCGGGTACAGTGGAGCGAAAAAGTCGCTTTTTAAAGCTTTCCCCCACCGGTTTATGCAATACTCTCCGCGCCGGAACAAATAGTGACAAAGGGGCTTATACTGCTCCTAGACCTATTCACTATTCTATTCCCCGTTGTATTACTGTTCGAGAAGCTGCCAGACTGCATACATTCCCCGATTGGTTTCAGTTTCACCGCACAATATGGCATGGTTTTCGTGAGATTGGTAATGCGGTTATTCCGCTATTATCGAAAGAACTTGGTGATGCTGTGATGAGAGCAATGAACGTCAATACTGCCAATCTCAACCGAGTTATTTTAGAAAAAATGCCAGCAGAATTATTACTATATAATATGTCTCAGGCATCAAATTATTGGGGAATCTCTGATGATGTTATCCCGAAAAGAAAACGAGGTGTCTCTCAGAGGTTGGTCAGTATTTAAATTATACCAAATCCGTTTTAAATAGTTTTAGAAGCACCGCGCTATAATTTGCCGTTAGTTCAGGTTCCTCCTGGTGAATTTTTGTCATGGGAGATAATCGTAATAATAGCAACGATTCCCATATCTGGGGATTTTTACCAGTCAAGAACGTGATTAGCCGTGCAGTTTTTCGCTTTTTACCACTGCATCGCTTTAGCTGGGTTTAATGGTTCTCATCTAACTTCTGACTGCTGTTTCCCCGCAACCTCAAATACCAGGATAAATGTAAAGATTTCTTAAAATATAGTGTAGGATACAATGTTTGTGGCGGGGGGGTGTGTATCATTGTATAGTGGAAAATGTGGTAGAGCGTCCCAACCCTGATCGCAAAAACCGCCACAAACGACTCCCAACTGTACCTGTATCTTTTAGAACGTCAAATAACCGTCGAGACTTGCTATGACTGCAACACCTGGTCACAACACACAATCTTCGTCAGCCACTTGCTTGAAAAAACCAGATTTTCGTAAGGAAACTCGCTTAGGATTAGTCCTTTATGGTGGGGTTTCTCTAGCAGTTTACATGAATGGTGTTTGTCGAGAATTTTATAATGCAACAAGGGGTCGGGGAATTTATAAATTAATTAAAGCACTGACCGATTCAGATATTGTTGTTGATATTGTATCGGGAACTTCAGCGGGAGGAATTAATGGAGTTCTCTTGAGCTATGCAGTTGCTAATAGCTACGAAAAAATTGTAGTTGACTTCAAGGAATTTGGAGATATTTGGCGAGAAAGTGGAGATATAAATAAATTACTGCGTCCGCTCAAAAAAGAAAATAATCAAATAGATGTTAATTCTCTTTTAAACGGCGAAGGCTACTATCAAGAAGAACTTTTTAAAGCTTTTGAAAAAGCTGGAAATAAACAAGAATCTGCTCCTGATGGAGAATGGTATTCAGAGTTTAACGAACTAGATTTATTTATCACTGGCACTGATGTTTTAGGAAGAATCCATCAAACCTTTGACAACACTGGAAAAGTCATCGAAATCAAAGATCATCGTTGCATTTTTCAGCTTAAATATCGAGAAGATCAAGATGTTGGAGATCCTTTTTCTACCAAAGATGCAGATACTCAAAAAGCCTTAGCTAAACTCTGTCGAATCACCTCTTGTTTTCCCCTTGCTTTTCCTGTAGTACCTGTCGAAATTAAGTCTGATAATAAGGTAGATAACAAACTACAAGAATGGGGAAAGCTTTTGAGAAATCGCCTCCTTCCGCAAGAACCTCCAAAAGAGGGATATAAAATCTATTTTGTTGATGGGGGAGTTCTAGATAATCGTCCTTTTAGTTATACCACTGAAGCCATGTATTATCGTACAGCAGATCGTCCTGTCAATCGTCAATTATTTTATCTCGATCCCAATCCAGAAAGCTTTGTTAACAGTAGCAAATTTACAGAAATGGAGCAACCTACTGTTTGGGAAGTCATCACCGGTTCTCTAATCAGTTTACCTAGGTATGAAAGTATTGGCAAAGATCTTCAACAAATCAAAGATATTAACGACAAAATTCGTCGCTATAACTTGTTATTAAAAAGTGTTGATGAAGAAGTACATGAACAAACAACAGAAGCCAAAAATCGTTATTGGAGGTGTCGTTTAGTCAGTTTAAGAGATAGTATTCTCTTCGTAATTTTTGACAACCAATATTTCATTGGCAAAGAACAAGAACAGGAAGAACTATTAGAAAAAAGTGCTACTTTATTGACCCAATTTATTAACAATTTAGAGGAAATTAAAAATCGAGAGGAAACTTTAAATTCCCTAGCTCAAAATATTGAAAATCTAGATCTTCAATATGCTATTAGAAAACATAACTTTCTCTTATCTCAAATTTACTCTCTGATGTCTGATGCTATTACCAAAGATACAGATAATATTGCCAAATATACAGAGTTGAAAAATTTAGCCAATAAAATCACTTGGCTGCTAGAGTTGCTCAAAGTCATTGATCAGGTTGTCAAAGAAGTCATAAAATCCGAACCTGTTCGCCAAAAATTTTATCAACTCATTACAGAAGAGGAAGAAGACAATAATCAACAATCTGTAAATTTGAAGCGCAAAAAAATATATGATTATCTATTAACGTTGTTGCGTCTTATCTTAGATAGTCAAGATTTAGCCGATGTTACCGTAGAAAATCTCAAAGAGCTAGATTTTGACAAAATCGGTTCTATCCGGAGACAATTACGGGACAAGGTTAAAGTTATGGATCTAGATCAAGATTGGGGAGCATTAACTATAACCAAAGGTGAAACAATCTTAGAAAAAATAGAACAAGCTGCTGCGAAGTTGTTAACTGAACAATCGGAGAATATAGAACCAGCAATTGGCAAATTTGAGAAATTTCAGCTAATTGATCAAGTAATATATCCCTATCAATATTTGTCCGATATCCAAAACAAAAATCTAATTAAACTTGTTCGTATTTCTCCCAATGATGCTGATAAAGGATTTGGCAAAGATAAGGGACTTAAAGAAAAATTAGCTGGAGATCAATTTCGTGCTTTTGGAGGCTTTTTTAAGAAATCTTGGCGTTCTAATGATATACTTTGGGGACGGTTAGATGGAGTCAACCGTATTGTTGATGGGTTATTAACTTCAGAATCCTTAAAAGCCTTCTCTGGAGTTGTAAGTCGCCAAATTAAACTAGAACAATTCCCCGGAACTGAGGAAGAGAAAATTCAAGAATACGTCAAGCGACTTGTTGATGAATCTTTTCCCACAGAAACACAAACAGAAAAAAATGAGCTAATTCAAGACCTAATTAAACTTGCTCAACCTAATACAACCCTTGCAAAAGAAGAATTAGAAGAATTCTTAAATAAGCTTGTCATTTTAGGACATAGTGCTATTCTTAAGGAAAATTTAGGGAATGTATTCAAAGACTCAATTTCTGAACAATTGGAATGGAATCAACAAAAAATTGACTCAACTCCTGAACCAATCTACAACTATGTTGGTGGCTATTTTGACAAAGCAGTAACTCCCTTAGCTGCTGCAGAGCTTGCTCAACGTTTCCTAGAAGATTTAAAAGGGAAAGAAAAAGAATACTTCCTGGGTGAATATGGAGTTGGTTCAGAAACAATAGTGAAAGATATACCTTCTAATATTCTCAAAAGTTTAGGCGCTCGGTCAGCGATAATTTTGAGTGATATCATAGAATCTAGTAAGACTGGTAAACGACTGCTTAGACTTCAATCTTATCAGCTTCTCAAACAAATTCTGAATATATACTATTTCCTGTCCCAAAGAAGTAGTCCAAGCAGCTATAAAACACAAGCCTCTCCCCTAATCTCTGCTTTGAAATCATTGCTTCTTTTTATTATTGCATTTGGAGTAATAGCCTATCTACTAAATATCTTACCAAGATGGGCTGTGTTAACGATTGCAACCTTAGCATTACTCTGGATAATAAAAAGCTTATTGGGACTATTATTCGGGAGAACCTCTCAATAACCGCTGGAAGCTGTGCCAAAGAAAAATCAAAGTCCTGTAGGGGTTGCCATGGGGTAGAGAATCTGGCTTTAAAAACCCGCTCTTTTCTCCCCACTCTCCTATACTTTTTAAACAGGATTTACTATCATTTCTATTATTCGGGTACTGTCCACCAAGCGAGAGCAAAAGCCTGTTCTTTCTCGTTAACTTGCTGACGATATTGAACCCGAATTTTATACTTTCCAGAGGTAGGAATAGGACAAAAAATATGCTCTAAACTATCACTATCACTCAGGGAAGCACAGGTGTATTTAGTATTATTATCCTCCTGGGCAGGTAAAAGATAAACATCTAAATTATTCAGTCCGCGATCTCGGAAACTTTCATCGATATCATAGAGATTATTGCGATTAGTATCGATTAATTCTACCAAACGATCCCATGCTAAAGTTATCGAGACAAAACTATTAGCTTTTAATGGCTTCTCTAGGGCATAATCTTGATAATCATTAGCCATAACTGTACCGTAATCCCAACCAATAGCAGGAATAGATTCTGTGGCTGACCATTGACCATTACTAAACTGTGTGTAGGCGCGAAAAGTGTTAAGATGTCCCGTCCCCATCTGCATATCTAAAGGAATTTTCGGGTCTTTATAAGCATCGGACTCTAACCAAGTTTTTTGGTCCTTAGTTAAGACCGTCCGTCTCATACCTAATAATAAACCATCGCCCGTATCTTTAATTTTATCGGCAGCATTAAGCATCACTGCTTTCATCACCTGATGACGACGAGAATCGAGACTCCAATGGGGATTTTTTTGGTTAATTTGTTGATCGCCGTATTCTTGTAAAAGCGCCACCGATGCCGTAATATGAGGAGCGGCGAAACTGGTGCCACTAACAGTATTTAATTTACCTTTGAGGTCATAAAGCTCTATTTTATTGCCAGGGGCAACTAAATTAATTGACCGTCGCGAACCATCATTAATTTCCCGTTTAATTAAACTGCGGCCAATACCCACCGGCAAAGCACTAATATTAGCAAAATCAACTTTAGTGAATTTTCCTTCTCTTTTGGCTGTATAAGCGGTGGTAATGCCGTTAAAATGATCGGTGGGAATGGGAATTCCTCCCTTACCTTGATTGCCAGCAATTACATAAAGAACATCATCAACTCGCGATGACCAATCAACACATTGAGTTAATAAAGCTTGACCATCTAATTTTGCTTCCTGTCTTTGATCTCTTTGCAAAGATTCCCCAAAACTAAAGTTAATCGCGCGCACATCACCGCTATTTTGTCGGGCAATATTTTGACTAGCAAGACATTCTTCCGGTTGTCCGCCGCGTCGCAAAGAACCCACCGCACCCGAATATAATCTCGCTTTTGGGGCAACTCCGGGGATTTTTTTATCATCACTGACCATCACCGTTGCCACCATAGCGGCGTGATTATCGAGATAGGTGTTGGGTTTGGCAATTTGATCGCGAAAAAAAACACCGGCTAATTTATAGGGAGGTTGCCAAGCTGCCACTTTATCATAACCGAACTGAGCCGGTCGGCCAATTTCCACTTGACCGATGGCAATTTTTCGTCCTAATAAATTATAGGGTTCCGCCCGCAGGCGATCGGCATAAATTCCCTGTTCACCGATGGAATTAGAAAGAACTAGGGAAGGAAGCAGAATTATCGTTACTACTAACCCGACGACAAACCAAAACCCTCTTTTCATCATCAGCAATCCTGCGGCGGTAAGGTGATACCGATCCATTCTAAGACAGAAATCTCAGGAGTGAATCTCAGATTTGCAGAAATACCGACAATCAGCAATTATTAGTAACTCTTAAATTATTACAGATGCGTCAGCAGCTGCGTGTAAGCATCCCACCGAAAAACTAATGCGCGGGGGGTTTGGGGGCGGCGCCACGCCCCCAACGGGGGGTTTGGGGGGTTCTACCCCCCAAAAGCTTGGATTGAGGGAAAAAATCGAAAGTAATGCGCGACTTTAGCAGAGAGTTTCCCTTTAAAAATCCCAACTTAGTAGATTTACAAAAATGAGATGCACCCAATCTTAGAAAATACCCAAATCTCTTTTTTTGCTAGGCGGGATGGTAATAAAAAGCCACTGCCAAGATTAAATAGGTGGCTAGTAATAGGGTTCCATCTAACCAATTGGAACGACCAGTAAAGCTGATTAAATTAGTGACAACCACTGCGACAATCAAAGCCACCACGTTAAAGGGATTAAAATTTAAATCCATCGGTTGCTGCCAAAATTGACCGATAAAAACTAATAAAGGGGCTACGAATAAAGCCACCAATAAACTATCACCCATAGCCACGGAAACCGTTAAATCCATCTGATTTTTTAGGGCTAATTGAGTGACGGTAACTATTCCAGAAACATCGCTAATTAAAGGGATGAAAATCACCCCGATAAAGAGAGGAGTGAGATTAAATCCTTCCATAACCGATTCCACTACATCAACAAATAAATCCGACTCATAAGCTACAGCTACGGTGGAAGTAAGCAGCACAAGTAACCAAATCCAGACTTGAGCTTTTTCTTCCTCACTAACCTGATTGTCAGGGGTATTTTCATTACTTAATCCCACTTCGTAGAGATAACTATGGGTTTTGAGGGAAAATAATAAAGTTAACCCGTAAACTATTAATAAAACCGTGGCAGTGACTAGGGAAAGACTGAGAATATCGGCAACTTCCACCACGTTAGAAGTATATATTACCAAAGTTGGTAAAGCGATCGCTATTACTGCTAAAGTCATAGAAGAACCATTTACCCGCGCTAAAATCGGTTTAAATTCTTGCTCTTTGTAGCGAATTCCTCCCGTGAGCATTCCCATGCCCATAAATAATAATAAGTCGCTGAGAATACTACCGGTAATACTGGCTTGTACGATGTCCACCAAGCCTTTTTTTAGGGCAATTAAGGCAATAACTAAAGTGGTGGTATTGCCGAAGATAGCATTAACTAATCCTCCCAAAGTTGGCCCGGTGACTACGGCAACTCTTTCCACAGCCGTACTTAACCAAATTGACAGGGGAATGATCGATAAAGCGGCAGTGATAAAAATAGCTTGATCTCCCCAATTAAGACGACTAGCGACCACCGATAGGGGAATAAATAATAGGAAAGCAAAGGAGACAATTTTTCTTAAATTCATGGGTTATTAATGGCGATTTCTCCCACCATTCCCGCTGCAGCATGGCCCGGAATAGTACAGATTAATTGATACTTACCGGTTTTGAGAGGAACTATTACCCATTCTGCTTGTGCATTAGGTTTTAATTCTAGTTCGTGAATCGCCCCTTTAATCTCCACTTTTCCCGCTTCAACTTTCTGCGTCCAACTAGCATCGGCGAAGTCTTTAGCGGTAAAATAATGTTTAGTGGGACTGGGATTATCGAGAATTAATTTGTATTTTTGTCCAGCAATAAAGTTTAATTGACTAGGAAAGAATTTTAATTCTCCTTGTCCGGATCCTAGACTAATTTTAACTTCTAGAGGGGCGGAGCCGGCGAAGGCTGGAAAAGTCACTAACCAACAACTAACTAAAACTATTACTACTGCCACAAATTTTTGATAGATATCCTTGGCAGCGACGTAGGGATTAGAATTCATTTTGCTCCTCTGGCTTATAATAGAGAAAATCTGGCGGCTTTGACGATAATTTTAGAACAAGCGGTGATTCTTACTGGCTCTCTTCCTTTCCATCCCCTAAAAGTCCCTTGGCCATTGTTAAAACCTCGGGACTTCTAGCCACTGTCAGTTAAATCGACAAAATTAATCTAAGCTATCGGGAGAATGGGGATAAAGTTGTTCTGCTTCTGGACAATCTTCCGAGACATTAATATCAGGATTCGTCCGCGACACCGAGGCCAGTTTTCTGCTAACCGCACCAATACTTTCTAAACGCACCATTTCTTCCCAAGAACTAATCTCGTCTTCTTCTTCTGTTTCGTAGCGAATGGTGACGAGATCGCTTTCTAGATCGATAATACGAGCATTATCAATCCATCTTTGCTGATCGCGCAAGAAAATGCAGACTTCCTGACCATCCATACAGAATTGATAAATCTTGCGGTGTAACATATAATTGCTCCTAAACAGCTTCTTTTGTTGAATTCAACTAACGGGAAGTTACAAAATGCCAATCTCGGCAATAGCTCAAGAATTCCCGTGGATAAGACAAAAGGGAGGAAAATCCCGCTAGTAGTGGCAAGAATGGGTAAGAAAAGTCAGGTTTCCAGTTTGGGACTACGTTCTTCAAAGACATCGATTCGATTAATAGACGGCCTCGGCGATTCACTAAAAAACCGCCCTTATAGAGTCATTGTGACATAAATTTTCACTTCCTAACAGTATTCCTGGATGGAATCGGGAATAAGGTTTAGGGATGAGGTTAGAGGCCAAATTTCAGCCCCCCGACATTTGAGATAAAAAATGGCTGTGAGCTTACAGCTACTTCAGGGTAAGCGCATCTTAACGACCCTTGACAAAATGAACTTTATGTGAGTTGCTTACCCTGAAACTGGAGTTTAGACTAAAAAATCAGACTGTAAAGTCTAGTCTGATAATTAGAACGCATAAAAAAAAGACTTAGCTTGTCAGAAAAGCTAAAAATAATGCTAATTTATTCA
>VYMG01000206.1_pt1 | contig 20032 bp, 19 predicted proteins | sample 5115261 | NCBI WGS metagenome assembly VYMG01 (sample SAMN12291781, study PRJNA351875) | freshwater metagenome | isolation source: freshwater lake | place: USA: Michigan, Wintergreen Lake | collected 2013-08-08
TCCTTATAATCCTGTCCGTTGCATAGGACAAACCGAAGAACCAGATTTTAGGTTCGACAGCAACTCCTTGATTGTTTTTTGAGTTACCCCTTGACAATCAAGACAGTCGCTACACTCGTCTTTAATGATGGTGGGTTATATAATTTAAAATTCTGAGGTAAATTATGCAACTAAAACTAACAAAAATATTCCAGAAAGTTCCCGAAGGCTATATTGGTTTTGTCGAAGAATTGCCAGGAGCTAATACTCAAGGAGAGACTCTAGAAGAAACTAGAAGCAATTTAGAGGAAGCAATTGAGCTAGTTTTAGAAGCTAATCGTATGTTAGCTGAAGAGCAAGGGATTAAGGGCGATCGCGGTTTTAGCTCCTGGGATTGAGTTGAACACTTATACCATCAAGGTATTGGGTTAGCAATTAAGCTATAATTAGCCAAATGAACAAAAAACAGCGAAAAACCTATGACGCTATTTTCGCCGATCCCATCCGCCGTAACATCGTTTGGGATGATATCCTTAACTTAATTCAGTCGTTAGGAGGTAACATTACTCAAGGCGATGGCTCAAGAGTGCGATTTGACCTTAACAAAATTTCCCTTAACATTCATTCCCCTCACCCCCAAAAAGAACTAAAAAGATACCAAATTAAAGCTCTTCGTGAATTTTTAATTAAAGCAGGAGTAAATTAATGCAATACAAAGGCTATGAAGCTGTGATTGAATACGATGAAAACGATCGCTTATTTTTTGGTCGTGTCATCAACATAGAAGATATTATCGTTTTTGATGGTCTTTCCGTTGATGAACTAGAACAAGCTTTTAAAACCGTCATTGAACAATACTTAACGGATTGCCAAACCCTGAATAAAAACCCTAATCAACCGACTTATTTCTTATCTTCCCATTAGCGGTGAATATAGCGTTTCTCACACCTGTGTGGCACAGTTAAACCTTTGCTGATTAAGCTTTTCAACATCGATAATGTACCGCTTGCGAACAAGAAACGCTATAGATAGCTTGATGAGAAAATAGAAAGGTAGGTTGGGTTGAAGACTGTTGCCCAACACGCCATCCGATAACCGGGCAAAATCATTTATAATTATTTGATAATAGGACATTGTTTGGGTTTCCTTGCGTCAACCCAACCTACAATAATTGCTGAGATTAATTCTGAGGTAAATCATGCAACTAAAACTAACAAAAATATTCCAGAAAGTTCCCGAAGGCTATATTGGTTTTGTCGAAGAATTGCCAGGAGCTAATACTCAAGGAGAGACTCTAGAAGAACCTAGAAGCAATTTAGAGGAAGCAATTGAGCTAGTCTTAGAAGCTAATCGTATATTAGCTGAAGAGCAACTGCAAGGACAAGAAGTGATTCGAGAGTCTGTTACTTTCTGGGCCGCATGAAACGCAGAAACTTAAGCGGATTTAGTATAAAATGTTGCTTGGTAAAAATGCTATAATCGAAGTCTAACAAGGATTTGATTCAAAGTATTCGAGTCGCACAGATTGTTATGGATTATCTTACCTCCGGTTGGTCTGTAGAAGAAATATGCCGACAGCACCCTTAATTTAAAGTCAACCGAAGCTCCTGCGGCAATAGGCTACTATTTTAATCATCAGGAAGAAATCGACCAGGAAATCACCCAAGAATGGGATCAGGTACAAGTTAGCATGACGCGAATAGCTAAATCACCTTTTTACACTGGCAGAAAGAAGTGACTTTTCCCCCCTTACCCCGAATGTACCCCGTAACTGATATAAGTAGAGATGTAGGTCTATAACCAAAATTGCCGCATCAGTTCGGTTAGGTGACTGTTTTTCGCTTGTCTAGGAGGGTAGATATGCTCAACGAATTAATTTATGAAGGATTAGGTTTAAGTGCTGTTTTCGGAGGACTATTCCTCTGGTCGCGCTCTAGTCTCGTCAGCAAAAATACCGCCCTTTTAGCCGCACAAGCGCAATTACAGCAAAGTAACTCAGATTTGTTGGCTCAAGTCAAGGGTTTAGACGTGGCGCAATCAGACTTAAAAGACGAAAATCAGCAGCTGCACGCCAAAATAATTCACATAGAACAACATTCCGCCCAATTACAGCACAAAGCTACGGATTTAGAAAATTCTCTCCAGTCCCTCCAGCAAGCTGTGCAGATAGGTGAGAGTGAAATCGAACAACTGAAAACCACCGCTAAGGAAATAGAAGCGGAGAAAGCTGGTCTGATGGAGCAATTAGAGGCAGAAAAAGCCCAAATTACTAGCCTAGAGGCACAGATTCAAACTTTAGAGCAGCAAAAAGGCGAAATTAACCGTCAATTTGATTTGACCAAAAAACAGAGCAACTCTCTCTCTAGTCAAATTCAGACCCTAGAACAGGATAAAACTCTCTTACAGCAAGAGCTAGAAAAAGCCGAGGAATTAAAGGCGAAAGTGGTCGATTTAGAGCATAAAAATCAAGAATTAAGCGATTTAGCCGCCCGAATTCCCAGCTTGCAAGGTCAAATTCAAACCTTAGAACAGAATCTGGCTCACCAAACAGAACAGTATGAGCAAGGACAGCAGGAAATAGCCAGCTTACAGGGTCAAATTACCGGGTTAGAGCAGGAAAAAAAGTCTCTCAGCGAAGATTTAGCCGCAAGTCAAACTCGATCGCTCTCTTTAGGCCAAGAATGCGACAATTTAACTATAAAACTGCAAGAAACCGTCGCTCAAGTGACAGCCATAACCGCCGAAAAGGACAGTCTCGGCGCTCGTCTCGAAGCAGCTAAACTGGAGTTACAAGCTTTAGCAGCCCAGAAAGGGGAATTATCGGCACAATTAAGCACTGCTGCCGAAAAAATTGCTCATTTAGAAGGGCAATTACAGGAATTAACCCAGTTACCGCAACAATTGGCCGATTCTCAGGCAACAATTGCTCATTTAGAAGGGCAATTACAGGAATTAACCCAGTTACCGCAACAGCTAGAAACTTATCGGGAAAACATTTCTAATTTAGAGATTCAACTACACCAGTTAAGTGCCGAAAAAGACCAATTAGAAACCACAACTTCCCGTCATATCGAGGAATTAAGCCAACAAAATCGCCAACTAACTCAAGATTTAGAAGTCAAAAAAACGGCAGCTAAAGCTTTAGAAAAGGAAAAAATTAAGTTTGAGGGTGAGTTAGCAACTAAGCAAAAAGAAATCGCCGCTTTAGAGGTTCAAATTCAAAACCTACAACAAGAAAGAGACGATTTCTCTCAACAAACTGCCCCTATTACCACTAATGAACCAGAAGCAATTATTAGTGAAACTCCGGTAGTAGAAGAACCAGAAACTCCCCCGGCGATTGCCGAGGAAACTCCCCCAGTGATTGCCGAGGAAACTCCTGTAGTAGCAGCAGAAAAAATCCCGGTTGCCGATACGAGTTTAGAAGTGCAACCCGCAACGGAGATAGTCCAAACGAGTCAAGAATCCGCAGAAAATCCCCTAAGGGGAAAAAGCGTAGTTATACTAGGAACCTTCGGCAAAATCAGTCGCGAGGAAGCGAAATCATTGATTATTAATGTCGGTGGTACTGTTACCAGTTCCCCCAGTGCGAACACTGATTATATTCTCCTCGGTAAAGCCCCCGGTGAGAAACTCAAAAAGGCTCAAAAATTAGGCATAAAAACCCTTTCAGAAGCCCAATTTCTGCAAATGGTAGAATCCTAAAACAGTTATCAGTTATCAGTTATCAGTTATCAGTTATCAGTTATCAGTTATCAGATTTTAGTTTTCAGTTCACTCTGCCTGTTCCCTATTATTGCCAAAATCATGAGTCAAAAAATTGCCTTTTTAGGATTAGGAGTGATGGGAGCGCCGATGACGGCTAATCTTGTCCGTCAAGGTTTTGTTGTCAATGCTTGGAATCGTACCCCAGAGGTGCCGGGGATAACCATTGCCGGGGCAGCTGGTGCGAACATTTGTTCTAGTATCGCCGCCGCCGTCAGGGATGCCGAGATTGTCTTTACCTGCGTCGGGGATGTGCCTGACGTGGAGGCAGTAATTTTGGGAGCGGGGGGTGTCATGGAATCGGCAGCGGTGGGAACTCTGGTGGTGGATATGAGTACCATTGGCTCTCAAGCCGCTAGGATGATTGGTAAAAAGCTAGAGGAAAATAATCTCCGTTTTCTCGATGCTCCCGTCTCTGGGGGCGATATTGGGGCGAAAAACGGCACTTTAACTATTATGGTGGGAGGGAAAGAAGCGGATTTTCAGACTTGTTTGCCCTGTTTTCACGCCATGGGCAAAACTATTCGCTGGTGTGGCGAAATCGGCAACGGACAAGCGGTAAAACTCTGTAATCAAGTCTTGGGGGCAGTTCACATGGTGGCGCTGTGTGAGGCTCTAAAAATGGCAAAAATTCAAGGATTAGACCCCAATTTAGTCATAGAAGTCTGTAAAACGGGGGCGGCGGGTTCTTGGGCTTTAGAAAATTTGGGACCAAAAATCCTCGCCCAAGATTTACAGCCGGCTTTTATGATTGAACATATCTTAAAAGATTTGCGATTAGTCAAAGAAACTGCCCAGACAGCCGGGGAAATTCTGCCCGGGACAGATTTAGCGGAAACCCTATTTAAAGCAGTAGCGGAATTGGACGAAGGCAAGGGAATTAAACAGGGAACCCAAGCGATGATTCGCGCCTACGATTAAGCCTTTTGTTGACGATAAATATCATCGGTACGGGCAGCCATGATAAAGTCATTTTGATGTAATCCGCCCACGTCATGGGTCCACCAAGAAACGGTAACTTTACCCCATTCTGTCAATAAAGCGGGGTGATGGCCTTCTTTTTCCGATGCTTCTCCCACGGCATTAGTAAAGGCGATTGCCCCTTGAAAATTGGCAAATTTATAGAGTTTTTGCAGACGGGGAATACCCTCGTATTCTAAGAGATTCCAATCGGTAATTTTAGCCTTTAAAGCGGTAATTTCTTCGGCAGTGATAGGAGAAGAACCCGATTGATAAGGTTGACATTTTTGTTGAGCAAGTTCGGTCATAGGGGTATCAATCCAGATTTTTTACCTTTATTATAGAGGAAAATCCCCCAGAGAAATTTTCTATTCTTCCTCTGACTCTGGAGAACTTACCCAAGGAGTAGAAGATTCGGCAGCTTTCGGGAAAGAAAAAGATTTTTTCGGAGGAGAAGGCAATAATTCCAATTGTCGATTACCGGTTTTATAGCTAGTTTGATTTTTATGCTCTCCCCGTCGTCGTTGGGAGGTTTTTTCCTCCGTGGTATTTTCGGCTATCACTTCATACAAAATCGCCCGTTTATCCTCTTGTTGACCTTTTCTTAAAACCCGTCCTAAACGCTGAATATATTCCCGGGTGGAACCGGTTCCCGATAAAATAATCGCGATGCGCGCTTCCGGCACATCAACCCCTTCATTGAGAACATGGGAAGTCACCAGAATTTTGTATTCTCCCTGACGAAAACGGGTCAGGATTTCATGGCGTTCTTTCACGGGAGTTTGATGGGTTATGGCAGGTATTAAAAAGCTCTCGGAAATGCGGTAAACTGTGGCATTATCGTTGGTAAAAATTAAAATTCGTTCCGGATGGTGTTCACAGATTAACTCGGCTAAAACCCGCAATTTTCCCTGGGTTCCGGAGGATATTTCCTTCGACTCCCGGTGGGCCAACATGGCCCGGCGCCCTTCGCTACTTCTGGCACTAATCATGACAAAATTTTGCCAACCATCTAAACCAGACAAACTGAGATTATTTTTTCTTAAAAAATCATTGCGAATTTTAATTGCTTCTTGATATTTTTCCTGTTCTTTGGCAGATAGTTTCACTTTAATTTGAATTATTTCATGATCGGCTAGGGCTTTTCCTGACAAGTCTTGGGGACTTTTTTGATAAACAATTGCACCAATAAGATAATCTAAATCTTGATGACTACCATCACCGCGATCCGGTGTTGCTGTTAAGCCTAAACGATAGGGTGCGATCGAATCTTCCGCTATTTTCCGAAAGAAATCCGATGGTAAATGATGACATTCATCAAAAATCAAAAAAGCGTAACGATTGCCAAGAGTTTCTGAATAAATTGCCGCACTTTGATAGGTGGCGATTAAAATAGCACTATTATCCTTAGAACCTCCCCCTAATAATCCCACCTCGGCATCGGGAAAAGCCGCCAACATCTGGGCATACCACTGGTGCATTAAATCAATAGTCGGCACGATAATTAAGGTACTCCGGGGAGTCGATTGTAGAGCTAATTGGGCAAGATAGGTTTTGCCGGCAGCGGTGGGAAGGACAATGACACCCCTTCTCTGGGATTTTTTCCAAGCGATTAACGCTTCCGTTTGGTGGGGGTAGGGTTCCCGTTCAAAACTGGCAATTAATTCTAAATTGTTGAAAGCTTTTGCTTCATCTTGGAAGTTAATGCCCTCCTCCTGTAGAGTTTCCACCAGAGGACGATAATGAAGTGCCAAAATGCGAAATCTTTCAATACGATCATCCCAAGTGGCAAAATCTAGCCATTTTTTCCCTTTTGGTGGTGGATGGAGAATTAAGGTTCCTCGCTCATATTTGAGGGTGGGTAAGCGCATTTTTCAGTTATCAGTAAACAGTAAACAGTAAACAGTAAACAGTAAACAGTAAACAGTATAAGTGAACTGAAAACTTACATCTGATAACTGATAACTGATTCAAGGCTGACGGCTGCAAGATAGCTTATCGCTAGATCATATTTATCGGGCTAAAAAAAAAGAGTGTGAATTAACACACTCTCAGCATATCGAAACAGCCAAAGTTTTGCAATAGATTAAATCTTTTCGGTTAGCTTAGTCAGAACGCGATTGGAACGTTCCACAAAAGCTTGCATTCCCTCGGCATCAAATCCCTTTTGAGCGATTAAAGCTAAATCATAAACGTGCTGACAGAGCATTTTCGCTAATTGTGCCGATGGAGATTCGCCGCTACCAGTAACAATACTTCCCTGACTAATCTGGACAATTTGTTGAATTAGGGGATGATTAGTATTAATCATCAGAATATGTTCTTCGGGGAAAGCCATGGCTTTTTGTTGCATCATTGCCGTCATTTCCTGTAAGCGTCGCATTGCTTCTGGAAGTAAGACAATTGCCGGGGGAGTACCTTGCGGCTCATCGGATTTCAAGGCTTCAGTTTTGATATTGATGCGAGAATTATCGAGGGCTTTGGCGAAGATTTCTTTGATCAATTCAGCCCGGGTTTTATTACTAGCGGGATCGATAATTTCACTAGCTTGATCCTGTTCGAGCAGCGTCGAGTCTAATTCAGAATCAACCCGGGTGAATTTCACATCAGAGTATTCTCTTTCTAGGAAAGGAATAAAGTAATTAGTATCGATGAAAGAATCAAAGAAAAGGATTTCTAAACCTTGATTTTTGTAGAGTTCAACGTAGGTGGATTGGCTACGAGGATCGGTACAGTAAAAAACTCGATTTTCGTGGCGTTCTTTATGGCGTTCTAGGTAGGCTTTGAGAGTAGTATAACCTTCCTGTTCGATCGCTTCTAGGGGAGTTTTCGCCGTTGCTTCTTGCCAGGCGTCACCTTCAGCGGTTTGCACTGCCACTTGTACCTCAGTTTCTGGGGGTTTGTAGGTAGTGCGATAGATTAAAATATCTTCTACCTGCTGTTTAAATTTATCCTCTTTCAAGGAACCAAATTTAATAAAAGTTCCCACATCTACCCAACAACGAATATATTCTTTTGCGTCTTCGTTATAGAGCGATTTGAGGCGATCGGCAATTTTTTTGGCAATAAAATCGGCAATACGGCGAACGGTGCGATCTTTGGTTAAAGCACTTCGAGACACATTTAAAGGAATATCTGGACTATCGATAACTCCTCGCAAGGGCATCAGGAAATCGGGAATAATTTCTTCGCAATGCTCGCTGACAAAAACCTGATTACAGAATAACTTTAATTGTCCTTTTGAGACATCCACATCCGGTCTGAGTTTGGGAAAATAAAGAATGCCATTGAGCAAGAAAGGATAATCGGTATTCAGATGTACCCAAAGTAAAGGTTCTTCTTGGAAAGGATAGAGATAACGATAGAATTCTAGGTAGTCTTCTTTAGTCAGATTTTGAGAAGATTCTTTCCATAAAGCCCGTTGTTGATTAATCACTTCCCCATCAATTTTAATGGGAACGGGCATAAAATCTGAGTAGGTTTTGACTAACTGGCGAATGCGGGCAGGTTCTAAATATTCCCCTTCCTCATCCATTAAAGTTAGGGTGATAGTCGTGCCGATTTGGCTGCGGGAAGAATCGGTTAATTCAAACTCTGGAGAACCATCACAAGACCAATGGACAGGGGTAGCACCTTCTTGATAGGAAAGAGTATCAATCTCTACCTTTTTAGCCACCATAAAAGCCGAATAAAAACCTAGTCCAAAATGACCGATTAAATCCTTGGCTGATTTTTGGTATTTAGTGATAAATTCTTCCGCACTGGAAAAGGCAACCTGGTTAATATATTTCTTGATTTCTTCCCCCGTCATCCCGATACCATTATCGGTAATTGATAGGGTACGATTTTCTTTATCGATGGCGATATTAATTTCTGGTTCGGGGACTTCTCCTCTTGCTTCTCCTGCTAAAGAAGCCATTTTTAATTTCGAGATAGCATCCACACTATTAGATATCAATTCCCGCAGAAAAATTTCATGGTCAGTGTAGAGAGATTTTTTGATAATAGGGAAGATATTCTCGGTATGAATCGTGATATTACCTTTTTCGAGTACCGTCATACGTTCAATCACTAAGGGCTTGACTATTCTAACTTTTTTATTTTGCTCGATGATGGCACTATTGATCACAGAGCGATTGCCCAACTTCTTCTAGGGGGATAACCGTACCGATAAACGGATTCGAGAACTCGATCGCAAAAATTAGGGATAATTGCCGGATTATCGGGGTTATTTAGCACTTTTTGACTTTAGCAATCCGATTGAAGCGGAATTGCAGTAGCTCTACTGTTCAATTTGCAGATATCCCTCAATCACAATATCGGGATTGAGATAATTAACCGTGACATTTTCTAACTGTAAAGCTTGGCTCATTAACTGGAAACCTAAATCACCCACGGCAGTAGGTGCCTTGATTCCCCCGATGATTTTGGGCGCAATAAAAGCGATAATTTTTTGTACCATGCCCTCAGCGATGGCAGCCGCGCTTAAACCGCCGCCGCACTCCCACAAAACCTGACAAAATCCCCTCTGATAAAGATTTTCCATCACTAAAGTGGGTGTCACCTCGGTTAGTTCGATCACTTCCACGCCTTTTGTTAATAATTGTTGCTTAAGCTTGACATTAGAATCAATTTGTGTATAGACAAGCGTGGGAAATTGACTGGTATCCCAAAGATGGGCGGAGGAGGGTAAATCGAGCGATCGAGTCATGACCACGCGCAGGGGATTATGATCGGAGAGGCCGTGAGTGGTTAGGTGAGGATTATCTTGACGGACAGTGCTACCGCCGACGATAATCGCATCACAGGCCGATCGCAATTGATGGACTATTTGGCGAGAAGCAGGGCTAGTAATCCAAGTGCTATGACCAGTAGTAGCGGCAATTTTGCCATCGAGAGTCATGGCATATTTGAGGATACCGAAGGGTTTTTTAGCGGTAATGCGATGGATAAAACCCTGATTGAGTTGAAGACATTCGGACTCCTCCACTCCCACCAGCGTCTCGATGCCTGCCGATTCTAATCTTTGAATGCCTTTCCCCGCCACCAGGGGATTAGGATCGATCATCCCCACCACCACTTTTTTAATGCCCGCTCGCATAATTGCCTCGCTACAGGGGGGAGTACGTCCATGGTGGTTACAGGGTTCGAGATTGACGTATAAAGTGGCACCACGAGCTTTTTCTGCTGCCTGTCTCAGGGCGAAAACTTCTGCATGGGGTTGTCCGGCCTCCGGGTGAAAACCTTCGCCGATAATTGTCCCCTCTTGAACGATCACAGAACCCACCAAGGGATTAGGAGAAGTCCGTCCCAAGCCTTGTCTAGCAAGGGTTAGACATCTTTGCATCATTGTGCGATCGAATTCCGTTGCCTGGGCCATGGTTGATTTCTCCAAAGGAGGGGAGACTTTATCAGTGATCAGTAAACAGTAAACAGTAATCAGTGGCAAGCTTTTTTTCAGTGATCAGTAAACAGTAATCAGTAATCAGTAATCAGTGAACTGATTACTGATCACTAAATTCTTGATCACTTCTTTACTATTGTTATTTTAAAGTGAAACGTATCAGAGAATACAGAAATTTCAGATCAAAAAAACAAAGATCGAAAAACATTGACTACTCACAGATCAAGATAAATCCCTAGGTGTTTGGTCTTCTGAAATGATTGACCCCTGTTCCTAGGATTTAGCGGTGGAAAGGACATAATTGCTCGGTAATTATTCTCAAAAGTAATGAATCGACCTACTAACTCAACAAAGTCAACGAATTAACGATGAAACGAATTGCTCGAAAATCTGGGGAACTTGTCGGTTTATTACCGAAAATTAACCCTGTCTGGTTAGCCTGTGTTCCTTTGTCCGCGATTATTTTTGTGGTTTGGAACACAGCCGTACAAGCCCAAGAGGCGAAACCCTTAACCCCCGAAGATGTCCAAAACGCCCTCAATACAATCTGGGTTTTAATTGCCTCCATCCTCGTGATCTTTATGAACGCAGGTTTTGCGATGCTAGAAACGGGATTCTGTCGCCAGAAAAACGCCGTTAACGTTCTCGCCAAAAACCTGATCGTTTTCGCCCTCTCCACCATATCATTTTGGGCGATCGGTTTCTCGCTGATGTTTGGGTCTGTCAGTAACGAATTTTTCGGTGCAGGAGGTTGGTTCCTCAGCAGTAGCGATCCTGCCACCTACGTCATGCCTGCCTCTTTGCCCACCTCGGTGTTCTTCCTGTTCCAAGTCGCTTTCGCGGGAACGGCAGCCACCATTGTATCTGGGGCAGTGGCAGAACGGATTAAATTCGTCGATTTCCTAGTTTTTAGCTTAATTATTGTCGGTATCATGTACCCGATCACTGGTCACTGGGTTTGGGGTGGCGGTTGGTTAGCCGACCTTGGTTTTAAAGACTTCGCCGGTTCGACGGTGGTTCACTCGGTGGGTGGTTGGTCTGCTTTAACTGGGGCGGCAATTCTCGGCCCGAGAATGGGTAAATACATTAACGGTCGCACCAGTGCCTTACCCGGCCATAACATGAGTATCGCAACCCTGGGTTGTTTAATTCTCTGGATTGGCTGGTTTGGTTTTAACCCCGGTTCTACTTTAGCGGTTAATGAAACTGTACCCTATATCGCTGTCACCACTAACCTCGCCGGGGCCGCGGGTGGCATTGCCGCTACCCTTACCGCTTGGTTCAAAGATGGTAAACCCGACCTTTCGATGATTATTAACGGTATTCTCGCCGGTTTAGTAGCCGTTACTGCCAGTTGTGATGGTGTATCCTATTGGTCGGCGGCAATCATCGGTTTAATCGCCGGCGTAGTCGTGGTTTACTCGGTGGGTTTCTTCGATAACCTGAAAATTGATGACCCGGTGGGTGCGACTTCCGTTCACCTCGTCTGTGGTGTGTTTGGAACTTTAGCCGTGGGTATCTTCAACAAAGATGCAGGTTTAATCACCGGTCAATTCCAACTGTTGATTAACCAAATTATCGGGATTGTAGCAGTAGGGGCATTTACCCTGATTGTTAGTGGTATTGTTTGGACAATCCTCAAGGCTACCCTCGGTATTCGTGTTACTCCCGAAGAAGAATTGGAAGGTCTGGATATAGGCGAACACGGCATGGAAGCCTATAGCGGTTTCGTCAAGGAGTCCGATATCGTCGCTGGTAGCTATTATGCTTCCAGTGTTGACATGGAAACGCCTAGCACTCGTTAGGTTAAACCTTGTAAAGATAGATTAACTTATCCCCGACAAAGTTAAAGAGAAAAGGAAGAAGGCCTCGCCCCGATGCGATCGGTGGCTATAATTGCCTTCTAAACCTTTTCTCTTTCGGTTTTTGTCTCTTTCCGGACAGAAAAAATTAATCTTGCTACTAGGCAGCAACCGTCAATGAAAAAGATCGTAGGAATAACCGTACTTTTGCTGGGACTGGGATTCAATTGCGGAGTTGCCCCAGTTTTTGCGGAAACCATCACCGCCGCTCCCCCCAATCCGATTAGTGCTGGAGATACAGCTTGGATGCTGATCTCCTCGGCTTTAGTTTTATTAATGACCCCCGGACTGGCCTTTTTTTATGGGGGTTTAGTACGTTCCCGTAACGTCCTCAACACCATGATGATGAGTTTGGTGGCCATGGGCGTCATCGGTGTAACTTGGGTGCTTTGGGGTTATAGTCTCGCTTTCGATGTCACCCCGGGTAAAAGTGGTTTTGGCGAAGGGATCGAAGCTTTTATCGGGGGACTAGATTGGATTTTTCTTAACGGTGTCACTGCGGCCACACCTGACAATATCGGTTATGCACCCACCGTTCCCCATCAAGTGTTTATGGTCTATCAGATGATGTTTGCGATCATCACCCCGGCTTTAATTTCGGGTGCGATCGTGGAACGGGTCAACTTTAAAGCCTATTTTTGGTTTTTACTGCTTTGGTCCACCTTTATCTATTCTCCCCTAGCTCACTGGGTTTGGGGTAAGGGTTGGTTGGCGGCCACTGGGGCGCTGGATTTCGCCGGTGGAACCGTTGTTCACATTAGTTCCGGGATTTCTGCACTGGTGGCCGCCTGGGTGATCGGTCCGCGGCGTAGTTTTGGTGTCCAAGCCTATGCACCCCATAATGTGCCTTTTGTTCTCCTGGGTATCGGTTTACTCTGGTTCGGTTGGTTTGGTTTTAATGGTGGTAGCGCGCTTTCCTCTAGTTCCCTGGCAGCCACAGCTTTTGTTAATACCACGATCGCCGCTTCGGCTGGTGGTTTGACATGGATGCTTATAGAATGGATTTTACGGGGTAAACCGACGGCGATCGGTATTGCTAGTGGATTTTTAGGGGGATTAGTGGGTATTACTCCCGCTGCCGGCTATGTGCTGCCGATCGGGGCGATTCTCATTGGTTCGATCACTGCCCTTAGCTGTTTTTTTGCGGTTAGTCTGCGGGCAAAATTGCGCTTTGATGATTCTTTGGATACCTATCCCGTCCATGGTGTCGGCGGGACAATAGGGGCGCTGCTTACGGGGCTTTTTGCCACAAAAGCAGTTAATCCAGTCGGAAATGATGGTTTATTTTTTGGGAATCCGGGGTTACTGTGGACGCAATTTGTTGGCGTTGCTGCTACTTATATCTTTGCTGCCGTGGGTACTTTTGTCATCCTGAAAGTTCTCAGTTTATTCATGGATCTGCGGGTTAAACCGAATACGGAAGCAGAAGGGTTAGATGTGCCTCAACACGGAGAGGAAGCCTACGGACAGGAATTCGAGTTTGGTAACAGCCTTTCCTACCAAGAAAATCCTGGTGCCACAAATCCGCAAGAAAATTATTAGCGATTCCAATCAGCTATCAGTCCAGCTAACAGAAATGAAATTTCGTCTCTGTGAAACTGGGCTAAAAAATTCCGTTTTTGGTCGTCTTGTCTCTGTCACCGGGGATTGTGATCCTGTCCGTCGCTGGCAAAGAATGCTCGATCGTTATTGTCCAGAGATTCTCCAAGACCCAAAAACTCTCCGCCAAGGCCGCATCAGTAGCGATCGCTAGGGAGGATCAAGTTTTATCTAGATGGGCAAAACAGCAAAAAATTAGCGATTCTTACTGACAAGAATCAAGAAATTTGTAAGCCAGCTAACTCAGCAATTGTGTAGGTGGGTCTGCCTTTAACTTCCTCGTAAATTCTGCCGATATATTCTCCTAGTATTCCGATGCTAATTAGCTGTACAGAACCCAGAAAAAATATAGCGATCATAATCGTGGCAAAACCCGTGATCGGTGAGTCGGGTTGCTGTAAACGCCAATATAATACTAACAGAGCCATAATCAAAGATATCAGGGCAGAAAATAATCCTAGATAGGTAGCAAAACGTAAGGGGACACGAGAAAAAGATACTAGGCTATTAATAGCTAAAGATAATGATTTGCTAAAGGTATATTTTACTTCCCCGGCAAAGCGCGCATCCCGCTCAAATTTAACCGCAGTTTGTGGAAAGCCAATCCAAGCGCGCAACCCACGAATATAACGATTTCTTTCTGGGAGAGAATTTAATAGATCTACTACCTGACGATCCATTAAACAAAAGTCTCCTGTATCGGCGGGAATATCCACATCGGCTAGTCTTTTAAGCAAACGATAAAAGAGATAGGCCGTCAGTTTTTTAAACCAACTTTCTTGTTTTCTTTTGGTTCTTTGGGCATAAACTACTTGATACCCCTCTTGCCATTTTTCAATCATTTGGGGAATTAATTCGGGCGGATCTTGCAGGTCGGCATCCAAAACAATAATTACTTGTCCTCGGCAAAAATTAAGTCCAGCTGTCACCGCCGCTTGATGACCAAAATTGCGGGCGAAACTGATATAACACACTCGTGAATCAGCTTTGTGCAGTTCTCGCAGCAGTTTTAAGGAACTATCTTTACTACCATCATTTACTAGGATTAATTCTACCTCCCCATCTAAATTATTCATGATGGCACTCACCCGGCGATATAGTTCGGCAATAGTTTCTTCCTCGTTATAGATGGGGACAATCAGGGAATATTTTAGCATTTGCATAATAATATTTGATCGGTAATTGATTGAAAAATCTCACTCCTAACTGGGAGAATTATGCTGTCAATATCTTTACTTATTGAAGAAAATCCTCGATCGCCTGTCCCGTCTCTTCCGGTGCTTCTTCCGGTAAAAAATGACCACTGGCGATCGCCTGTCCAGTGACTTGATTAGCTCGCTGCTGCCAAAGAGCGATCACATCGTATTGACGCGCAATGAAACCTTTTTCTCCCCAAAGAACCAAGAGGGGGGAGGAAATTTTCCGGCCTAAATCCTGACGATCATGCTCTAAATCGATGGTAGCGGCGGCCCGATAATCGGCACAGGTGGCGGTTATTGTCCTCAAATCTCGAAAACAACGCTGATATTCCCCCAAAGCTTCCTCTGTAAAAGCGCTAAAATCTCGCCCCCAACTTTGCAAGCAATGTTGCAGATAATAATCGGGATTAGCGGCGATCAGGGTTTCAGGAAAAGGGGAAGGCTGAATCAAGAAAAACCAATGATAGTAGGCAGTAGCAAAAGTTTGATTGGTAGCCTCGTACATCGCCAGCGTTGGGGCTATATCGAGTAAAACGAGTTTTTTGACCTTTTCGGGAAAATCAAGGGCGAGACGGTGGGAAACTCGCGCCCCTCGATCGTGGCCGATCAGATAAAACTCCTGATAACCCAATTTTTCCATCAGCAACACCTGATCGAGGGCCATGACTCGCTTGCAATAATTGCTAGAATCCTCTAGGGGTAAGGGTTTATCGCTATCCCCGTAGCCGCGCAGATCCGTGGCGATAACCGTAAAATTAGCCGCTAATCGGGGGGCAATTTTATGCCACATTTGATGGGTTTGGGGATAACCATGGAGCAAAAGCAGCGGAAAACCGCGCCCACCTTTGATACCATTGATAGTAATGCCATTAACTTCTAGCTGAAATTTCCGAAAATTTGTCAGCATTTTTTTCCTGTCACCTTAGGGAAAGATAATTGCATCATCCGGCCAAAGTGACCCAATCAGTAAAGTTTTTTCACTATAGCCCCTCAAGCCGCTGCTTTTCTGATAGATTAAAACCATTAGGTTGCTCAAAAACCAACGAGTTAAGCAGTAATTTGATTATGATCTCGATTATCTATTCCGATGAATTTCTCGATCACGATACAGGTATTTACCATCCCGAAAAAGCGGCGCGTTTAACGGCAATTGTCGCCGCTTTAAAACCAACAGAATGGCAGTCAAAATTAACATGGCATTTACCGACACCGATCGAAATTCGTGACGAAGTACTCACTTTGATAAAACAAGTTCATAATCAAGATTATGTTGATAGATTGCGGCGAATTTGTCAACGGGGCGGTGGAAGATTGGATGCAGATACTCCCGTTTCTGCCCGTAGTTACGATGTGGCGTTACTAGCGGTTAGTGGCTGGTTAGATGGAGTCGATCGAGTCTTATCCACCGGCGATCCTGCCTTTATTTTAGCCCGTCCTCCCGGGCATCATGCCACTTCTAATTATGGCATGGGTTTCTGTCTGTTTTCTAATGCTGCTATTGCCGCCTATTACGCTTTAGAAAACAAAAGAGTGCAAAAAGTAGCGATTCTTGATTGGGACGTACATCACGGCAATGGCACCCAGGATATAGTCGAAAATCATCCCCAGATTGCCTATTGTTCCCTCCATCAATTCCCCTTTTATCCCGGCACGGGAGAAGCGAGAGAAAAAGGGGAGTTTGATAATGTTTTGAATATTCCCTTACCGGCGGGAAGTACGATTAAAGATTATCAAGAACATTTTGAGGGGCAAGTCCTACCTTTTCTGAAAAATTTTCAACCGGATTTAGTGATTGTTAGTGCTGGATATGATGCCAATCAAGCGGATCCTCTGGCGGGCATTTGTTTACAACCACAAGATTATGGAATTTTAACGAAATACCTCTTAACTCTCAATAAACCGCTGCTTTTTGGCTTAGAAGGCGGTTATGATTTAGAAGCTTTAGCGGCTTCCGTCGTCGCCACCTTAGAAGCTTTGCTCTGATCCTATTCCAGGTAATCGTTACATTTCTTTAAAAAGATTGGTAACAAAGCGATCGAATGCGGTAAGGTAAACGATCGATAGAAAAAACCCTTGACCTAGTTGCCTTTTAAGATTATGAACTCCCTTGCGCCACACCTAAAAGCCAAAGCCCTCAAACCCAATAGTCGTCGTCCTGCCAAAGAATTGTGTAGCGAGTGCGGACTTTGTGACACTTATTATATTCACTATGTTAAAGAAGCTTGTGCTTTTCTAAATCAACAAATCGCCGATTTAGAAGCAGAAGCACACGGGAAAAGTCGCGACTTAAATCAGGAAAATGATCTCTATTTTGGTGTTCATCAAGAGATGATGGCTGCCAAGAAAAAACAAGCTATTCCCGGGGCGCAATGGACAGGAATTGTCAGTACAATTGCCTGTGAAATGCTCGATCGTGGTTTGGTAGAAGGGGTGGTTTGTGTGCAGAATACCGCCGAGGATCGCTTTCAACCGCAACCGATTCTCGCCCGTACCACTGAAGAAATTCTCGCCGCTAAAGTGAATAAACCGACTCTTTCTCCCAATTTATCAGTCCTAGAAGAAATTGAAAAATCGGGCATGAAACGGTTATTAGTTATCGGAGTTGGTTGTCAAATTCAAGCCCTAAGAGCAGTAGAAAAAAAATTAGGCTTAGAAAAATTATATGTCTTAGGAACTCCCTGCGTCGATAATGTCACCCGCTCAGGACTGCAAAAGTTTCTAGAAACTACCAGTCGTTCCCCAGAAACCGTGGTTCATTACGAATTTATGCAGGATTTTCGGGTACACTTTAAACACGAAGACGGCTCGATCGAAATGGTTCCCTTTTTTGGCTTAAAGACTAATAAATTAAAGGATGTTTTTGCCCCTTCCTGTATGACTTGTTTTGATTATGTTAACTCCCTTGCCGATTTAGTTGTGGGCTATATGGGCGCGCCTTTTGGCTGGCAATGGATTGTCGTTCGTAATGATACGGGCAAGGAAATGTTAGAGTTAGTTAAAGACCAATTAGATACCCAAGATGTTATGTCTAGTGGTGATAGAAAACAGGCGGTACAAAATAGCATTCCTGCCTACGATAAAGGTGTAACCTTGCCGATGTGGGCGGCAAAAATGATGGGAGTAGTAATTGAAAAAATCGGGCCTAAAGGTTTAGAATATGCTCGCTTTTCCATCGATTCTCACTTTACCCGTAATTACCTTTATGTTAAACGTAATTATCCTGAAAAATTAGCAGCCCATGTTCCTGAATATGCTAAAAAGATTGTGGAACAGTACAAATTGCCCGATTAATTAGGGTATGCGGAAAAAGTAGGGGCGCAGCATTCAGATAGGAAATCTACGGTTTCAGCGATAGGTTATCGTCCGAATGCTTCGCCCTTACTTCGACAATCTCTTATCAGTTATCAGTTATCAGTTATCAGTTATCAGTTATCAGCTATCAGTTATCAGTGAGCAGTGAGCAGTGATTAATTCAACCACTGTCGATGGTGGTGGGTTACTGGACTAGGTAATAGGTGTAGGGGTAATTCATGAATTACCCCTACAATAACGTTTGTCTGGATGTTGTCAAATTTTCTCTTGACAAAGGCGACTTGACATGATACTATATTCATAATGGAAAATCCTTGCGCCTACAGACCCTATTTTCAAGTCTCAATAATCGCCAATAAAAGCTTAGATAGCGATAATTTTTTTAAGGATTGAGAACCATGAACCATCAAAGAGAGTTTTATGTTGTCATTGAACGAGATGAGAATGGATATTATGTTGGGGAAGTTCCTCAACTTCGGGGTTGTTACAGTCAAGGGGAAACGATTGATGAATTGATGAAGAATATCAGGGAAGTGATTGAACTTTGCTTGGAAGATGTAGGGTTTCAATCTATCCGACACAAAGGAAGTCATCTGCGCTTAAAACATGAAGATGGAAGAGTTGTCACCGTACCAGTTCATCGGGGGAAAACTGTCGGGAAAGGATTACTCTTAAAAATTTTACGCGATGCTGAACTGACACAAGAAGAATTTATTCGTCTGCTGTAATTCCCGTCTTGATTTAAGCTTCATGTCCCCGTTTTTCTGGATGTTGTTAAATTTTCTCTTGACAAAGGCGACTTGACATGATGCTATATATATAATGGAAAATCCGTGCGCTTGCAAACCCTAGTTTTCAAGAATTTTCAAGGTCTAGTTTATTCGCCATAATGAGTTTTAGCACGATGAATATAGATTACATCATCAGTCTAAACTTTGATTGGAATGATTGAATGAATACTATGATTGTGTTGTATGCTGACTTCATAAACCATTAATCAATGTCTCCCAAAACTTCCTCAAAAGAATAGGTTTCATTTTCATTAATTTGCTGTAGAGATAGTTGTAAGCTTTCTCTTAAATCGGGAATAGATAGTAATTCGATGGTTTCTTGTAAACTTTCATAGTTTTTTTGGGAAATCAAAATTACAGAATCTTCCTGATTCTCAATGGCATAAATTTTGTTATCTTCCGTAACCGATTTAACGAGACTTGGTAAATCGGTTTGAGCATCGGCGATTTTAATTTTTTTGATCATAATTAATCCTTTTTTTGATGATGAAATAATGAAAATTATTGTAGGGATTTAACAATCTCTCCTAATCACAGTCCAGGCAGCATCCTCCTATAATTATCCATTATTGTAGTCCATCATTCAATCATTCCAATCACTGTCAATGGTGGTGGTGCGTTACTGGACTAGGTAATAGGTGTAGGGGTAATTCATGAATTACCCCTACAATAACGTTTTTCTGGATTTTGTCAAAATTTCTCTTGACAAAGGCGACTTGACATGATACTATATTCATAATGGAAAATCCGTGCGCCTACAGACCCTCTTTTCCGAAGCATTTAAACTCTAATTCATCTTCATTCTGCTTCGGGTAATTGCGATAACATCATCAGATAATTCTGATAAACGGTTTGGGTATGGGGATGATTTTCCCCTAATCTTTCCCTGAAAATATTAATCGCTTCTAGATAGAGAGGTTCCGCTTCTGAGTACCTGACTTGGAAGTAGTACAATAGTTCTAGGTTGTTGAAAGATCCCAATTTTCATCGAAAATTTGGGTCTGAAACCCCGTCGTTTCACGACGGCTTTACTGTTAAATATTAACACATTTACCAAATATATGCTAAAATGTGAGACATGGAAAAAGCCTACTCGTTTCGATTTTACCCCACACCAGAACAAGAGTCGCTATTGCGGCGCACTTTGGGCTGTGTAAGATT
>VYMG01000196.1_pt1 | contig 19917 bp, 14 predicted proteins | sample 5115261 | NCBI WGS metagenome assembly VYMG01 (sample SAMN12291781, study PRJNA351875) | freshwater metagenome | isolation source: freshwater lake | place: USA: Michigan, Wintergreen Lake | collected 2013-08-08
TCCAGACGCTGGCGCGTCTGGCAACAGACGCTCGCCGCGTTGCGGCGGGGAGGCGGTGGAGCCATGGAAGGCGCAGGACGAAAGGACACGCTGGCAGGCCGCGGAGCGGGGCAGTGTGTGGCACGGTGGGTGGAGGAAGGTGTGCCACCTGCCGGCAGGGATGCGAGGTCAGTTTGTTGGTGAAGTTGTGCCGCCTGGTGTTGCTGTGGCTGGTGACCTGCACCGCTGCGCGGTGCGGTGGGGTTGTGGGTGTGGTCCGTGGGTATCGCTTCGCTCAACCCACGGCTATTGACCGGCATCGCGTTGCGATGCGGGGTTGGTTGGTGCCGCTGGCGCGCGAGGGTGTTGGTGTGGTGGGTCCAGACGCTGGCGCGTCTGGCAACAGACGCTCGCCGCGTTGCGGCGGGGAGGCGGTGGAGCCATGGAAGGCGCAGGAGGCTGGGGCACTTCACGGGGGCGGTGGTGAGGTTGTGGCACCTCACTGGCAGGGCATGAGCGCCCCGTTTGCGCAGGTTTCTGGTACAGTTTGGCGATGACGCCATTCTTCAAGTTCGGAAAGTCGGAGCCGCCAACGCCCGCGGAGGCGCGGAAGAAGCGATCCATCGCGGTGCTCGAGCAGCGCGGGGTGCCGTTTATTGAGCATTTACCGATGCTTGAGGACGAATCGCAGGTGAAGGTGCAGACAGCGGAAGCGATGTTCCGGCGAGCGAGGGCGCGGACGGTCTACTTCATGCGGGGTCAATTTGCGATGGATGGGGTCGCGATTGGAGAGTTTCGTGATCGCATGCATGAACTGGACGCGTGGGACGACCTGACGCCTGAGGAACGACTTGTGACCGATGCTGCGGAGTTGACGCAGCAGAACATCATCGACTCGTCGTGGGCGCTGGAGTCGGTTGCGGCGCTGACGTGGGTGATGGGCCTGTCTCCCGCGCTGGCGTGGCCCACGGGCCTGTGTGATGCGAGCGAGATCATCGCGTGTGTTCGTGCGACGAAGACACATGCTGGACTGAAGCTGCGGGCCGTGGGCGAGATTTTGGATGAAGCGGATTTGCACTATCGGCTGCACTGGGCGTGCCGGGATGCGATGCTGAGGGGGAGAGCCGAACCTGCGGGGCTGAGTGATTCGGTGATTGTGGAACGGCGCAAGACGCTGGAGTGGGTGCTGGCGGACGGGCCGTGGGACGATGTGGATTTGTCGACGTGAGGGGGCGTGCGTTAGGGCACGTCGGGACAGCCATGGAATGGGTGAGTGAGGGGGAAGTTCTGCAGGAGCCGGGTTGGGGCCGGGCTGGGGTGTGGCATTTCGCTCGTGGATTCACCCCGAACCGGTCCCTATACTCCGTTGGTCACACGATTTGCTGCGTGGCGATGCGTTTCGTTATCAGCAGGTCGTGGGGAGCGGACATCATGGTGATTATGGTTTGCACCCATGCTCGGTAACTGTCCAACTTCCTGTCGCGCGATTTCGCGCGTCGGTTGGATGCCCGAGGGCGTGAATCTGCCTTGCGGTTGTCTCCATGATGTGGAGGTGCAGCGGGGCTGAGGAACGTGCCGAGCGGTTGCGGTCCCTTCGCGGTGCGTTGCACCGGCTGACGGAGGACCCGCGAAAACGTGTGAGCCACGAGTCGCCAGAGGCCGCTCGTGGCTGTTGTGTTTTTTGGGCCTTGTCGTTCGTCCCACATCCCGTTCTCTGTTTTCTGTTTGCGTCCCCACATCTCGCCAACCTAGCAATTTGGAGTACTTCATGTCGCAGATCAACACGCAGGAAATGATTCGTCTTCTGGATTCCATCAGCCGCGAGCGCAATGTCGATCGCGCGATTCTGATTCGGGATCTGGAGTTGGCGATGGTGTCGGCGGCCCGCAAGTACTTCAACACACTGGACACGGAAGAGTTTTCGTGCGTGCTTGATCCGATGACGGGGAAGTTTGAACTGACTCGCCATGGCGAGCCGCTGGACATGCCGCCTCAGGCGTTTGGTCGCATCGCGGCGCAGACGTTCAAGCAGGTGATGATTCAGAAGTTCCGCGATGACGAGCGGAACAGCATCTTCGAAGACTTCAGCAAGCGGATGGGCGAAGTTGTGACGGGCACGGCCCAGCGTTACGAAGGCGGCAGCCTGGTGGTGCTGATTGACCGCGCGGAAGGCTTCATGCCGCGGAGCGAGCAGATTCCGGGTGAGCAGTTCAGTGCGGGTGACCGTGTGCGCTGCCTGATTCTGGACGTGCGTGAGACGGGCAGCCAGGTCAAGATCGTGCTGAGCCGTGGGCATCCGGACTTCATCAAGAAGTTGTTTGAAGTGGAAGTGCCGGAAGTGGCGGAGCGCGTGATTGAGATCAAGGCGATTGCGCGTGAGGCGGGGTACCGCACGAAGCTGGCGGTGGTGAGCATTGACAGCAAGGTTGATGCTGTGGGCGCGTGCGTTGGCGTGCGCGGCAGCCGCATCAAGAACATCGTTGACGAACTCAACGGCGAGAAGATCGACATTGTTCGCTGGAATGAGAGCAGCCAGATTCTGATCAGCAATGCGCTGAAGCCCGCGGAAGTGGCGGAAGTGTCGCTGTGCTTTGAACTGGGACGCGCGACGGTTGTGGTGCGCGAAGATCAGTTGAGTCTTGCCATTGGCAAGCGCGGGCAGAACGTGCGTCTGGCGGCTCGCCTGACGGGCTGGGACGTGGACATTCTGACGCAGGAAGAGTTCACGAAGGGCATGGAGACGATGTACGCGACGATTCAGACGATCGGCGGCATCACGGAGCAGCACGCCGACAAGTTGGCGGCGATGGGCATGGTGAGCGTGTTCGACATCGAGGAAGTCGGAGCGGATGTGCTTGTCAGCGAACTGGGCATTGACGAAGCGACGGCGACGACGGTTGTTGAGACGTGCTCTGCCAAGGCCAAGGAAGTGGCGGAGCAGCAGGCGAAGGACAAGGAAGAGAAGGAACGCAAGGCTCGCGAAGAGGCTGAACGCGTTGCCGCGACTGGCGAGGCGCTCAGTGCGGGCGATGCAGCGGCGGATGCGATTCTTGGTGGTTCGAGTGTCACCGGCGGCGGCAGCGATGCCGGGGCGGATGACCGTGCGAAGGACATTCTGGGTCAGTAAGTGGAAAGAAAATGACGCTCGCGGCGGTGAGAGCCGGTGCGAGCGATTGGTTCGAGAAGGACAATCACGGGCGGCTTGCGCGTGATTCCTTGCTTTGTTTGGCACGAGAACGAGGTCAATCGCTTGGCGACGGCAACGAAGGTCAAAATCCATCAGATTTCCAAAGAGCTCAACATCGACAGCAAGGTGATCATCGCCAAGCTGCGCGCCGAGGAGATTCCCGGCGCGGACACGATGACGTCGATCTCGTCGATTCCGCTGGGCCTTGCGGTGACCATCAAGGAATGGTTCAGCGATCCCACGCAGAACCACGCGACGGCGGTGGAGAACGCCGCGCCGGTGGACAAGGAAAAGATCAAGCCGGCCAAGAAGGCGACGGCGAAGAAGAAGGGTGACGCGGAAGGCACCGATAGCGCCGCGAAGAGCGACGACGAAGCGAAGCCCGGGGCATCAACCGACGCGGCGGGCACCACGAAGGTCGAAGCGAAGCCGGAAAGCAGGCCCGAAGCCAAGACTGAAAGCAAGCCGCCGGTGACGGAGGCCAAGGCGGGCGTGCAGACGGCGAGTGAGAGCAAGCCGGAAGCGAAGTCGGAAGTCAAGCCTGAAGCGCCCAAGCCGGAATCCAAGCCGCTGCACAAGCCGATTCCGCGGTCGATCTTCACGAGCGAGCCACGCACACCAGCGGCGACGCCGGCACCGCTGCCTGTCTCCCCCACCAACATCTCGAAGGCGACGGTGATTCAACCCAGCGCGCCGGAACCGGCACCGGCACCGAAGCCGGTACCGATGAAGCCGGCGGAAGCGCGGCCTGCGGCGAGCACCGCAGCGGCGGCACCCGGGCAGCAAGGTCCGGGGAGCGCGCCGGCAGCACCGACGCGCACGGCTCCGCCTTCGCGGCCGCCCACGATGAATGTGCCGATGCGTCCGACGAGCGTTGCGCCTGCGGGTCCGAAACTTGAGATCAAGACGCCTGTGAAGCTGTCTGGTCCGAAGATCGTGCGGGTGGAAGCGCCGGAGAACATCGCTCCGCCGCGTCCGCGTGGTCCGCGTCCGCCGATGGGCGGCGGCGGCACGGCACGTCCTGGCGAGGACGATCGCGGTCGTTCGCCTCGGCGGAAGGATGCGCCGGGCGCGGGTGCGGCTGGCAAGCGGAGCAGCGGCGCGGGCGTGCCGGAACGTCGTCGGGGCTTGTCGACGCCGGGCGAGTGGTCGCCGGGTCCTGGGTTCAGCGAGCAGGACATGATCGAGCGCGAGGCACGTCTGGCTCGCGCGGGCGGGTTCCTGAAGAAGCGGAAGCAGGAACTGAATCGTCCTGGTCAGATTGACAGCGGTCCTGCGGAAGGCAAGCTGAAGATCACGGCGCCGTTCACGATCAAGGATCTGAGCGAAGCGACGGGCGTGAAAGCGTCGGAGATCGTGAAGAAGCTGTTCATGCAGGGGATCATGCGGAAGATCAACGATCCGCTGGAAGTGCCGAAGGCCGTCGAGATCATGATGGACTTTGACATTGATCTTGAAGTGACTGAAGCGCGCACGGCCGAAGAGACGGTGAGCGATCAGTTCATCAAGCGCGACAACAAGGACCTGCGTCAACGCGGGGCGGTTGTCACGATTCTGGGCCACGTCGACCATGGCAAGACGAGCCTGCTGGACCGGATTCGCAACGCGAACGTGGCGGCGGGCGAAGCGGGCGGCATCACGCAGAAGACCAGCGCGTTTGTGGCGGAAGTGTCGGACGCGGAAGGCGGCAAGAAGCAGGTGGTCTTCCTTGACACGCCGGGTCACGAAGCCTTCACGGGCATGCGTGCCCGCGGTGCGAAGCTGACGGACGTTGTCGTGCTGGTCGTCAGCGCTCCTGAAGGCGTCATGCCTCAGACCGTTGAGAGCATCAACCACGCCAAGGCGGCAGGCGTGCCGATCGTCGTGGCTCTCAACAAGATCGATCGCCCCGACGCGACTGAATCGCAGATTCAGAAGACGCTGGGCCAGCTCGCTGCTGCCGGTCTCAACGTCGTCGAGTGGGGTGGCGATACGGAAATGGTTCGCGTGTCGGCACAGACGGGCCAAGGCATTCCGGAACTGCTCAACATTCTGGACCTGCAGTCGAGCGTGCTTGAACTGAAGGCTGACTTTGAAGGCCCCGCCCAAGGCACCGTCATCGAAGCCAAGGTCGAAGAAGGTCGCGGCGCGGTGGCGAACATGCTGGTGCAGCAAGGCCGGCTCAAGGTCGGTGACTTCATCGTCATGGGTCGCGCCTTCGGTCGCGTGCGTGATATCACGGACGACAAGGGCAAGCGCATCAAGGAAGCGTTGCCGCCCATGCCGGTGCAGATCAGCGGTATCAATGAAGTCTGTGACGCGGGCGACAAGTTCTATGTGACGCCCTCGCTCAAGCAGGCTGAAGAGGCCGCGGAGCAGCGTCGCGATCGCGAGCGTCACACGGCTCTGGCGGCACCGAAGCTCACGCTGGACACGCTGTTCAGCCAGATGCAGACGGCGCAGGCGACAGAGCCGCAGGCGAAGGAAATTCGCATCATTCTCAAGACGGACCAGCAGGGCACGGTGGACGTGCTCAAGGCCGAGTGCGAGAAGATCAAGACCGAAGAGGTCAAGGTGCGCGTGATCGATGCGGCTGTCGGCGGCATCACCGAGAGCAACGTCATTCTGGCGGAAGCGTCGAAGGCGATCGTGATCGGCTTCAACGTCATTCCGAGCGGCAAGGCACGCCAGTTGGCGGAACAGAAGGGCGTCGAACTCCGCGCGTATCAGGTCATCTACGACATCACGGAAGATCTTCGCAAGGCCGCCGAAGGCCTGCTGGCTCCGGAAGTGCGCGAAGAAGTCCTGGGTCACGCCGAAGTCCGCGCTGTCTTCAAGGTCAGCAAGGTCGGCAACATCGCGGGCTGCTACGTCACCGACGGCACCGTGCAGCGCGACGCACTTATCCGCGTCACGCGTAACGGCATCGTCATCGAGCAGAACCGCAAGCTGGCTCAGCTCAAGCGCCTCAAGGACGATGCGAAGGAAGTTCGCAGCGGCACCGAGTGCGGCATGAAGATCGACGGCTACGACGACATCAAGGAAGGCGACGTGCTGGAGTGCTACAAGAAGGTCGAGGTCAAGCGCACGCTGTAAGCGGGCGACACGCACGGCGATCAATCAGGTTCATAACGCCGCACGGGGCCGACACCTTCATGATGTCGACCCCGTGTGGTTCGTTTTGGGAGAATGTCGGGAGAGATTGCGCCGCGTCACTGCTTGAGGCGGAGGCGGTAGATGCGGCCTCGGGGGAGGTCGGTGCTGAAGAGGATGGAGCCGTCCGGGGCCTGAACGATGTCGACGGGGCGAGCGAGGACGCGGGGCTGAGTGTCCGGAGACGCGGCGGCAGGATCAGCGTTCACATCGGCGGGTTGCGCTGCGGGGGGAATCACGATGGTGCGTACCAGGATCTGTTCGCCGATGGGCATGGCGGGGAAGTTGGGGTCTTTCTCGAACATGACCCGGGAGATGGTGTAGCCCGCGGGGCTGGTGCGGTTCCAACTGCCGCGACTGGCGACGATCATGTCGCCTGCGAAGTCTTCGGGCAGTTTGCCAGCGGTCTTGGTAACAAACGCGAAGCTGTTGGCCGCGCTGTGGGCGGGGAAGCGCCAGGCGGGCACGACGGTGCGCGAGGCGAGATCGAGCAGTTCGGTGTGCTCGCGGAACTCGGGACGGGGGATGCGATCGCCCACGAGGAACGGGTGACCATAGAAGCCGCCCTGGTCGTAGCGGTTGAGTTCATCGGGGGGCAGTGCGTCGGTAAAGGGCTGCTTGACGCCTCGATCCTCACCCAAGGTGTCGCCAAACATGTCAGAGCCGTGGTCGATGCCCCAGAGTTCGGTTGTGCCGGGACGGAAGCGGAGCTTTTCGGTGTTGCGCACGCCGCCGGCCCAGAGGGTCTTGTCACCACCCGAGAGGGAGTAACGCCAGATCTTCTGGCGGTCGGTGGCGCGTTCATCGGTGATGTTGCCGCTGTCTCCCACGCCTGTGAAGATGTGTGTGTCGGTGACGAGGATGGAACGCCACCAGTGGGCGCCTTCACCCGGCAATCCCGCGACGATCTCCTCAACGGTGTCGGCCATGCCACTGGCGTCATCGTCCTTTGCACGATAAATGCCTGTGGTGGTGGAGAACCAGAGAAAACCGCCTTGCCAGCAGAGCCCGTGAACGGCGGGCATGTCTTCGATGAACTGCGTCGCGGTCTCGTAGATGCCGTCGCCATCGGTGTCGCGCATCGCGAGAATGTCGGAGAATCGCGGCCGGGAGACGTAGAGCGTGCCATCGGGTGCGATCTCGAGGAAGCGGGCGTTCTCGGGGCCCGGCGCGGCGAGGACGACTTCGAAGCCGTCTCTGACGGTAAACTCGGCGACCTCGGGCGCGAGATCGCGCGTCAGGACCTGTGGATCAAGGCCGGTACGAGGATTCTGGGCCTGCGCAAGGACGAGGGAGCCGGTCGCCGCCATACACAACGTCACGATGACACGCACCATCAGCAAGTCTCCTGCAGAATTCTTCGCCCCGACCGCGGGGAAACCGGACCGGCGGCCCGTCCGCAACATCCACGCGGGCCGGGTTCTCGTACAGTAACACGATGCAAGGCCCACGCACACGACTGATTCGTCACCCGCGGGGCTTCACGCTGATTGAACTGTTGGTGGTGATTGCGATCATCGCGATTCTGATCGCCCTTGTTCTCCCCAGCCTTGGTCAGGCTCGTGAAGCAGGACGCGCAACGCAATGTCTGGCTCACCTGCGGCAGTTGGCGACCATTCTGCAGCAGTACGCAGATGACTACCGCGGTTTCAGCCCTGCGTTGGGCCAGCCTTACACCGCGATGCCCAACTGGGCGTTTGTCGCGGCCCGGGCGCAGGGGCTCGATGGAGAAACGGTCAGTGAGGCGCTGCGTGAACGAAGCCCGATGGCATGCCCGTCGGCGAGCGCGTTGTATGGCACGCCAATGATCCGTACGTACGCCATCAACGGGACGGGACACAATCGCGGGGCGGCATTTCCGAACGATCCTGACAGTTTTGACGATGCGACGATCACGGCGCACATTCGCACGGGATCAGTGCAGTTTCCGAGTCAGCAGCCGCTGCTGGTGGACAGTGCGCGGGCCCCCACCGCTCCGCCCAATCGCACGGCGAGCGTGCTGGACATGCGGTTGGCGGATCACCGTTCAGGGCGGCTGCTGCGTGTGCATGGGTCGCGCACGGCGTATCAGGCGACGATGTTTGACACCAGCGCGCGTCTGTTTCGTGACACCGTATTTGAGCCCGCGGACTCGATCTGGCTGCTGCCGCTGCCTTGATGAGGCAGTGAACGATCAGTGCCCGATGTAGCCGGTGGTCGGCTCGCCAACCTTGTAGAGGGCTAGCGTGTTGCTGCTGCGGGCGTGGCCCAAGGGACGGCCGGCGACGAGCACGACCATGTCGCCTCGCTTGGCGATGTTGCGGCTGCGCAGGTAGTCGTCGAGGGCGACGTTCCAATCGCTGAGCGTGCCGCGTCCCGGTGGCTTGGCGCACACGGGTAGAACGCAGCGATACAAGCTCATGCGACGGGCGGTCGGCTCGTCGCTTGTGTAGGCCACGATGGGCACGTGGAAGCTGTTCTTGCTCAGGTAGCGGGCGGTGCCGCCACCCTGGCTCCAGCAGACGACTGCAGCGGCGTTCATTTCGCGCGTCACGAGCCAGGCGCCCTGGGCGAGCACAGCGGTTGAGCGGTGCGCGTCGGAGTACTGGGTGGGAGCGCTGAAGTTGCACTCCTTCTCGCGCATGCGCTGCTCGGCTTCGGCGACGATGCGGGCCATGGTCTCGACGACGAGCACTGGGTGCTTGCCGGTCGCGGTTTCGGCACTGAGCATGACCGCATCGGCACCGTCGAAGACGGCGTTGGCGACGTCACTGGCTTCGGCGCGCGTGGGCACGGCGTTCTCGATCATCGTTTCCAGCATCTGCGTGGCGACGATGCAGGGCTTGCCCCGGCGGCGGCAGCACTCGACGATCTGCTTCTGCACGACGGGCACCTTGGCGATGTCCATCTCGACGCCCAGATCGCCGCGAGCGACCATCGCGGCGTCAGCGGCCTCGATGATGGCTTCGAGGTTCTTGACGGCCTGAGGCATTTCGATCTTCGCGACGATGGGAATCCACGCGGGTTCGCCGGTCGTCGGGTTGTTCATCGCGGCGATGCGCTGCTTGAGTTCGATGACTTCATCAACGCGGCGGACGAAGCTGAGGGCGAGCCAGTCGAGTTCGTTGGCGACAGCCCAGTGCACGCACTCCATGTCGCGATCGGTGATGGCCGGGGCGGAGAGTTCGCTCTGAGGAACGTTGATGCCCTTGTTGCTGCTGATCTTGCCGCCCACGCGGACGCGGCAGCGCAGTTCACCTTTGTCACGATCGCGATCGACGGCGAGCAGGCGGATCGCGCCGTCGTTGATGAGGACTTTGTGTCCCGGCTCGACTTCGTACACGAGTTGCTGATACGTGAGCGGCAGCACAAGTTCGCGGCCGTCGGAGTCCTTGGTCTTGTCGACTTCGCGATAGAACGCGTCGGTGATGCCGGCCTTGAAGACGACGTCTTCGCCCGCGATCACTTCGACCAATCCGCCGCCACTGGGGCTGGGCTGGCCCAGTCCGGCGGGAATCTTGCCGACGCGGATCTTGGGGCCTTGCAGGTCGCCCAGGCATGCGATCTGGACGCCCATCTCCTTGCTCACTTTGCGCACGGTCGCGAGGCGCTTGGCGTGGGCGGCAAAGTCACCGTGTGAGAAGTTGAAGCGGAAGACGGCGACGCCGGCTTCGATGAGTTTGCGCACGTTCTCGGGGCTGTCGCTCGCGGGGCCGATGGTGGCGACGATTGAAGCGAGGGTGTTGGGCGCGGCGACGTCGGTCACGCCGGAGTCGCTGAGGGGGGAGAGCTGTTCCATGCTCAGAAGATATCGGCACTTGGCATGGTCTGCGTGGAACAAAGCACGCTCAAGGGATGCGCAAGGCCGCACAGACGGACCGACCCGCACGCTCGAGCAGCGTCGCGACGAACAGACGTTCACCGTGTGCCGGCAGTGTCGATCAACCCTTGCTGGCGATGACAACGCGGCGCTTCATGTCGCTCACCCACGTGCCTTCGGGGCGCTCGATCGTGATGGCGAAAGCAGCCGCACCGACCACCTGAATGCCAGGCTTGATAGGAACGACGATCTCACCCGGGCCGCCATTGAAGACGCCGCCGGAGATGCGCTGTTCCATGCCGCGACTGTCGATGATCCAGAGCTGGTAGCGCTCCTTGGCTTCATCAAGAGCGGGCAGGCCGCTGAACTTCATCAGGCCGGCTTGGGCCGAATCGCTCCAAGCAACCTCGCCCTTCACACCCTTGATTTCAGGGTTGTCCCAGTCTCCCCACGTGGCCTTGACCAAGTCGGGAGAAGTTTCGAGGGCAGCCGCACCGAGTTGGGGCTGCTGCGGGGCGATGACAACCTTGCCGCTGGGGCGAATCCAGCCAACTGCAGCGATCGTGATGGCGGCAGCAGCGAGAATCCAAGGCAGCGGCGACTGCCGGGCCGGGCGGATGCGACCAGCGACATCGGCTGCCGCGGGCTGCTGCACGACGCGCGAGGGCGAGGCGTAACCGTTGCGTGAGCCGCTTTGCGGTGCCTGATCGGTCTTGCAGAACTGATCGGCCGAGGCGAGCAGACGGGCCTCGAGCGCAGCGGGTAGCGGCTGCACATCTTCGCGACGCAACATGGCGACATGCAGCATGGCTGCGGTGTAGTCCATTTCACGGGCGACATCACCATGCTCGGCGACGTAGCGGTCAAACTCTGCGACTTCGGCAGGGTCAAGCTCCCCGAGGGCGCGATCGGCTGCGAGTTCCAAGAAGCGGTCAGGCTGGCCATGACGCTGATGGTGCGAGAACGTGCTCACTTGGCACCTCCCTCGGCATCGGCGTCGGCCTTGGCGGGAACTTCCACACCCAGCATTTCGCGGAGCTTGATGAGGCCGCGGCGAGCGTGGGTCTTGACGGTGCCCAGAGGCAGACCGGTGGAGCGGGCAATAAGTTCGTGCGACAAGCCCTCGTACACACTCAAACGGAGGACTCGCTGCTGCTCGTTGGAGAGTTGCTCAAGCGCACGTTCAGCGCGGGTGGCTTCTTCGAGTACGAAAGCACGCTCGCTTGAGGCGCGACCTTCGCCAGGGGACGTTTCTTCCAGCAGTTGCTGCTTGACGGGTTGGCGACTGATCTTGCGGCGGCGGTCGATCAGGCGGCGACGCGCGATCGTGGCGACGAAGGCTGTTTCGCTGGCGATGGTGGGGTCGTACTTGCCGCCGTGACGCCAGAGTTCCGTAAAGATCTCGTGCACGGCGTCTTCGGACTCATTGTCGGGAAGGCCGACGCGACGGGCGAGCGTCCAGATAAGACCGCCGAAACGGGCGATGCACTCTTTGACTGCTTCGGAGTCACCCCGACTGACGCGATGGAGAAGGTACTCGGTAATGGGCGTGGCCTCCGGCTTGGCCTGCAGACGCCTGGCGGGAGCGATTGCTGCTCGCACGACGACGCGGTCGGAGGCATCATAAGCCTGTCCCCGGGAAGTCACTGGAGATTGCTGAGAAATTGCAATCATTTTACTTCGTGCACCAACTCGCCTGCTTGCAGCCTGTTGCGACACGCGTCGGGCGGCTGAGGAGTTTCGCCTCCGTTGGTCGGTTCGAGATGTCTGCATCCGTGGATGTGACATGGCGGCCTTTCGCGCACAATCGCAAGAAAACCTGAAGAAATCGCGGCCGATACCCAGTAGAACACCGGCCGCGCCCGATTGAGGTCCGCGTTTTCACGCGGCAAATCCCTGGTGGCGGGAGGAATTACTTGGGAAGCAGGACGGTGTCGATGACGTGGATGACGCCGTTGCTGGCATCGATGTCCGCGCCGGTCACGGTCGCGTTGCCAACGGTGACCTTGCCGGCTTCACCCTTGGTGGTGACTTCCTGGCCGTTGAGGGTCTTGACGGTGGCGCCCTTGGCGGCGGTGTCGCTGAAGACGCGGCCCTGGATGACGTGGAACTTCAGGATGGCGGCGAGCTTGTCCTTGTTCTCAGGCTTCAGGAGGCTTTCGACCGTCTCCTTGGGGAGTTTGGCGAAGGCTTCGTCGGTGGGAGCGAAGACGGTGAAGGGGCCTTCACCGGTCAGCGCACCGACGAGTTCGGCCTGCTCGAGGAGGCGAGCGAGAGTCTTGAAGGAGCCGGCAGCGACGGCCGTCTCGACGATGTTCTTGTCGCTGGGCATGATCACGGTGTCGATGACGTGAATGACGCCATTGCTGGCGGCGATGTCAGCGGTCACAACCTTGGCGTTGTCGATGCTGACGCCCTTGTCGGCCTTGAGATCGACGCGCTGGCCCGCGAGGGTGGCGACGCCGCCGGTCTTGACATCGGCGGCGAGGACCTTGCCGCTGACGACGTGGTACTTGAGGATGTTGGCGAGCTTCTGCTTGTTTTCCGGCTTCAGAAGCTCGGTGATGGTGCCGGCGGGGAGCTTGGCGAAGGCTTCGTCGCTGGGGGCGAAGACGGTGAAGGGACCGGGGCCCTTGAGGGCTTCAACGAGGCCCGCGGCCTGGACGGCGGCGACGAGCGTCTTGAAAGAGCCGGCGCCGATGGCGGTGTCGACGATGTCCTTGGTAGCCTGCTTGTCGTAGCTGGCATGCGTCACCTGAGCATGCGTGTTCTTTTCGCCGCAGTCGCTCTTGGTGTAGGACTTGTCACTGCACTGAGCGGACGCGACGGAACCGGCGAGAGCGACGACGAGAAGGGAAGAGACTTTCATCATGACACGAGACCTCCGAGTGTGACAGGCATGCGATAGCCCCGAGGCCGATCTGACGCCAAGTGCGACAGGAGCAGACCACGTCACAACAGCACCCAGAATGCGCTGGGCTTCGTCCACGGCTGCTCTGAAGAAGAGCACTGAATTGCGCGTGGGGGAACGCTGGTGAGTTCGGCGCGGGGGCGTCGCTGGATGCACGAAATGGCGATGGACTGCTTGACAAACCGCATCAGACGGCGTTGTCGGAATATGTGTGCGCATGCATCCGGGATGCTCACCGTGGCTCTCTTGGGCATGAACGCGCGTTCGCTTCGCCCACTAACCTGCGGCATGCCGTCACGTCCCTGGGCGATCTTCTCTGAAGCTGCGTTTCTGGCCATCAGTTGGACCTGGTGCATCGGCATGTGGCTGCCGGTGCTGTTCATTCGTGACTACGGCCTGTGGTCGTTTCTGGTCTTTGCGCTGCCCAACTGCATTGGTGCCGCGGCGATGGGGCTCGCGCTGGCGAAGCCGGGTGCGGCACTCGAGTTCGCGCAGCGACATCGCATGGCGATCGTGTGCTTTTCGGCGGTGACGATGGCGTTTCAGATGTTCTTCCTCACGTGGCTACTGCACTCGCAGGGGACGTCGAAAGAGGGCATCGTGCTGATCTGTCTGGTGATTGCGAGCATCTTCGCACAACCGCTCGTGCGAGGGCTGCGAGCGAGGACGACAGCAGTCGTCGTGTTGACACTTTCGCTAGGGCTGGCGGCGTGGTGGCTGCTGGGGAACTTCACTCGGTTAGGGGCAGACAAGCTGCCCACGACATCGCGACCGCTGGGAGAACTGGGCGGACTGGCGGCGGTTTGCGTGCTTGGGTTTGCGATGTGTCCGTTTCTTGACGCGACGTTCCTCAAGGCACGGATCCGCTCGCAGGGATCACAGGGCAGTTACGCGTTTTTGCTGGGCTTTCTTGTGCTGTTCGCCAGCATGATCTGTCTGACGTTTCTCTACGGGATTGACATCGTCGCGAAAGCCGCGGCGGACGACAGTCCGGTGCATGTCGTTTACCTGGCGATTCCGCTCGTCTTTCACGTGGGCATCCAGTTGCTTTACACCATTGGCGTGCATGACGATGTGCTGCGCGACGGAGACGCGGTGTGTAATCTGCCGCCATCGAACGGGCTTTCGATCGCGGGGTTTGTGGGCGGCATCATCGCGACGCTTGCGGCGCTGGTGATCGCACCGCTGCGGAGTGACATGACCAACTGGGAGTTGTTCTATCGCGGGTTCATGTCCTTCTACGGTCTGGTGTTCCCGGCGTATGTGTGGATCGTGGCGTGGCCTTATCAGCACAACGGCGGAGTACCAACGCGTCAACGGGTAGCGATCATGGCGGGTGCGATCATCGCAGCGACGCCCTTCTACTGGTGGGGATCGATTGATCGGGAGAGTCACTGGCTGTACGCGGGGGTGGGCGTGGTGATCGCGGCGGGCATCATCGCTCGCCTGCTGCCAGGACCGCGAGGGCCTCTTGGGCCGTCTGGCGTACCGTCGCCGACGCCGTCGCATCGGCCGCCAGCGCTGCAAGCCGCTGCTGAAGCTCGATGAGGTGCTGGCCGCGAAGCGTGTTGGTGGCGGCGATGATGGCGTTGCGACGCATTTGATCGAGCGAGGCTCGCTTCATCGCACTGCTGGTAAAGGCCGCCCTGCGGTCGGCTTCGCTCCAACCCAGAACCTTCAGCAGATCGAAGGATGTGTGCTGGGGCGTGTATGCCTCGTGCGACATGCCGATGCCGGATGATGTTGTGCGAGGCGTGTTGTGAGGGCAGACTTCCTGGCAGATATCGCAGCCGAAGAGCCAGTCACCCATTGCTGACTGCAATGACGGCTCGATCGGCAGTTCGCGTTCAATAGTGAGGTAACTGATGCAGCGAGACGCGTCGACGCTGTAGGGAGCGATCGCTTGCGTGGGGCAGGCGTCGATGCACCGCGTGCAGGTGCCGCAACTATCGGGCACGCGCTGGCTGGGCGTCAGTTCGAGCGTGGTGGCAACCACGCCCAGCAGAAAGTAACTGCCCAGGCGCGGGTGAATCACCAGTGTGTTCTTTCCTTGCCAGCCAATACCCGCGAGCACGGCGAGCTCGCGTTCGTTCACGGGGGCAGTATCGACACATGTACGGAACTCGCTGCCCGGATAGGCGATGCGCAGTTCGTCGGCGAGGGTGTGAAGGCGGCGCTTGATGACATCGTGGTAGTTTCGTCCCCGGGCGTAACGCGCGATGCGGCCATGGCCGGTGGGGACGCTGTCTGGCGCGTCGTTGCGCGTGGCATATTGATCAGCCACCACGATGAACGAGCGCGTGCCGGAGAGGATGGAGGTGGGATCAACACGCGTTTCAAGATCGTCGAGCATGAAGCGCATGGAGCCGTGCTTGCCGGCGGCGAGCCATGCCTGCAGACTGGCTGTGCGTGCGGAAGGCTGGGCGGAGGCGATGCCAGCGAGAGCGAATGCGAGTCGTTCGCAGCGTGCGAGCACATCACGCGTCACGACTTCCGCAGGCGGCATGACAAACCCGAGCGGCACCGCAAGGGGTGCGGGCTTGCGCGGGGTACGGGGACCATTTCGCTTGCGACGTGGCATGGATCACTGCAGTTTTCGACGACGCTCCTCAAGTTGCTTGAGTTGCTCGCGCAGCCGCTCGATCTGGTCGTCGATCTGTCGCAACTCGCGTTCACGGGTGGCCGGATCGATGGGCTTGGCCGACTCTGAGGCGTCCGCTGCGTCGTTCGGAAGATCGAAGGTTGCGAGCACGGGGCGGTGATCGCTGGTCTTGTCGCGATCGGTGAATTCGTCGGGTAGCTTGACGATCTCACTCGATGCCGGCCACTGGGCGGCGGCGTTACCCGCGAAGACGAAGTCGAGGACCGCCGCCGGGCGACGCTTGCTGGGCGTGGTGGTTGACTCAAGCGTGTGGGGCCGAATCCAGGTCCAGACAGCATCCTTGGTCATGTTGTCGAAGCCGAGGTCTCGTTGGCCTTTGTCGCCACCGTCGACGAGGTAGTCGAAGTTGTAGTCCCCCACTGCGATGACGGGGAGTGTTTGTGTGCGGATCCACGCGTTCAGGAGTTCGCCTTGCTTGTGGCGGCCTTCTGCGCTGCCGCGGTACAGGTGGTTGACCATGAAGAGATACTCGAGCCCGGCATGCTCGCGATCCTTGACTTGGATGACGAGCGGAGCACGCACTTTGCCTTCGATGTTGATATCGCCGAGCTCGAACTTGCGGACGAGCTCGAAGCGATCGGTATTGAAGGCGATGGCAAGACGGTCGCGCTGACCGGAAGCGCCGAGCACGACATCGAAGCTGGCGTTCTCGCCCTCTTCCGCGCCCTTATCGAGTTCACGGGCCCAGTCTTCGCTGTCAACCTCGGAGAATCCCCACAGGTCTACCCCTTGCATGTCGGCGACCTGCTTGCGAAGGACGGCGATGTCGGCGCCGCCTGACTCGACGTTGAAACCAACGACTGTGAGATCGGGAGAAATCTGGGCGCATGCGAGCGCGACGATGCCGAGGACTGTGAACATATACAACGGTATGAGTTGTTATGCGGCCCAATGAAGCGGCCCCGAACGAAAGTCCGGGGCCGGCTCCCTCCTCCACTCGCTCTCGGTTTGCGAGTGCGTGTGAACTGTCAAACGTCAGTTGCAGCTGCCGCCCGCCAGTACGCGGAAGAAGGCGATGATGTCAGCATCTTCCGGAAAGACGTTGTTGCCGTTGAAGTCGATGGAATAGCAGTTGCCAGTCGGGCAGGGAGCGCCCGCAAGGACGTTGAAGAAGTCGATGACGTCCGCATCTTCGGGGAAAACCGAGTTGCCGTTGAAGTCGATGGGGCCACAGGGCAGATTGCACTGTGACGCGACGACTTGGAAGCTGTGGCTGGTGGAGCCGCAGGAGTTGGTCGCGGTGACCGTCCATGTGCCGCTGAACTGCGGCGGCGTGTTGAGAAATGTCAGGGCGGTACCGCCAATGAAGAAGAACTGTGCGGTAGGGAAGTTTGCGGCGTTCACGGGCACGCCATTCACGGACCAGCTGTAGGTGATAGGGCCGGGACCATCAGCGACGGCGGTGAAGGTCGCGTTGGTGCCAAGGCAGATGTGCTGATTCTCCGTGGGCTGCACGAAGACTGGCTTGTAGGTCAGCAGCCATGTATCGCCCAAGGGCGTGACCTGCGCGTCGTTGCCGCCAAACATGAGGTAGTTGTCGCGAGTCATGTCCCATGCCATGCCGTTTATCGTGCGGCGTGCGGTGGGACCCGTACCGGTGAGCGAGAAGGTGTTGTACGCGCCGGGCGTGGTTTCCCGCATGTGCCAGGTGTCGGCGAGCAGGGGGAAGCCGCCTCCTCGGTCGCCGCCAAACATGACGTAGCTCTTGCGAGGCGCGTCGGGATCATTCCAGTTGCTGGCAGCAGCGAAGTTCCAGCGTGCGGGCTGGGGCGGGTTGCCTTGCACCACGTTGTAGGCGTCGGTCACACCATTGTGCCAGATGACGTTGCCAGCTGAAGCCGTGCTGCAGGGCGTGATGTTGCCTTGCAGGATCGCGAAGTCGTTGTTGCCGACGCCCTGGATGTTGACAAGGCCGAAGAGCGTGCGACGGCCGAGATTGCTGGGCGGCGTGAAGGGCAGCCAAGTGCCGCCAGCGGTCAGACGATAGCCATCGATGATGGGCGAGTTGCAGGTTGCGCCGGTGCCACCCATGAGGATAACTTCGCTGCTGTTGCCGGTACCAAGGGTGGTCATGCTGTGGAACGCGCGAGCGAGCGGGGGCAGACCAATCGTGCTGAGCGGAGTCCACTGGTTGTTGAAGAGCACCAGCGTGTCACCCAAGCGATCGCTGCCGTTGCTGGTGCCGCCGAAGATGATCGGCAGACCGGCCCATGTGGCCATGGCGTGATTACTGCGTGCGCTGGGGGTCGCGCCGCCTGTTGCAACTTGGGTCCAACTCGTGCCATCCCAGGCCCAGGTGTCGTTGAGTCGCTGACCCGAAGAACCGACGCCGCCGAACATGATGATGCGTTGCGAGACGCTATCCCACGTCATGGCGTGACCGGTGCGGGCCTGCGGACCCGAGACGTTCATGCGAACCCACTTGGGATCATTGCATTGAGCGTGCGCCGCAGTGCCGGCGATGGCGACAAGGGTGGATGCGGCGCAAAGCATGATGATGTGAGAACTACGTGACATGGGGACCTCCGAGTGGCTTTTGCGTGCGTGGGAAGCGGCATCGGGCTGCCGCACACTCACATCACGATGCCGCCGGGCGGAGCCCTTCATGAAGTTGGCGGAAATTTTGCAAGACGCGAGACCGTTGGTGAGATTCGTGTCGTCGGGAGGCACGGGCACGTGGGCAAGGAGTGTCTACCCTTGGTTCCCGTCCAACATACGTGTTCGTTTTTTCGGGATGCATATGAACGAACCGTCCGGCGACATCACGCTGCTTCTGCAACGCTCGGCGCAGGGCGATAGCCAAGCCGCGTCGCAGTTGTTCCCTGTGGTTTACCGAGAACTACGTGCGCTTGCTGGCGCGATGATGCGGGGTGAGCAGGGCAACACACTGCAGCCGACCGCGCTGGTGCACGAGGCGTATGTCAAGCTAGTGAGCGGTGCACAGACAAGCGTGCATGACCGGGATCACTTCTTTCGACTCGCGGCGAAGGTCATGCGGCAGGTGCTGATCGATCACGCGCGGGAACGCGGACGTGAGAAGCGTGGCGGGAACGTGGGGAAGGAGAGCCTCACGCTGGATGTGCCTGATGCATCTCGCGGACCGGCGGCGCTTGATTTACTTGCGCTCGACGACGCACTCGTTGAGCTGACGAACGTGGACCCGCGCAAAGCGGAGCTGGTGGAACTGCGCTTCTTCGCCGGGCTGACGAATGAGCAGGCGGCAGCGGTCACGGGCTTGTCGCTCTCGACGATCGAGCGCGAGTGGCGATTCGCGCGGGCGTGGCTGCTTGAACGCATGGGCGAACAGCGAGAAGACAAGGGCCGGGCATGAGCAGCGATGACGTGGCGATGATGCAGCGGATCTTTGAAGAAGTCGTCGCGTTGCCGCGTTCGCAGCGGCACGAACGGCTTGAGGCGCTGTGTACGGACGCGCGCATGCGTGAGCGCATCGCTCGCATACTGTCGGCTGATGACGAGACGGATCATGCCATTGATCGACCCGCCATGGACGAATCGACGCTGATCCATGCGACGCGAGAGAGTGTGGGGCCGGTTTCGCGAATCGGGCGATACACCATTGAGCGTGTGCTGGGCGAAGGCGGCATGGGAGTTGTGTATCTGGCGCGACAGATGGCTCCGGAACGACTGGTGGCGATCAAGGTCATTCGCTCGCTTGCGCCGTCGATTGATCTGATCAAGCGCTTTGAACGCGAAGCGAGCGTGCTTGCGCGGCTCTCGCACCCGGGCATTGCGCAGATCTTTGACTCCGGCTCAGCACCGATCTATGCGGCGACTCCACTTCCCTATTTGGTGCTTGAGTACGTGGATGGCACGCCGCTTCTGACGCATGTGTCAGCGGAAAGATTGGGCGAGACCGCGCGGCTGCGACTGTTTATTGATATCTGCCGAGCGGTGCAGTATGCGCACCAGCGCGGGGTCATTCACCGCGACTTGAAGCCTGCCAACGTGCTGGTACAGCGAATCGTGGAAGGCGAAGCGGGCGGCACGCAGCATGTGCGGATGCAGACGAAAATTCTGGACTTTGGCGTTGCTCGCACGCTCGAAGATGACAAGTCACAGCACACGCAGGCTGGCTCACTCATCGGCACGTTGAGCTACATGAGCCCCGAGCAGATCGCAGGAGAAACGGCAGATACCCGCAGCGATGTGTACGCCCTGGGTGTGATTCTGTTTGAACTGCTTAGCGGAAAGCTGCCAATCGACGTGCGCGACAAGCACATCGCGGC
>VYMG01000204.1_pt1 | contig 19588 bp, 29 predicted proteins | sample 5115261 | NCBI WGS metagenome assembly VYMG01 (sample SAMN12291781, study PRJNA351875) | freshwater metagenome | isolation source: freshwater lake | place: USA: Michigan, Wintergreen Lake | collected 2013-08-08
CCCAACCCCCAACCCCCACCGAAAAACTTTTTCAGCAGACCCTATTTAGAAGCTATTTAAACCAGTTAAGTGCATCGCGGTCAGGACAACTTTGATAAATCACAACCAAATCTAAAGAGTTAATTTATGTCTAATACTTTTCTATCGATCGTTATCCCGATGCGCGAGGGATTTGGCGAACATTGGCTAGGAGAATTATTGAAAGTCAAGGGAGATATAGAATTTATTTTAGTTCATCCTCCCGGTGTCAAACCTTCGCCGGTGAATGATCCACGCATGAAACAGATTGTCTGTGCTTTACGGGGTGAAATTATTCAAAGAAGTACAGGATTTTTAAATGCCAGAGGTACTTATATTCTCACAATCAATTGCGATGAATATTTACACCCGGAGATCGTCACCTTAGTCAAAGACTATTTTGACCGCTTTCCCAATAGTTGGGTATTACGATTAGCCAGATGTGAATTTCCCTACGGTGAACGAGAAAAATTAGAGAGTTCTTGGCCAACAATTCCCGATGTAAAAAGTTTAGCTATCTGTAGCAGAAGAGAGAATAATAGTAACTTATTTAAAGATAACAAATATTTATTAGAACTACCGATCGCTCCTTTAGATAATCCTTTTAATCCCCAAGTTTTTCTCAATCAACGTCGCGATCAAAATGGTCCCCATTTAGAAAATTTTGATAAAAAAGTTTGGAAAAGTGAACTTGTGCAAGTAGCGACGATAGAAATTACTAATCTCATGAACTTATTTGGTCCGATTAAATATATTCCTTTTTGGTGTTTAGATAGATTACTAGGTTTATATATTCAGGCTAAATATTTTGAAAAAGAGCGAGTAATCGGTCACTGGCTGCCGAATTATCCCGAACAAATACGAATTGAAGATAATCCTCCTGAATACCGAAGAACTTGGCGATTTTACTTTTTATCGGAAGTTATGTTATTAAGAAAATTCCCTCAGTATGGCTATCTTTGGAATCTAGCTATCTATCAATTTTTAGAACTGCCTGCTTGGATGATTAAATCTCTGAAACAAAAAATTATACCCAGTAAATCAGTCTAGTTATATCCAAGTGATCGGTAATCCAGAATAATAATAACCTAAATTTATGGAACTATGCTCTGTTTCCCAATCTAAAACCTGTTCCACACGCTGATAAATTGCCGCAGCTTCCTCACTAGAATTGCCGATACAAGTTAACCCTAATTTACCAAATTCTGACAGCGCACCCATGAGATGAAAAACTGTTCCTGTTTTACTGCTACTATCAAAATGTAAGCGATGTTTAGCAATAATATCCATTAAATCATCGGGAAGTAAACCTTTGTATTGGGGTTTGTGGAGATTATCGGAGGCAATATAGTGTTTTTCTTGGTGAGGTTGACTGAAAAATAATCCAGTTTCTCGATCGTATTCACCATTAGTTAAAAGCTTCAAAGTCATGAAAGGATGGGTGGTTCCTCCTTTTCGCAGATTAATTTCGATCGCCTGTAAATCCCAGACTAAAGTTTCTGGATTTTTCACGGCGACGAAATCAACCCCATAGCGTTCAATTGCCCCCTTGGCTGCCAGAATTTCCCCTATTTTTAGGCCTAATTCCTGTAATTGTAGGCGATAATTTTCATCGGCAGGAAAATGACAACCTAGATAAATTTGACCATCGGGACCGCCTAAAATTTGATCGTGAGTGGAAAGAATATTCACTTCTCCCGTGGGTGTAATATAACCTTGCACACTCGGCGATCGCTTTTCTTCTCCTTCAATAAAAGCTTCGACAATTGCCCCTAATTCAGCAATTTTGCCAGAAAAACTGTCCCAATTTTCATCCCTTGCTTGAAAACTCATCTTCTCTAATTGTTTGGCCAAGAGATTCATTCTCTCGCTTAAATCTAGACTGTTACTATCAACAATTCCCGCTAAAGGACGTAAATCTAAAACTGCATTTCCTTCTCCCGATAACCCCTCATTTAACTTAACTACCATGCGTTTTAGTTGCGGTTGACGAGACCACAAAGAAGCGGCTTCGTATAACAAATCCTTGACCGTATTTACCTGTAAACTACCATCAGGATGGGGAATATTGCCTTGACCAAAAATCTCGCGACTGCCACTTTTAGAACCCCAATACAATAAGTCTGGACTACAGGCAAATAAAGGAATATCTAATTGTAAAGACAATTCTCGCTCTAAATTAGTAGAATTAAAACAAACCATGTAGGCACGATCTCGACGCAACGCTTGCCGGATTCTTGCTACTAAGCGCGGTCTTTCCAAAATTTTTTGGGTTAAAGGTTGAAAAGAGCTATCGTGAGTTGTCAGTAATAACAGACGATTATTAGCATGGGAAAAAGGAATCCCCGGCAACAATTGCAGGTAATAATCAATCACCATCCGCGAAAGTGGCTGCGCTGTTACATAGATTAAACGAGTTTTCGGGTGTCGCAACCGAATCAGAGAAAATAATAATCTTTCTTCGTAATGTAAAAAACCCGCTACTTTTTGACCGACTCTCTGATCGATACTAAAAGAAGGGACAACTAGGATATCATAATCCCATTCATCCGATTCGGGAACGTTTTCTCCCTGCCAAATCTCTTTTAATTTTTCTTGTAATTCTTGATAGCGCAGCCGCTTTCCTAGCATCAAATCTCTATCTAACAGCATGGTTTGTCCCACCTCTGTGGTTACAGACACCTGTATCTTATCGATTTTTAGAGCCTGTCGTCTCCAGTGTCTTTCTTTTCTTAATATTCCCCCAATCCCTGGGATCGTTGCCCTTAAAAAGGGATACAGTTGATTCTGTATCCCCTTTAATCACCTGAGATTGCCTTTAGCCTAGCGGGTGGAATAAGAGATCGGGATAAAAGCGATTAAATTCGATTAAAATCCCGGCGGTGAAAGTCAGCAGCGCCATAATTAACACGGGTGCGGACGAGAGAAATTTAGTAAGTCCTTCCATCTGAGTTCTCCTAGGGAATAAAAAGTCAAGGGTTTGACACAAAAATTAACGAGGGGAAACGGTAATTTCCGAATCCTTAACGGTTAATTTACCGGAAGTGGCTTCTTGTAAAGCCGCCAACGGCCAGAGGAAACCCGTTAACATTTTGCTGAGAGCGAGGGGAACATCGATGATGATTTCCTTCATTTCGGCATCTTTGCTGTCGCGCACGGCGATTAAATAGGCCCGACCAACCCAACCGATCCAACCGGTAATGTACAGGAATAGGATGCTAGGGATAAAGAAATCGCCCATGTGATCCCAACGACCATCCACAATTAGGTGAGGATAGCCTTCCGGTCCACAGAGAGCTTGGGAGTAGGTTTGAGCGCGTTTGGCTCCCGATTCGGGGTCGAGAGTGGTGTTGCGGAAACTCTTCGCTTTTTGTAGGAAAGCGGGATTTTCGCTACAAGGGGTCAGATTGGACAAATCAGCCGACGCTGGAGCGGCAAAGGTGAACCAGAGAGATAGCACCAGGGCCAGAGCGAACAATTTTCGCATAAATTGTTTCCTTTTGTTACGAAATATGAAGTTCTTTGTTCAAAAAGCGAACAATTTGATCGTACACGGAAAAAATCTTACTCCGATGAGGGGTGCGAGTAAAGTTTCTATTACAAAACTATACGCAACACTTCAGACCCCGGTGATATGAACCACCACTTGTCTTTGGTGACGACTCTGACGGTGTTCCCAGAGATAGATACCTTGCCAGATCCCTAAAACTAATTTACCCCTAGCGATCGGGATTTGTTCCGATGTCCGGGTGAGGACCGAGCGAATGTGAGCGGGCATATCGTCTGGCCCTTCGGTAGAGTGATAGTAGAGACTGCTATCTTCTGGGACTAACTTAGCGAAGAAATTGGCCAAATCGGTGAGAACATCGGGATCGGCATTTTCTTGGATCAGCAAGGAAGCGGAGGTGTGACAGACAAATATACTGCATAATCCCGTCGTTATGCCCGATTCAGCCACGATCGCTTCTATGGGGGCAGTGAGACGATGGAAATTCTTGGGACTGGTGGTAATCGTCAGGGATTTTTGATATTGACGCATGGGAACCGGATCAGAGAGAAATGGGGGTGGGGGGGATTGTCCTGGAGAGCAAAGGTTGTCCCGCTTGTAAGAGATCGTGAAGGTCCACCACCGCCCCGATAACAGCGATCGCTGGGGCTTCAAAGCCGGTGGCTTCGATCTGGTCCATAATCGTGGTGAAAGTACCGATTAATTGCTGTTGTTGCGGTGTTGTTCCCCAGCGAATCAGGGCGATCGGTGTTTCTGGACTTCTGCCGGCCTTGGTTAACTCGCCGATAATATAGGGTAAATTATGCACACCCATGTAAACGACAATTGTTTCTGCGCCATGGGCGATCGCTGACCAGTTAACCTGGGGACGATATTTACCCGCCATCTCGTGGCCGGTGACGAAAGTAACGGAAGAACTATAATTGCGATGGGTGAGGGGAATACCGGCATAGGCAGGCACGGCAATTCCTGAAGTGATCCCCGGCACGATCTCGACGCTAATTCCGGCCGCGATCAGATCGAGCATTTCTTCACCCCCGCGACCGAAAACAAAGGGATCACCCCCCTTGAGACGAACAACCACGGTATTAGTCTGGGCCTTCTCGATCAGTAAAGCGGTGATTTCTTCCTGTACCAGAGAATGACGACTGCGACGCTTACCCGCATGGATTTGTTCGGCCCGGGGATTAATCATGGCTAGAATCGAGGGACTGACTAGGGCATCATAGAGGACAACATCGGCATTTTCTAAGAGAACTTTCGCTTTTAAGGTCAACAAACCGGGATCCCCGGGACCCGCACCGACGAGATAGACCTTACCGCAACTTTCTGATTGATTCATAGATACTGGGGAGAAAATTCTTGCTTCGATCGAATGCGCTTGATCCCTACTTTATTCTGACTGGGGCAAAATTTGGTATTTTTGGCTACAGTTACTCGGCGATCATGCGCTTTCTTGATGAAGAATTATGATCTTAACATTACTTAACCCTTAATCTAGCGATCGCTCTGATCCTAAATCCCGTTTAAGGGGAGTAGAAAGTGGGGAAAAGGGAGCGGGTTTTTTAAGTGGGATTGGGAGTTAATCATGCTATTAAAAACCGATTCAGTATAACGGCTAAGTTAGCCTGCGTTTGCGCTAATGCTGAGAACTACAATTTGTCAATTGTTACCAACCCACCTTCCGTAAACTGAATCACAAGTTCATGGCTATCTAATAAAGCAGTTCCAACCAAAGGTCGCCGCCCTGTTGCAAATACACGAGTTTCTCGCTCCTCACCATTCCAGATAATAATTGCTTTGTGAAGAGGGAGCATTACTTGGCTGTTGTCTGCTAAATTCGCACGCATATCGTACCTGAAAGGAAGATTCAGTAATGCTACTGCTTCGGGTGGCAAACAAAGCTCATCTGTAAATCCTGTATCTACTACAAACTCAATCGGAAAGTCAGCGCGATTTGGAATCCGAAATGGGATAGTGATGATCGGGTGTCCATTAGCCACAATACCTGAAATCACTTAACTACACGCTCCATAATACCCCCACCAAAAGCGGCAGCAACGTTGTAGCCAATTTTGATCCCAAAGAGCCGAGCATGGGGGTGTTTCTCGCTCAATAAGTCGGCAGCGTGTAAGCCATTTTCATCAACTTTATAGTCACCTGTTTCAATGTCAATGATGACCATCTTGCCAATGTTTTCTTCAACTTCCACCTCTTGGCGGATTCTGCTTTCGTACAGTTTCTCTGCACGTTGAGCAACTTCTTCACGGCTTAAAAGGATTGCTTGCATATACTAACTCCCGATTGGGATTTGACTTCTGGAAACCTCTCCATAATATCTTACAGGTCTGTAGGATGGGCATTAGCTCATCCTACTACCTCTCTACAAGATTGGCGTACTGCTACCCAGTGCCTTCGGCATCGCATTTAGACTTACAGCTTCAATGAATGTCCATGGTGCGTTCCCCAAAAATCGATCGGTGGAGCAGTAGGATCCACATTAGGGAACGCACCCTACAGCGATCGCTGTGAATTTACATTATCCGAAGGACCAAAAACCAGACCAACCACACCACCAATTAAACCACCTACTGCACTACCAGAGCAGCGATCGCACTGATACCTTGAAGGATTACAGGAACATTCCTGTAGTGGTTTTCAGTAGGTGCTTAACAACTTCTGAGGAGATAGATGGCTTATCCTTCTCGCTAGCTTGAAATATAATAATGTTAAATTCTTCTACATTGTGTCCATATGGTCGATATAGTACTTCACAAACTGCTAGTAGCATAGCCAAAAGTGAAACCTCTTTTTTTAGCCCTCCATGGCCTGAACCAATCAAAGGAATATACACTGAACTAAGTCTTTGGTCAGCCGCTATACTCAGAGTTTCCTTTACGGCTCTAAAAATGTAGGACATTTCTGCTCGCAATCCTTCGCCAGCTCTCATTGTAGTAACTGAAACAAGGAGAATTTTATGCTTAGTTGATAGTATTTGATCAAGAAAAACACCAGTTCCTATATCGTAGCTTTTCTGGAACTTACCCGCTTTTTTCTCTACTTCCACGAACGGTAAATCTTTCAGTTTATCGTCGATCAATTTCTTGATTTCCTCTATTTGGTTTGGATATTTTGCCTGCATGAATGCACCTAATGCACTTACTTTATCCCTTATGCACTCATCATCGAAGAATTCATTGGCTGGCAATACGATCAAGCTTTTTTCGGCATTACCCTCAATTACATCTATTCTTCCAAAAATGATGTTTATCGTCGACATGTTAATAGTTGAACTGAAGCCACTTTTCAGTTTATTGACTTTTCCAGGCGTTAGCCATCCAACAGGAGATTTTCCAAAAATACGAGCTAATGAATCTTCTTCAAAAATATAAAGACAGATGGAAATTAGGATTAGGATTATCCCTAGCACATAAAGTGGAAAAACTGGACTTGTAGCCCTTGAGATTTGCAACTTGGCTATATCTGCAACGTCAAAATAGCTGATAATAACTAGAAGAAAACCAAATGCGCCAATAATAACTGAGTATTTTTGTTTTTCAAAAAATTGGAACATGCAAATTCTTTGGCTAATATTTACTCGAAACTAGGAAGTTTAATAATGATTTATCCCAAGTTGATCAACAATCAATATGATTTTGATTTATGAACACATCAGTCACAAAAACCTATGAATTTTTCAAGATGCTGAGAGTTAATTGGTCAAGCTTGTCTTCGAAATACTTGAAAATAGCGTCTTTGAAGATTTTATTGTCTTTCGTAGCATGCATAAACAACGTCATGGAAGATCGAAACTTCAGGGTGTCAGTATAGCCAAAAATTTGTTCGGCTGTAAGTCCTTCTACATTGATTACAAGTTGAGTGCACTCTCTCAATCTCAAACTCAGAACAGGGTGCTCTAAGTAAGCCTCAGCTTCTTCTAGGGATGTTATTGCAAACTTTTGCGCCATTTCGCTTTGGCCTAGACCTTTAATCTGTGGAAATATATACCAGATCCAATGTTGGCTTTTATGTCCTCGCTTTAGTTCCACGAGAACTTCTTCATAAACTGAATCTTGCGCTTTCTCAAAACGTTGTAAGTTGTAAATATCATTCATTAATCCATCTCCATTAACTCGGTATGATTAGGTTGTTTTAACAAAAAAGTCTCATAGCCTCCCTCGCTCTTAATTTTATGCCTGACTATAGGATTATACAGAAAATTCCCGTATAACACTCTTCAGAGTAACGATCTGGGTCAACTTTCGGCATATCACTCTATTTAGGCGCAATCGTCGGAAGTTTTCCCTATATCACGCCCAAAAGCCTGTTAGCCAGATTAGCTTACTGCAAACAATCTCCTTTAAGGAAACTTATCACAGAAGCTTTCCGGAATCGTAGCAAAGATTCTTAGATATGACTGCACTTTGTTACAAAATTTCACTATTATTTCGGGTGCGGTGATTTGTTATGTTTCTTGGTTCACAACTTCTTTAACAATTTGTCATACTCTGCGTGAGAGCCTATCCAAAACCAAACAATTACATTCTTATTCTTGATTCTTCCTAGCGCTCTCCAACCTATACCGACTCTGATTGACCAAATCTGGTCTTCTTGATTGACCTCCTTAAATTCTAAGCTTGGATGACTTGGGTTATCTTTCCATAACTTGTAATTTTTTCTGGCTGTTCTTTTCACTCTTTCTGGTAGCTGTTGAAATAAGCCGACGAAATCTGGATTTAGTTCCGACTTCATAGATCATCAAATCCCATTTCTTCAGTCTGTCCGTTTTCTGAATCCGTAATAGCTTTCTGAGCAAGTTCTTTGAGAATTAAGCTGTCTTGGGGTTTAGATAATGTTTCTTGCCATTTGATTTCATTTTCGATGTCTTCAATAAACTGCTCTGCCAGTTCGTCTTGAATTGCTTCTGGCAGTTCTTGAGCTTTTTGTACAGCTTTACTTAGAAGTGTTGATAACATTTCTTTCTTCTCTTCTCTTGAAAACATAACTACATATTATAGGTCAACTTTCTGTATAACACTCTATTTAGGCACAATCTCCAGAACCTTTCCCTATATCAAGCCCAAAAGCCTGTTAGCCAGACTAGCATCTTGCCAAAAACCTTGTCTAACTAAATTCCTGACAATTAGACTCATTCTAGCGATGATTCTTCGATTTGACCGCACCTCTTGACAAAAATTGACAATTATTCGACCTTTAGCGATCGCTATCGGGGGATAGTTGTTTTTTGTTACAGCAGTATGAAGCAGCCTAACTGATGGCTATATTTCCAGATTATCGCCCGCAGCAAACCAATAATCGCCGATGATAAATTTGTCGTCGCCGTCGGGGGTGAACACGCTATCACTACAGGAGTAGTACAAGCTTATCGACAAGCTTGATCGGAACCTTTTACTGTGGTTCAAATTGATGCCCATGGCGATATGCGTTTTGAGTACGAAGGCTCCCACCATAACCACGCCTGTGTGATGCGTCGGGTGTTAGAAATGGGTTTACCGACCTTACCCGTGGGAATTCGGGCTATTTGTCGAGAAGAAGCCGAATTAATCGCTAAACAGCAGATTCCCGTGGTTTGGGAGCGAGATATCGCCAAGGATGCGGAGTTATGCTGCTTTCGCCAACACAACTTTCAGGAGCCTCCAACTTCAATCACTTCTCCTGGAGCAAGTTTATCTAATACGCTACAGGCATCCGGCATTAGGGGAAGTAAGTCAGAAAGTTTGTTGCTGGTTGCTACAAGAACAATAACTGCCACTCCAGCTTGCTGTAAATTTTGCTGATAACGCAAATTTTGATCTGTAGTGAGGAGAATCGTGAAACCCTCCTGACTCATCAGCCTCAGCAACTCACCGTTCTTTTTCCCTGACCATCCCATCTCAACAACTGTGCATACCTCGTAATCGGCAAGCTCACCCTTTAACGGGCGTGGGGCGCATTCATCAAGCAGGATTCGCATAGGCTGTCAACATTTCCTTTGCTAATTCAAGGGCTGAGATCGCCTGTTCTCGACTGACACTGGGAAAATGGTCTAGAAATACCTCTAATGAATCACCAGCCTCAAGATAATCAAGTAGGGTTCTCATCGGCACACGAGTTCCTACAAAAACAGGGGTTCCCCCTAGAATGTCGGGATCACTGTGAACAACACGGGATATTAATGCCATAACAAATATATCCAACTGGCTACTAGCTTTTACAGTCATTGTATCCTAAAGTCATTTGTCGGCTCTATACAAGGTGAGGCTCAGGCATGGGACACTTCACTTGACTACTCTGCCTACATCTTGCCGCTAGACCCAAACTAGCTTTTGGATACGATGCACAGTTGGCATTCATGCCTTGATTCAGCAACACCTAGACTTACAGCTTCAATGAATGTGTAGGGTGCGTTCCCCAAAAATCGATCGGTGGAGCGGTAGAAGTTGCATTAGGGAACGCACCCTACCAGATCGGCGATCTGCTACGCAGTGCCTTCGGCATCGCAATTCAAACTAACTTGCCCTTGCAGAATCACCGCAACTAAACTAAACTTAGTTTGTGGACTTAGTTTTTTAAGAGCATGGAAACTGTAAACATTCATCAGGCTAAAACAAACCTTTCTCGGCTATTGTCCCGTGTGGAACTCGGAGAGGAAATCGTTATTTCAAACCGAGGTATTCCAATTGCTAAACTTGTTCCATTTCGGACATCTTTAGATCGACGGTCTAGTTTAGGACAAGATCGAGGGATGTTTACCGTACCAGATGATTTTAATGCTCCTTTATCAGAAGATATTTTGGTAGCATTTGAGGGTGGTGCGGAGTGAGAATTTTACTGGATACACAATGCTGGCTGTGGTGGTTTGCCCAACCAGACAAGTTAAGTGAGAATGTAATTGAACAAATTGCCAACGAAAGCAATGAAGTGTGGTTTTCTGTTGCCAGTGTTTGGGAGATGGGAATTAAAGTCTCAATCGGTAAATTACCACTGCCAGAGCAAATAGATGATTATGTCTCTACTCGAATGACCCGACTAGGAGCTAGGTCGTTAGAGATCAATGCTTCTCATGCTTTGCGGGCGGCTGCATTGCCTTTACATCATCGTGATCCTTTTGACCGAATGCTGATTGCACAAGCTCAGGTAGAAGATATGACACTTGTGAGTGCGGATTCAACATTTAATCAATATGAAGTGTCTTTGCTTTGGGCAGCTAGTTCTTAGTCATAAACACAGAATTTCAGCTGCCTTCTAGATATTCGTGAACCAAATTCTGTGTAGTTGCAATTATTAACTCGGGCGTTGCTGATTTGAGATATGAATCTTCTTTTGTGGGATTTTTAAAACCTAGACCCAAACTAACTTTTGGATACGATGCACAGTTGGCATTCATACCTCGATTCAGCAACACCTAGACTTACAGCTTCAATGAATGTCCATGGTGCGTTCTCCAAAAATCGATCGCTGGAGCGGTAGAAGTTGCATTAGGGAACGCACCCTACAAGATCGGCGATCTGCTACGCAGTGCCTTTGGCATCGCACTAGGATTTAGCTTTTAATGGAAATCTCTCAGGATTTTTAATAATTTCTTTACTTAAATCTACATCTAAATCTGGCCAATAAAAATGATCGGGAAAAGGCTCTTGTATATTTAAAATTTGTCTAATAGGGACATCTTGAAACCAAGGAAAATCTTGATAGGAAAGAAACATTTCTTCATTGTTTGCCAGAATCCATATTCCATGAGAAGAAATATGAGTTACTTCAGCTTGAGAAGTGTTTTGTCCAAGCATTTCTAAGTTCATTTTGTCGTTCCTCAATAATAGTTTCTATCGCTTAAAGTTGTTTTCGAGATAGGTTATGATTACGAGCTAATTCAATTTGTGGTTCAAGCCAAAACTTAGCTTCTCCTTCTGCACAATGAACATGAACGTGCATTCTTGTTTCTTCGCGGGAAAAGAAAAAGAAGCGATAGCCATCTTCTCGGAAAACAGTTGGACTCATCAGAAATCTAATCAGGATGATTTATGCTTACGCTTTGTTGATTATAGCAAATATTAATTTAAAAATACACTACGGAGAAGTAAGAGCATAAAAAATCCCCCTTAACTGGTCTAAAATTAAGGGGGAATGAGTTATACCAAAAGGCAATTTAACCGACGTTACTGGGTTCTTTTTCGAGGGAATGAGAGCGTTTTACTTTGCGTTTATGGATAAAATAGGAGCAAAAGCTCAAGCTAAAGGTCTAAGGGAAGAGAAACTAGCAGAGTTGTTAGGAGATGAATCGTGTTATTAATGTTGTCCATGAGATAACCATTAAGATTATAATGAAGTAATCAGATTTCAGGAAATAGTCATGAAACGAGATGAGGTACTAACAATTCTCGCAACACACCGAGAACAATTAGAAAAACTAGGGGTAAAATCTCTGTCTCTATTTGGTTCAGTAGCAAGGGATGAAGCACGTTTTGACAGTGATGTAGATTTATTGGTAGAATTTAGTAAAGCGGTAGGGTTATTTGAGTTTATCGAGGTACGACTTTACTTAGAAGATATATTAGGATGTTCTGTTGATTTAGGTACTCAAGATTCTTTAAAAGAACATTTACGACAACCTGTATTAAAGGATGTGATTAATGCCTTTTAGAGATTGGCAACTTCGTCTTCAAGATATTATTGAATCCATTGATGAAATCTTGGAATGGACGGCTAATATGACCTTTGAAGATTTTAGCTCAAATCGAGTGACTCTTAAAGCAGTTCTTTATAATTTAGGAATTATTGGTGAGGCATCTAGAAATATTCCTAGTGATATACAATTGCGTTATTCTCAAATTCCTTGGCGTTTAATGGGAGATATGCGAAATGTCATTTTTCATGAATATTTTCAGGTAGAATTGGCAATTGTTTGGCGGACGATTGAAAATAATCTAGCTCCATTGCGTTCACAATTACAGGAAATTTTAGAAAATGAAGCCGAAAATCTATAAAAATCCCCCCTAACTTATTCAATTAAGGGGGAATGAGTTATATAAAAAGGCAATTTAACCGACGTTATTGGGTTCTTTTTCGAGGGAATGAGAGCGTTTTACTTTGCGTTTTAAGGTTGCACCTGCACCAAGTATTCCAAGAGAAAGGAGACTTAGGGTTGATGTAGGTTCGGGAGTCTTAATTTCTATTGCTTGGCTATATCCTCCTTCAGTATCGTCACTCTGGGTTTCTACAAAAGCACTAACAATATTAGAGGGAAAATTGTAAGTAATTTCATAAGTATCTAAGTCTAAAATCAAGTAAGATTGAAATGAGACGGGAAGCGATGCTAACAGATTGCTATAAGTTAAAGTTAGCAAAGAATCAATTGTATTGTCTGGAAGCTCACTAAAGGTAAAATTTGAGGTAGCAACATAATCATTTAGTCCGTCATTAAAACCAAAAGACGCAAAAAACTGAGATTCATTACCGTCTAAATTTACCCCCGATAACGATAGAGGCCAAAATTTAAGATCCGTATCAATAGTAACTTTTTTTGGGGCATCTTTGTTTTTTGTTCCTTTTCCTGTCTCAAATTTGTCTTTCTGACCAGAATCATCACCAGCTAGCTTAACTATACTAACAATCTCTGAGTCTAAAATAATATCTCCAGGTGGAATTTCAATTACAGTTCCATCTTTACAACGTTGATGTATATCAAGAGCATCGAGAGCACTTTTTAACTTTATAGCTTTACCTATAGCTGTATCATTAGAGTTTACTTGAATTGAGACATCTCCGGATGTAGGAGGGAAGCTGCCTCCTGGGTCACAAAATATTCGATATTTTACGGTAGTTGTACTACCATCTTTAGGAAATACTGGATCTCCCGTCTTGACGACAATAGCATAAACTGATTGGGGAATCAATACAATTGTTGCTGTTGCAGAAACTAGAAATTTTTTCCAGTGATTAAATCGTTTAACAAAGTTGAGAACGTTCATTTTTTCTTCACCACTAGCGACTTAATGAAAACACTCGCAGATAATAAGTGAGCTTAATATTAACTGTCAAGGCTTTTAAAGTTATATAAAGACAGATAAAGCAGTATTAAGAAAAATAACTTAAATCTAAAAATAATATTAAATTGACCGTACACCTTATAATGTCATATAATGTCAGGTAAAAGCTTATTAATCTGGATTCTGTGTTTAAAAATGAACAATTTTGATATTCACTCTTTAATTACAACTGTTGATAATCTCATCTTTTCCTATACAGGAGAGAATTTAGATGATGTTCAGTCTGAAATTCTAGAAGGGGTGATTAATCACCAAAAATATACAGAAATCGCTAAAAGTCATCATCGTTCCGAGAAATATGTCAAGGATGTAGCCGGTAAGCTATGGAAAACCTTATCGGAAATTCTAGGAGAAGAAGTTAATAAAGCCAATCTCAAGTCTAGTCTGCGAAGGTATTATTATAATGTCTCTCATAACTTTAATGTAATAAATCCCGTACAAATTAATAAAGGTCATATCTGTAATCAACTACCAGAAAATCAATTACAAAAATATAATGTTACAGAAGAATATAAACTTGAAATCGCCACAGAATTGATAAAAGAAGGCTTAACCGTCGAACAAATTGCTAGAGTATTAAAACTTCCCTTAGAATCAGTTAAAGAGCAACTCGAAAAACCTAAGCAACCTAATTAGAAGTCAGGTTGACAGTGGTAGAGGGTGTTAAGCTATCGTTACAGCAGTTATCTCAATAAGTAGGTGGGTGGAATTAAATATAAGATGAACGTAGGTTGGCTTGAAGCATGAAACCCAACGCTGGCTCATGTTACGCTACCGCTAACCCATCCTAAAAATAATTGTGCCTCCCTACTTAGTAGATATGTCTGGGGTCAGTTGAGGTTGATGAGAAAGGCTGTAATAGACAAAAATAGTCAAAATATTTATAATAAAAGATTGGACTAAAATTTTCTGTGACTTGCCCATGTTATTGTCTTGCGCCACCGGTAGCGAACAGTTTTTAGGTAGTGAAGCGATCGCATCTTACGCCACAGCTAAGGCCGTAATCCTGCCGATTCCCTACGAGGCCACCACCACCTATCGCAAGGGTTGTGAAACCGGGCCGGCGGCGGTGATTACCGCTTCCCAACAATTGGAAGCCTATGACGAGGAACTTAAGAGGGAAACCTGTTTAGAAGTGGGCATCTATACCCATGAGGCGATCGCTGATACCCGTCAGCAACCGCAATTGTCCGCCGAGGAGATGTTAGCCGTCACCACAGCTACAGTTTCCCGTCTAATTGCCGATGATAAATTTGTCGTCGCCGTCGGGGGTGAACACGCTATCACTACGGGAGTAGTACAAGCTTACCGACAGGCTTTATCGGAACCCTTTACCGTGGTTCAAATTGATGCCCATGGCGATATGCGTTTTGAGTACGAAGGCTCCCACCATAACCACGCCTGCGTGATGCGTCGGGTGTTAGAAATGGGTTTACCGACCTTACCCGTGGGAATTCGGGCTATTTGTCGAGAAGAAGCGGAATTAATCGCTAAACAGCAGATTCCCGTGATTTGGGATCGAGATATCGCCGGTGATCCCGATTGGATCGAAAAAGCGATCGCCAAAATTCCTACTGAGAAGGTATTTTTAACTATCGACGTAGATGGCATTGATCCCGCTTTAATTCCGGGGGTGGGAACACCCGAACCGGGGGGGTTAAGTTGGCATCAAACCCTAGGCTTTCTCCGTCGTCTTTTCCAAACCCATCAGGTGATTGGCTGCGATGTGATGGAATTGGCCCCGATTAGTGATTCGGTGGTCTCGGAATTTACCACTGCCAAGTTAATTTATAAGTTAATTGGCTATCAATTTACTGCCTAGGGGCTTGCCTAATTAGGAGCAATCGTGTTATAATAGCGATCCGTGCGGACGTATAGCTCAGTTGGTTAGAGTACATCGTTGACATCGATGGGGTCACTGGTTCGAATCCAGTTACGTCCATAAATTATCTGCCCTAGTCCCGGTCATAACCTTCATTTCTGATGATAGGATGAACGATCGAAGCTCTCCAGAGAAACCCTATGACTAGCTTACTGCGCGACTTTTGGTATGTGGCCACACCGGCAAATAAACTGAAACCCGGTCAGCTAATGGCCAAAAAAATGCTAGGTGAACCGATTGTTGTCGGTAGGAGAGAGGATGGAGAAGTGTTCGCATTGCGGGATATTTGCCCCCATCGCGGCATTCCGCTGCACCATGGCTGGATTGAAGGGGATGGGGTGTACTGTTGCTATCATGGCTGGAAATTTAACACTAGCGATGGCGTTTGTTCTGAGATACCCTCATTAACCGAACACGATCGCCTTGATATTAGCCGAATTTGTGTCACCAGTTATCCCTGTCGCGAAATACAAGGTCATATCTGGGTGTTTATTCCGGCAGACTCAAAAAGGGAAATTAAGCAAGAAAATCTGCCTCCTGTGCCGATTATTAGCGATTTTGGCAAACTTACCCCCAAAATAGCCGAAACTATCACTTTTGACTGCAATATTGACCATGCGGTGGTGGGATTGATGGATCCGGCCCACGGTCCCTACGTTCATACTTCTTGGTGGTGGCGCAGCGGTCCGCGCAAATTTCGGGTCAAAGAAAAACAATACGAACCAGTTCCCCTCGGTTTTCGTCTTGCCCCCTATGATATGCCCGTAAGTGCGAAACCTTATAAAATTCTGGGTAATAAGGTATCGATTGAAATTGTTTTTGAATTGCCCTCGGTGCGTACAGAAATACTACGAGGTGATCGCTATTTGGCCTGTGCTTTTACGGCAATTACTCCCATCGATGAAAATCACTGCGAAGTCCATCAAAGTTTATACTATACGATTCCTTGGTTGGCATTTTTAACCCCTCTTTTGCGTTATTTAACCCGACAATTTCTTAAACAGGATCGCGATGTGGTGATTAAACAACAGGAAGGACTTAGTTATCATCCAGCTTTGATGTTAATTGATGATGCCGATACCCAGGCCAAATGGTATTATCGCCTCAAGCAAGAATACGAAAAATCTCAAGCAGAAAAACGGGATTTTGTCAACCCCATTAAAGCACAAATTTTACGGTGGCGTAGTTAGAATTTGATCATTTTATTACTGGACTTGCCCTTTGACACAAGGTCATAACCTGTGCTGTAGGAGGGATTAAGAGAATTTCTGATGCCCAGTTACTGGGTACAAATCAGGGAAACCTCTAATAAATCTAAGGCTTTCTCTAAGTCTAATAATTGTCCTAAACTATGGCTACAAGTCTCGCCATTAAATCCTCTTGCTGTGGCTAATTTTGATAATATCATCGGGTAATTTTGAGAGGTTGCCAAGGGTTCTTTTTTTTGACTTGATCTCCTTTTTAGCAAATATGATCCATCCCTGTCTATTAAGAAATATTACAATAAACATGGGTACGTTAAGAAAAGTTAACGGGTTTATCCATTGCTGGATAAGGGTTTTTGGCTATTGTAGTAAGGAAAAAATTAACGGATTGACCGCAGGGATTGCCTATCAGCAATTCACAAACCGGGGGATTTTAATCGCTTTGGTTGTCGCTATTTTAGGAGGTGCGGCTAAACTTTTTGTTTTTTTTGCCTCCCATTAATCTTTTGATAAAATTGCTTGTAAAAAAGCGGTAGTTTTTAAATCAATCCCTGTAATTGCCGTGCCAACAACTACCGAATATGCACCAACTTCGAGGGCTTTTTTTGCTTCTGTTGGAGTCGATATTCCTCCTTCACAGATAACAGGAACTGATAACTTATTAACTAATTCTTCTAGGAAAGAAAAACTCGGCGGTGGCAGATTTTTAGTTGCTTCTGTGTAACCGTAAAGAGTTGTACCGACAATATCAGCACCGGCTGCCACGGCATAAATAGCACTTTCGATCGAGTCTATATCTGCCATGACTAATTTACCAGTTTCCTGATGAATACGATCGATAATTGTGGCTAAATTTTCATCATTAGGACGCTTTCTTGGGGTAGCATCCAAGGCAATTATATCTGCACCCGCATCGGCAATAGCGAGAGCATCTTGATATTTGGGAGTAATATATACCGAACAATCGCGATAATTGCGTTTCCAGAGCCCAATTATCGGTATATCCGGCAATTGTTGACGGGTGGCTTTCAGATGAGTGGGACTATCAATTCTGACCCCACAAGCACCCCTATCCACGCAAGCATGAGCCATGGCGGCAATAATTACAGGATCGTGCAGAGATGACTCCACTGGCGCTTGACAGGAGACGATTAAACCCGATTTTAAGGTTTCTATTCGCATAAATTGGGGTGTGGGGATTTCAGTTATCAGTGAGCAGTAATCAGTGACAAGAGAGCCAAACTTGTCAATAGACATCTCCAAGAATTATAACCCAATCAAAGCTTACTTTTCTCTTGTGTACTAACAAATAGTTCGCTAATTGAGACATAGATCTTTCGTTGCTATATTGAAAAAATATGAAGTAATTAAAACCATTTCTATTCGGACAAATCTCTTAAGCAGAAAAACTTTTAGCCTTGGGATAATATTAGGTCTATGTCTACTGAGCATCGTTTACTTAAAACTCAAATCTGATAGCTGATAACTGATTTTGGACTGAGATTACTTATAAGCAGCGATACACTGTTCAACTAAAGCGGTTACTGCGTCCACATCTTTCCAACCGAGAATTTCTGTGACTTTTTTCTCTAGATTCTTATAGGTTTTGAAAAACTCGGCGATTTCCTGCAAGCGATGGGGAGAGACATCTTTGAGGGATTTTACCTCAGCATAACGAGGATCTTTAGCGGGAACACAGAGAATTTTTTCATCGCGATCACCACCATCGATCATTTCTAACATACCAATAGGGCGCGCCGTAATCACACAGCCGGGGAAAGTAGGCTGATCCATGATCACCATACCATCTAAAGGATCGCCGTCATCGGCGAGGGTATTGGGAACAAAACCATAATCACAGGGATATTGTACCGAAGAATAGAGAACGCGATCGAGAGCAAAGGCGTTTAAATCCTTATCAAACTCGTATTTATTCTTACTACCGGCGGTAATTTCCACTAAAACGTTAATTAAACCGGGTTTCGGTTGGGCAGGAATGCGCGATAAATCCACAAGCTTTCTCCAAATACAAGACATTGACACTCTCGCCGTCAAGCTACGCTGTGACGGGAGATTCTTGCTTCTACTCCTCTTAACTAGACACAATCGGAAGACTATGCCCCCGTCAGACCGAATCCACAAGCGTTTTCGAAATCCCTCGAAAGTGGAAACGCTACCGCGTTAGTTTCACTTTGGTCGCGATTGATCTCCCGTTAAGCAAGGGCGGCTCTAACGGGAGATGAATCGCGACCTTGAGATAGCGCCTTTAGAGTCACCTAAAAGCGCAAGCAAAATTAAAACACACTTTAATTAACTCCGATCCAAATTTTACTCATAAGGGGGATCGGGACGAAGAAAAAATTTTTTACCTTGGCAATCGTCTATCTCAATTCTGTCACCTCATTTGCCTCGTTAGGGAGTAGGATGTTTTACCGGTAAGGGGTTCTTCGGTATAGTTAGGCGTGGAGTTATATCCAATCGCTAACAAGGGTAACGTTAGGGTCAGAATTGCGATCATGGTTCCGAGTAAATTGGCCCACCTATGACTAGGAGGTTCGGAAGTCTTCCCTGACGGGTTGCTTGATTCCATAAAGGGGTCGTGTTGAACTCGACAAGTAAAGAATACGAGAGATATATAGAGCATTAAGCTATCGGCCTTGAGCTTTTAGCAAATTACTGCTATTTTTTGCCTTTGGGCTTGGTTAACGTCTCGTTAGAAAGCGAAACATTAACAGCAATATTCCCCCTACTAATTATATTTTACCCATTTTTTTCCAGGAGTTCCCTCTGATACTTTTCTTGACGATCTCTCCAGATCATCGAAAATTTTGGGTGGGAAACCCCGCCGTTCTAGGTTGGCTTTACGTTAGAATTAAAAAGACCGTCTCGAAAACCAAGTGGGCGGACAGCACCTTGAAAACTCGGCTTA
>VYMG01000197.1_pt1 | contig 19551 bp, 19 predicted proteins | sample 5115261 | NCBI WGS metagenome assembly VYMG01 (sample SAMN12291781, study PRJNA351875) | freshwater metagenome | isolation source: freshwater lake | place: USA: Michigan, Wintergreen Lake | collected 2013-08-08
TATAAAAGAAAAATATGCATAATCAATGATGATTAAACTATCGTATTCCCGAATTATTACTTATGTAGTTTGCGTCATGCTTTTTATGACGGCAACAGAAATCTGTTCAGCGCAATCAGGAATGACTTTTGATGAGTTTTCATTAAAATTGTCAGCATACTTTGATGTTGAATTGATAGATGACATAAAAAAAGAATTACCACAAGCAGCTCAATACAGAATCTGGAGTTGGGATGCCGGTGATTTTTCCGGCGATGGCGTTCCTGATGTTGCATTTGCGGTTAAAGTCTTAGGTGAAAAACGAAAGATTTGTCGAGTATATCTTTTTACAGATACCGATGGGTTTTTAGTAAAAGTTGGTGAGTACAATTATAACTTTATAGACTTACCTTTAGAAGTTGGATTGGTGATAAGAAATAACTGTTGTTATGTCACTGAAAAACAAAAACAATTCCATTGGATAATTCGAGGTTACAGATATGATAATGGAATTGTATCGGTTATTGATGAGTTCACAACAGAGAAATTACCAAGTGTGACCCTTGAAGAATACACCAATTACTCTACGCTTGAATCATATCAAAAAACTATACTCACAAGAACAGGTGAGACTAAATATTTAAAGAAATACTTTACTATCCCCTGCTACCCTCGCGGTAAACAAATTTATCGCGGTTATACTTCGCAAGCCGAATGTTCAACGGTTGATTATTGCCAAAGTGGTTCTTTTTATTGGGAAAGTACATCCGATTGTTCATTCAAAGTTCGGTCAGTTTATGATAATCAATATTTGTACATGACAGTAAATGTGAAGGATGATAAGGTAATATCCGGACGATGCGATACGTGCACAGCCGATATGGTTCATTTTTGGTTCAATGGACAAATGCGACCAACGACTCCCGACACTTCAGACGCGGAAGTCAAAACACCAAAAAGAAAAAAAGGAAGAAAAACAGAATATATTTCTCCGGATTCATCTTTGGTAACCATATCTGTTCGATTAGGTGATTTTGCAGAACAAAGAGCAAAATATCTGGTGCAAACCGCAAAGTCTTTAGATGTTGTTACTCGTGAATTATTAAATACCATTAAAGTCACCGCAAATCCAAGAGAAAATGGTTATATAGTTAAAGCACGCTTCCCACTTGCCCTATTCGGTATAGCCGCATTGCCGGGTGATTTACAGCAAACATTATCTTTAAACTGTACGGTAATGGTAAGGGATTCAGATAATGAGTTCAGACCCGAAGAAGAAACAATTCTTTCAACATCTCCTGTTGAGTTATTTGAAAGAGACTCTTATAGTACATTGCTGTTGATTCCCAGAAATGAATGGTTCGGAAAAACACATAATATTCTTGCAGAGCAACTTATCAGATCATTACAGGAAGCCGGATTTTAATGAATAAAAAACTATCGTCTTTGAACATTACCGAAGGAGTTCATGTTGAAGTTCAACCCGATTTTTTAGGGATAAGCGAGGACGACAATAAATATAATGTCTTTTCTTATCGGATTACTATCGCAAATAAAAGCACAACAACATTTACCTTAACCCACAGATTCTGGAAAATCATTGATGCAAATGGTCAAGAAGAAACCGTGTTTGGTGAAGGTGTGGTTGGCTATACGCCAACATTAGAACCTTCGATGACATTTACTTATAGTAGTATCTGTCCATTAAAAACATTATGGGGAACTATGGAAGGACATTTTGTTATGCAAAAAGAAGACTGTTCGACTATAAATGTTACCATTGAACGATTTTTTCTCATTCACCCATCTCTTTTAGAAAATAATAATGAAAAATTGGGAACAAAATAGTAAAACTGTGGTATATGTATATTTGGAGTTTGTCAATGAAATGTAGCTTATTTTTACCGGTATTAGTATTTGTTTGTGTAACAATGCTCACGCTGTCGCCTACTGTGGCTGCAGAAGAAAATTCGGATTCATTACGGTGGGCGCAAAGAACACAATATGCATTATCATGTGTAGAAGCTCTCAAAGCAAAAGACTATGCTCTAGCATCTCAACGTTTCGCCAAAGAAATGCGCAGAGAGATAACTCTGACAATGCTTGAAAATTTCTGGAAACAGTTTCTTGCAAAATGCGGAGGCGAACTTTATGAGTTAGACAATGTCATACGCGATGAACATAATACATATTATTGGGTTTATCCCTCATATAAAGCAAAAAAAGATCGTTGGCAATTTAGGATAGGTTTCGATGATAATGACTCTATATCTGCGTTTCACATAGACCGTTATCTTCCACCACCACAGAAAAACAGTTGGAGACTGCCTTCGTATGTTGCAGCTGATTCTGTCACAGAACGTCAATTCATTATCAATAAAGACAAGGATTATGAAACCACTGCTTTCTTGACAATACCCACATGGAAAACAAAAGTTCCTTGCGTAATTTTTGTTCACGATGCCGGTCCTTGGGATAAAGATGCCTCGCGTTACTCAAACAAACCTTTCTTCGATTTGGCTTGGGGTCTGGCAACCCATGGAATTGCAAGTGTAAGAATTGATAAAAGGACTTATCTGCATTATAAGAAAATTGCTGAAAACAAAGAGTCTATATCAGCTAAATTCGATACTGAAGAAGATATTTACCAAATCATTTCACAACTTACAACACGCAAGGACATAGATGCAGATCAACTTTTTCTTATCGGACAAGGGGTTGGAGCTACTATTTGTCCAAGAATAATACAAAATTCTAAAGTAATCAAAGGAGCAGTGTTACTTGCACCCTATGGACGACAATTAGAAGATGCACTGCTTGAAGAATTTGAATATGTCATGAAACTTGACACATTGTCGAAATATGATAACAAAAAAAAGGCAATAGAAAAGCTTAAAAATCAAGTTAAAAATGTCAAATCACCAACCTTAACATTACTCTCTCGAACAGAAGAGTTGCCACTGGAAACTCCGGCATCTTATTGGCTTGATTTAAAGAATTATGACTGTTTTTCTGTATTGAAAAAAACAAATATACCTGCATTAATACTTCGGGGTGAACGAGATTATAGAACAAGCCAAGAAGATTTTGATCTATGGAAAAAAAGGCTAGATCAATCTATGTCACAGCAAGAACTATATACATTCATCAGTTATCCACTTTTGAATAATATTTTCATGCCCGGTGAAGAAAAATCGAGTCCTTTAGAATATCACGAGCCCAAAAATATGAGTAAACAAGTTGTGGATGATATAAGTAAATGGGTATGGAAAATTGCAAAGGGAAAATAGTGGACAGTCGTGTCTCCGGCGACATAATACAAACATCTCCCAATTCCCTATTGTCATCAATTTTTGGAGGTTCGTTTATCTTGATGGTATCTGAGTTTGCAAACGGAGAAATAAATATGTGTAGAGATATTGAACACGTACAGAAACTGCAATCAAAATCGACACATCCTATATTTAGACTTTATGGGTGGCAACCTTGGGCTGTTTCGATTGGCTTTCATCAAAGTATGAATCATATTTCTGTTTCAGAATGCAGCAAAAGAGGAATAGACATTGTCCGAAGACCCACAGGTGGAAGGGCTGTATTGCATGCAAACGAAGTAACATATTCTATTGTAACGCATTGCGATAATCAACAAGAATGGTACAAAAATATACATACTTTATTGTTAGGATGCCTCCAATCATATTCTTCAGAAATTACATTTGAAAAGAACAACCCTGAAATTATGAATTTTAGACGTACGAATCCAGAAACAAGTAAAATGTGTTTTTCAAGTTCCGCACGCTATGAATTGAAATTCCGGGGAAAAAAAATTGTCGGTAGCGCTCAAAGAATGTACAAAAATGTTTTGTTGCAACACGGCTCAATTTTACTTGATCAAAGCCATGAAACAATATATTCTCTTTTAAATAATAATAAAGAAGTAAATTCATCTGACTTGCTTGACTCTTTACGAAATAGCTCGACAAATTTAGAAGATGTTGTCGGAAAACCGGTTTCTTGGAACAATTGTGTTCAACAAATTACCTCACATATATATACATTACTTCCATGATAGTTTCTGATCAATCAACATCATTAATAAAAGCCGAGAACATTGAAAAAACGTATGGTAAAAAAATGGTTGTCCGAGGTGTGTCATACGAACTTAAACAAGGAGAAGTTGTTGGATTATTAGGACCAAATGGCGCAGGAAAAACAACGTCATTTTATATGATTGTCGGTGTGGTTAAACCCTCACGCGGAAAAATACTTTTTGACGGTAAAGATATCACAGGAAGTGCAATGTATAAGCGTGCAAGAATGGGAATTTCCTATTTGCCTCAAGAACCGTCAATATTTCGAAAAATGACAGTAGAAAACAACATAATGGCGATACTACAGTTGCAATCGTTCAGCAGATCACAAAGGAAAGAAAAATTAGAGCAGTTACTTGAAGATTTTCGAATTACCCATATTCGCAAAAGTATGGGTTACATGTTATCAGGAGGTGAAAGACGACGTTGCGAAATCGCCAGAGCATTAGCATCTAATCCTAAATTTATACTGTTAGATGAGCCTTTTGCCGGAATTGACCCTATTACGGTTGAAGAAATTATGCACCTTGTGCTTGGTCTTAAACAACGTGGATTAGGCATTTTGATAACTGACCACAATGTTCATGAAACTCTATCAATTACAGATCGAGCATATATTTTAATTGATGGAAATGTTTTCGCTTCGGGCACTGCAAAAGAGTTAGCTGATAATGCAGAAGTGCGAAACAGATATCTGGGAGAAACCTTTTCATTGGAACGATATGAATAATGTTTACAATAAAAGTAGAATTTCAGTAAAAAATGTCCACTTTGGATATAATGAGCAGAAAGAAATACTTACGGATGTCACATTTTCTGCGCAATCGGGTGATGTATATGGATTATACGGTAATAATGGCTCAGGAAAATCAACACTTTTAAAAATTATAAGTGGGATTATGCAACCAACATTCGGAAGCGTAAACATTGAAATTCAAGATAGAACCGTTTCTCATGATTCATTACGCTTATATTGCGGCTATTCAGCTCCATATATCGCACTTTATGATGAATTTACATTATCTGAATTATGTCAATATATGTCTTCAATAAGAGGTATTCCTTTCTCAGAAGATGTGTATAATTCTCTTGTTTATACAGCTCAATTAAAAGATAGAGAACATCAACTCATTAAATATTACTCATCGGGAATGCAGCAAAGAGCTAAACTGGTTTTAGCTGTCATTCATGAACCAAAGATACTTTTTTTAGATGAACCTACATCAAATTTGGATGAATTAGGAATAGAATTTGTGTGCACAATAATTGAAGAAATTAGAAACCGTAATGGGATTGTCTGTATTGCAACAAATGAACTTCGCGAAAAAGTATGGTGCAATAAGAACATTTACCTTACTGCAATTCACAATTAACCGGACTTTATGAATAATAAACAAACATTGATATTCATTTTTTGTCTCTCACTGATAGTAACAAGCGGATGTGAGAAATTTCAGAGCTCACATGGTGAAGAGTTCCCTTCACCTCAAACAGTTCAACCGGCTTTTAAAGAATTTTCTTCGTTGAGTTTACCCAATAATCTTGAGTTTTGCGGAGAAAAAATATCATTATCGAATCCCGAGCTGCGAGAGCGAGCTGAAAGAGAATTTTTACTAAACATACAACAACCCGGTCAATTACAGTTGTATTTCAAAAGAGCCGGCAAGTACTTTCCATTGTTTGAGTCAGCACTTCGCAAAGAAAATATGCCTGATGACTTAAAATACTTACCGGTTGCTGAAAGTGCATTATATATGGCACGTTCAGGCAAAGATGCCGTCGGATTATGGCAATTTATGCCTGAGACAGCTCGTTCTTTTGGTTTACAAGTTGACGAGTATATTGATGAGAGGCGTCACCCCAAGAAAAGCACATACGCAGCACTGTCATATTTGCGAGGGGGACATCGCAGATTTCGGAGTTGGCTGATGGCAGCCGCAGGTTATAATATGGGTTACACGGGGTTGGAGAACGATTGTGAATTTCAAAACACAGAAAAGTTTGAAGAACTGTACCTAAATGAGGAAACTTCTCGCTATGTATTTAGAATTGCTGTAATAAAATATATTTTTGAACATAAAGAACAATTTGGTTTTCCAACGGATGCTTACCCTCCTTTGGGAACTGAGAAGATTATAAATGTCCACGATGAAATCTCGAATCTCAGCCAATGGGCACAACAACACTCATCAACGTACAAAAATATAAAGATGTTAAATCCTTGGATACTGAAACGTAGTTTGCCAAAGCCGAAGCATTCACATTATACAATTGTTGTTGGTTAAATCAGACATAGATGGCATATTTAGAAAAAATTCAATTGCTTTTCGCTTTCTTTTCATTATTTTCGTCATAGCTAAAGTCGTTTCCTCTACTTTTTACGTAATGGAGAGTTCTATGTCATTATTAGATACTATTGGCGGTGCACAAGAGTTTGCAACACTTCCACCTGTTGCAGGGAAAGTGTTGTCTCTACTTGAAAACGCAAATGCTGATGTGCGTGAAATCACAAATGTGTTAGAAACTGACCCTGCACTTACACTCAAAATATTGCAGATGGCAAACTCCCCACTTTATGCAATTCGTTCAAATGTAACCTCACTACAACAGGCTGTTCTCGCTCTTGGACTTAATAGGGTTGCAAACATCGTATTGAGCGTTTCTATTTTCTCAAAGTTTATTTTGTTATCGCGCTCCAAGAGTGCGGAACACATGAAAAAATTCTGGTATCATTCTTCTTGCACAGGGATGGTGGCAAAGAACCTAGCTGTCAAAATCAAGCGTAACTTTAATGAAGTAGAATTTATTGGTGGCTTACTCCATGATATTGGTAAAATGGCTATGATTCAGTTCGATCCTGAAAATTATGAAAAAGTTGTGCAAATTATTACAGAAGAGCACATAGCTGATACGGACGCGGAACTGCGTGTTTACGGCGTTGACCATTTAGTTGTCGGAGAACTCATTGCACGCTTGTGGAAACTGCCCAAAGAACTACAATATATTGCGGGTCATCATAACGATGCTTCTAAGTTAACTGAAAGTCACAAAGAAGTAGTTGCACTTGTAAGAGTTGCAGACATATTGTGCGAAATGTGGGGTGCTAGCATTGATGAAGGTATTTTTAGCGTTGATTTGTCGAATGACAATTCATGGCAGATCCTTTGTGATTTTTCTCCGCATCTCAAGGATTTGGATTTAGAGCTTTTTACCTTTGAATTGGAAACAGAATTCAGACAAGCAGCGTCGTTTTTAAATATGGTTGCTTCTGACGCTTCTTCAAAATAGTTACACTATCAAGTTTTAGTCCACTAACTCATCAATTATGATACCGGTACTTCTTGAAATACCCATACCATTTTTAGGTATCACTGTTCCTATATATAGTTTTGGGGTGATGGTTGCCTTAGCTTATTTATCAGCAAATTATTTTCTTAGCTATGGGTTACGTCGTCGCATGATTCCACAAGCTGAGATACATGCTTCCAACATTACTTTATTGGCACTTCTCGGTGGTATAGGTGGAGCAAAACTCTTTCATATCTTGGAAAATTTTAATGAGTTTCTTTCTGATCCCAAAGGCACACTAATGAGCGGCGCAGGACTGACGTTCTTGGGTGGCTTCATTCTTGCAACCACTATAATCTACATCTATATTCGCATAAAAAAATTAGACTTTTTTACCATTGCTGACGCATCTTCTTTGTCGCTGACAGCCGGATATGGGATTGGGAGGATTGGTTGTCAACTTTCCGGCGATGGTGATTATGGTATTCCGACGGATGTACCATGGGCTATGTCGTACTCAAAAGGTATCGTTTCTACCCTCTCTTCACGTAATGCAGACTTGGTGGAACAATTTAAAAGCATATTTCCGGAAAAACCAATACCCGAAGATATTCTCGTCCATCCCGCCCCGATTTACGAAACAATGTCAATGTTGATTGTATTTATTATACTTTGGCAATTGCAAAAGAGGTTTCCTCAATCCGGTATTGTGTTTGGTGCCTACTTGATTTTTGCAGGTGTCGAAAGATTATGTGTTGAATTTATTCGCCTTAACCCGCTTTATTTTGGTCTTTCGCAGGCACAATGGATATCTATACTCCTGATAATAACAGGTATCTTTCTTGCAAAAAGCAGATACCAAAAACTGATGATGGTAACAGGAAAAAGTTAGGCAATCTATTGGCTAATGCAATCTAAAAAATTGTCAATTGCACTTTTTACACTATTTTTGCGACTCAAATTTGAAGATGGTTCCGTCGCCTAGTGGCTGGGCAGAGCTCTGCAAAAGCTCCTACAGCGGTTCGAATCCGCTCGGAACCTCCACCGCTTTTAACATCAATCTAATTAAAATCAAAGGAATATGGGTACTACAGCCGATTTACGTCCAGGTGCGGTTATCAAGTATAACAATGAATTATGCACTGTTATTGAATCCGAACACCGCACACCCGGTAATCTTCGAGCTTTTTATCAAGTGACGATGCGGAATCTCAAAAATGGGAAACTTCTTGAAAATCGCTTTCGCTCCGGTGAAACTATTGAATTTGTTCGTGTTGAAAAGAAAAACTATCAATATTTGTATCGTGATGGCGAGATGTTTGTGTTTATGGATAATGAAACATACGACCAATTCCCCATCAACGCAGAGCTTGTTGGCAATCAAGCAAGACTTATGAAAGAAGGACAAGAAGCCGCAATCGCTTTTAATGACTCTGTAGCACTTTCGGTTGAATTGCCACCGAATGTTATGTTGCGCGTTACTCAAACAGAACCCGGAGTGCGTGGCGATACTGCTACAAATGTTTCCAAACCGGCAACCCTCGAAACTGGTGCTGAAGTCAAGGTGCCTATTTTCGTCAACGAAGGCGATTTACTTAAAATTGATACGCGCACGGGCGATTATGTCGAGCGCGTGAAAGAATAATTATGTAATCTATTGAACATAAAAGCGTGTTTCTCTTTTTTGCACAGAAGCACGCTTTTTCTTTTTTAACGACATACTTGGAGTTTACACAATGGAAATCGAATATCTCAAACAACTAATGCAACTCTTCGATCAAAGTACTGCTACTGAGTTGTCTATTGAAGAAGAAGGCACCAAAGTGCACCTTTCTCGCCAGCCGGCGCAACAAACAGTGCAAATGGTTGCCACTGCTCCGGCACCGGTTCACATACCCCAAAACGTTCAACAAAATCAGCAACCGCAAATAGCTCATTCACCAAATGCAGAAATTATACCTCCCGCGCCTGCGGCGAACTTGCATATTATACACTCACCCATCGTTGGTACTTTCTACAGAGCTTCCGCACCCGAAGCGCCACCTTTCGTCAAAGTCGGCGATAAAGTCAATGTCGGCTCTCCGCTTTGCATTGTCGAAGCTATGAAACTTATGAACGAAATAGAATCCGATGTTACGGGAACCGTCGTCCGTTGTCTGGTGGATAATGCTAAACCCGTCGAATACAATCAACCGCTCTTTGAAATCCAATTAGGATAAATTTTCACTTTGACTAACAATATTATGATTAAAAAAGTTCTTATTGCCAATAGAAGTGAAATTGCATTACGTATCATTCGCGCTTGTCATGAACTTGGGATTAAAACTGTAGCAGTTTATTCTACCGCAGACGTTTCCTCTCTTCATGTAAAATACGCTGATGAAGCTGTGTGCATCGGACCTCCCCTTGGAAAAGACAGCTACCTCAATAAAAACGCTATCTTTTCTGCTGCTCATATCACCGGTGCGGACGCTATTCACCCGGGATACGGTTTTTTAGCCGAAAATGACGGTTTTGCCGAAATGTGCAATGAATTGGGACTAATCTTTATTGGTCCTAAGCCGGATTCAATCGTCAAAATGGGAAACAAGTCCATCGCTAAAGAAACTATGAGAGCCGCAGGAGTGCCTGTTGTTCCCGGTAGTGGTGGCATTGTTGAAACAATTAACGACGCGAAAAGAGTGGCTGACGAAGTAGGTTATCCTATCATGATCAAAGCTGTCGCCGGGGGCGGTGGTAAAGGTATGAGATATGTTCACACTGCCGCCGATCTCGAAAAAAACTTCACTATGGCACGCACTGAAGCTGGTGCAGCCTTCGGGAATCCCGATGTCTATATCGAAAAATTTATTGAAGAGCCTCGACATATCGAAATACAAGTCTTTGGCGATAAACACGGAAACGTCATTCATCTCAATGAAAGAGAATGCTCCATCCAAAGAAGGCATCAAAAACTGATAGAAGAATCGCCATCGCCTATTATGACTCCAAAACTCAGAAAAGCTATGGGAGATGCTTCAGTACTCGGGTCAAAAGCCGTGAACTATGAAGGTGCCGGCACTATCGAATTCCTTGTGGATAAACACCGTGACTTCTACTTCATGGAAATGAACACACGTATTCAGGTGGAGCATCCCGTTACCGAACAATCTCTCGGGGTGGACTTATTAAAGGAACAAATCCTCGTCGCTGCCGGAGAAAAACTCTCCCTCAAAGCCTCTAACCCCGAATTTCACGCCATTGAATGTCGCATCAATGCCGAAGACCCCGAAAAAGACTTCCGTCCTTCACCGGGTGTCATTCAATCGCTCCATTTCCCGGGAGGTCATGGCATTCGTGTGGACTCGCACATATACCAAGGATACGCTATTCCTCCGTACTATGACTCACTCATCGCTAAACTCATCACAACGGCTAAAACACGCGACGAAGCTATTGCCAAAATGAGACGAGCGCTTGATGAAATTGTCATCGAAGGTATAAAAACAACTGTGCCCTTCCACAAGAAAATGATGGATAATAAAGACTTCATCGCAGGAAATTTTGACACGAAATACCTCGACAATAACGATTGGCGAGCTTAATCTACAATCAACTTTTATTCTATATACAGGAGAACAACAATGAATTTTCCCGAAGAACTCAAGTACACAACCGACCATGAATGGATTAGAATCGAAGGAAATGTCGGAACTGTCGGCGTAACCGAACATGCACAAAGCGAGCTTGGCGATGTCGTTTACATTGATTACAATGGAGCAACCGCAGTCAATGCCGGAGATGCCTTCGGCACTATCGAAGCCGTCAAAACCGTTGCCGAACTTTACTCACCTGTCTCTGGAACAATCATCGAAACTAATGACAATATCAATGATGCTCCCGAATCAGTCAACAGCGACCCCTACGGCGCAGGATGGCTCATGAAAATCGAATTGTCCGATCCGGCACAACTCGATGCACTCATGGATGCCGCCGCATATCGCGCGCTCGTCGGTCACTAAAACATCAAACAATACCCTTCTTACATTGACCTGTTCCCTTGCGGGGCAGGTCTTTTTTTATGCAAAATTTACCAATACCATCGTCTGATTTACACAATTTCTCACTATATTGACATTAAATCTTCTTCCATTTACTTACTCTTTTACTATGTGGACAACTACTCTTTACCTTCTGACCACGACTCTTTTGCTTTGGACTTCCGCGCCTAAGCTCCATGCACAACCCGAACCACCACAACGCGGCGACCGGTATCTGCCCGGAGAACTCTTTCATGGAAAATGCTCAACTTTCCCCACGGCAAGATACTGCCGTATGGAACTGACTCCCTTCGGTAATGAATGTACCGGACAAATGCCCGGAAGTGGAGGCATTACTTCTATAAATGGTGACACTAACTCAACAACATATCGCTTTTTTGCTACCGTGCCCGCCTTTCACAAATGTCCGAATATAACTTCTGCCCAAATTACTTTCAAAGGTTATGGCATGAACTATCCTTGTATGGCAATGATCTTCGGCGACAATGGTCCATATTCTTTTCTTCCTATGCACCCACTCGACACCATGTCCATGACATATCCCATCTCAACTCATAGCATCATTGACCTCAAATGGAACTTCAATTTCATCTGGTACAAAACATTTCAAGCACAAGAATTTCAATTTCAAATCGCACTCAATAAAGATTTCACCCCACAAACAAAAAATGATCAAACACTTAATGCCACTCTTATCATGGATACCGTTATCACCGATAACCGAATCACCATTCCCCTGCTAAAAACGCTCACCAAAAACACAATATATTACTGGCGGGTCAGAGCAAAAAAGAATAATCAATGGCAAGAATGGTCTGCTTATACACAATTTCGCACCGAATATACCCCGCCGTCCTCCCTACTTGAACAAACAACAACTGTCATAAATCCGACAATAGCAAACAATACGCTTACCATCAATGACATCGCTCAGGCAATAAACAAAGAAAAACTTACCGTCACCATCACTTCATTGCATGGCGTACAACAACAAATAACAACAAATGATATACAATTCACAACAGATGATATCATCATAAACATACAATATCTGCCAATTGGATGGTATGCCGTCCAACTAAACGACGGGCTGCGAATCTATACAACATCGCTCATCAAACGATAAACAAAAATGCTGCCTTAAAACATCTCCCTCAATTTGACGGGGACCAACACCGGGCAAAAAAACACCCAACAACAAAAAAAAATCCCTTCCGAAAAACGGCAGGGATTCCAAGTGGAGCGTCATGAGACAAATAACAAGCGATTTACCACAACCTATCTGTTATTTACCCTCCCACTTGATTTCCATCAATCTCCAATACATCACTATAACCCGAATACACACCCCCAAAACCCGCTCTAACTCTATAGTACCAAGTACCGCTTTGCAAAGTCAATGGCATAGAATTCGTATTCTGATTCCAAATCTCTGTCCAATCCGACCCGTTCGAAGATTCCTCCACATAATAACCATTTGCCCAATCAACAAGAGACCAAGAAAGCTCACCGCTGCCATAAGACAAATTAGAAGGCGTTCCCAAACTAATCACCTTCTGCGTAAACGACGGATCGCTCAACCCTGCATCATTATATGCTTGCACCCGAACAAAAATACCACCCGTTTGAGGCAAAGGAACAGGCACCTGCGTTGATTCACCCGAATAAATTTGCTCCCAAACACTTTGGGAAGGCTCCAAGCTGATTGCCACACGATAACTTGTTGCCGTCGGCGAAGGAAACCACGACACTATCGAATTCACAATCATCAAATTCTCAACAGCTGCCGGCGGAGTCTGAGGCACATTGCCCTCATCATAAATCACATAATCCGCATACTTCGACTCATTCACCTTTTCCCACACCAACTTCCCATATTTACAATACCCTACTAACTTCAAATACAAAGCGTTCAAAGCATCAGTACGCGTTACCGTCCCTTCAGTCCTCACACGCACTTTGTCCGTTACATCTTCCATCAACACCAAAAGCTCATCGCGTAAAGTGCCTATACTGTCAATCATCGCTTGTGTCAAACCTTCGCTGGCAAGCTCCGCAAGACGCTCGGTCAGCACCACTATCGAATTTTGGCATGTTTCCTTTAATGCTTCTGCGTTCTTTCGTGCCAAATCATTGCACCGCATCACCTTGATAAGCGAAGTACGAACGCCGTACTTATTCTCTACCCTTGCGACCATCCCACCAAGCAAGGTGCGAATCTCCGCTGCTTTGGCATCACGGGCAGCGATTGCTTCCGTCCAATACCATTGCAATATATCATCATTCGGGAGAGCATCGGCATCATCAATTTGCGTATTGAACGCCGTTATCTCTTGCATTGTCACACCATAAGGTGCTAATTCCGTCAAATCTCGCTCCAAAGCAGATTTCACGCTCCGCGCTTTAGCAATCATTTGCTCCGCAGACATCGAAAAACTAAATGTTGGCATAGGATTACTCCTTATAAAAAATAAAAATAGAATAAAATGGAGAGCTTTATGCAGCATATACTCGCCAAAGCGATCTATATACTGCATCATTATAGTGAGAGCACTATTTTTTTCTTATACTAATGACAAATAACGAAACCTCGAACTGTTCTTAATTATTACTAACCTCATTTATTATTACACTAAGTCCAATGATTACCATACAAAATTACATAAACTCTTTTCAATAATTCTCCTCGCTTTATCAAAGAACATCGTGAGTCACCATTATCAAGTCATTAGTATGGTAAACGTTATCAATATTCATACCATCATGCACTTTTCCTGTTTAAACGATATACTTTTGTCTGCGAACAACATCTAAACATTTACTAAGGCAGTCCGTGAAGCTCTTGAGGAAGTCCGTGAAGCTTTTGAGGAGGTCTGTAAAGCTCTTGAGGAAGTCCGTGAAGCTTTTGAGGAAGTCTGTGAAGCTCTTGAGGAAGTCTGTAAAGCTCTTGAGGAAGTCCGTGAAGCTTTTGAGGAAGTCTGTAAAGCTCTTGAGGAAGTCTGTAAAGCTCTTGAGGAAGTCTGTAAAGCTCTTGAGGAAGTCTGTAAAGCTCTTGAGGAAGTCTGTAAAGCTCTTGAGGAAGTCCGTGAAGCTTTTGAGGAAGTCTGTAAAGCTCTTGAGGAAGTCTGTGAAGCTCTTGAGGAAGTCTGTAAAGCTCTTGAGGAAGTCTGTAAAGCTCTTGAGGATGTCTGTAAAGCTCTTGAGGAAGTCTGTGAAGCTCTTGAGGAAGTCTGTGAAGCTCTTGAGGAAGTCTGTGTTGTACTAGTTTCTTTATATATAACACAAGATATTTCATATCCAACAAAAGATATACTCTGTTAGAGAACAGTTGACTTAAATTATAAGCTTGAGTTTATCAAAATGACAAAGAACAACATCAGATATGTAACAAAGTTCTTCAACAATGTGTTGTTCCTTTTCTGTGGCAAAAGAAACATTTTATGTGGAAGTTTGTTTTTACTAAAAACTGTAAAAAACGTGTTTTATGTACTTATCATGAACAAAAATACATAAAGAGTTTTATATAATATATATCCATGCAAACTTTTTGGAACATGAGATAGCTTTATTGTAACACAGAATGAGTTTAACGCTATAAAATCCATTAATTTTTTATCATAAAACTTCATAAACGATAGTCAAGAATACCTATGCAAAACAAAAGAAGTTTCCAATATAGTTCCATACAATCAATGACTTATGTCATGTTATTATCTCATAATGCAAATGTAGTTTCCTAAGCTGACAGATATTGTAAACGAATGAACAATTTATGAACATAATATAATTGATATGGGTTGTTATGGTAGCTATATTTGCAACACAGCATAGGTTAGTTAAAAAGAGCAACGATTTACACTTCAAAGCGTTGCGTTCATCAAAGCCAAATCATCATCCTTATTTTATTGGGGGGTCTTTGTGAATAGTATATTCTCGGTTTTGTTATTTCTGATAGCAAGTACATTATATGCAAGTTCCGCGTATTCGGATGGAACGACGGGTATGACTTCTCGTACTATCGAGATAGTTGAGGATTCTTTGGTCTATCGCAGCAAACGATTCAGCCTTCCCGATGATGCTCGACGCTTAGAATATGCTACATTGTACTGTAAAGGTACGGTGAAAATCATTGCCAATAATGATACGGTTCGCGTTCCTTATGATAAGACGACATCCGGCGAATTTGTAGTGAATTATGATGATAAGACGAATGTTGTTGTTGAGCTTTTTTATCAGTCCGATCCCCTATTGACCCTCCAAAATGCCTGTGAATTTGACCGCCAAGATCTTCGCTACATTCCCCCATTTACGTATGACAGTGCCAATCATCCTCGATTGGTTGCTCTTCGTGAGCGTTACAAACTTGATGAGATAGCCGGCAATGGCAATGAAATATCGCGGATATTAAATCTGATGCATTGGGTGCACAACAATGTGAAGCATGATGGTTCGATGGCAATGCTTGAGAGTAAGGATGCGATGAGTTTGCTTGAGGAAGTGAAGCACGGTCGTCGGGGGCTTGATTGTCGTGGTTTGGCTACGATTCTTAATGAATGTTATTTGTCGCTGGGTTATAAATCACGAATTGTTTCATGTTTACCAAAGGACACCAATGATCGGGAATATCATGTTGTTAACACGGTGTATTCGCGACGTTGGCAAAAATGGATGATGGTTGATGCGACACATGACGCTTATTTTATGGATAGGAACGGAGTACTTATGAGCATTGGCGAGGTGCGTGAGCGATTGATACACGGACGTTCAATTGCTTTGAACCCGGAGGCAAATTGGAACAGAACCAATTCAACTGAAAGCGGAAATTATCTGAATTTTTACCTTGCAAAAAATTTGTACAGATTTGTGTGTACGGTACACAGCGGTTTTGGTACGGAGCAAAGGGGCGTGGGTAAGACGATAGAGTATGTGCGTTTGAATCCGCCGGATTATTATTATCAGAAGCCGGATAGGTTTGAATCTTTTGACGGTCGGAGTGGGACTAAGTTCGTGAGTTATAGAACTAATAATGATTGTATGTTTTGGCAGTTGCCATAGATTCAGATGCTGTGTGTGTGATTTATTTTTTCATCACCTATAGTTCGAAACGAGAAACCTCGAACTATTTTTTGCCACAGAGTCGTTGCGGAAAGAGAGCAGCCGCAGCGACTTTTTTTTATTGATTGTTCGTGGCTGTTGGTTTGTTGTCTATGATTGAAGAGCGCGGTTAGATTATGAACGAAAGGTGTATTTTTGCGAAATAGTATTGTTTTTTTAGCGTTGTGAAGGTTTTTGACATGTCTGATTTTATTGCGAAGGTTCGTGTTTTGTTGTTTGTTTTGGTTGGGATTTTGTTCGGTAGTGCTGCCAATAGTCAAGTATCGGGCGGTGGTAATTCTGTTGTTGTTGAGCCATTGGCGGAATCATTTTCTTTTTGGGGCGGTAGTAAGATTAGCTATTTGAGCGGTGATGATAATGCAGAGGCATATCCATGTTTGACATCTGATGGCTTGCGTTTGTATTATGTGACGGGTACTCCGGCGAGGATAATGCTGGCGCGGCGAACTACTACGAGCGGGTCATTTTTGGATAAAGTTCAGATGGGTTTGGATATTCCGGGTTTGTCTGGCGTGTGGGTCAATGCTGATGAGACAGAGCTTTATGTGAGCACAGGAATGAGCAAGCAGGTATTTGTTTGCCGTTTGAGTTTTCCCGAGAAGAAGTTTGTGAAGGATAAGGAGATTGTGTTGCGTGATTCGAATGGGGTGACATCGGTAGCGCCGGGCTTTTTGGGTTCTGTGTCATTGAGTTCGGATAAAAGCGAGCTTTATTTATATCATGAGTATCTTGGTTGTATTGGTTTTCGTCGTCGTTTTGACAGCAGTTATGTTCAGGCGGATTATGTGGAGCGCCCTGCAGGTTTTCGTTTGGAGGGTTGTCAGTTGAGCCGCGATGGTTTGCATTTGATAGTGTCGGCGAAGGATTCGACGAAGGGCGCATCGTATCAGAGTTTATATACTTTTAGTCGTGCGAAACTTGGTGAGAAGTTCAGAGCATCGAGTTTTGAGCTGGTGAAGGTAGGGGCTGTTTCGGGATTGAACATGTATCAGGGAACGATGTCCGGTGATTATTCTACCTTGGTTTTTACGGGAAACAGGGATGTATATTGGAATGGCAATGATTTGTATATGGCATTTGGATCGGGAGTGAATGGTATTGCGGAAGATAGTGATGAGACAGGGCTTCGTGTGTTCCCCCACCCATTTGAGGAATCGTTTCGAGTGAAGGTTGATGGGTATTTGGGGGGCAAAGCGCGATTGTTCAGTATTGAGGGTGCGGTGTTGGCTGAGCGAGAGTTGAGTTCAACGGAGGTAGAATTTAATGTTGCGGGTTATTGTTCGGGTTTGTATATGGTAGAGTTGAGCCATGGCGGAAAGCGTTTGATATTGGGTGCTGTTAAGCATTGATGGATGGTAGAGTACGAGAAGTGAATATAGAGGAAGATGTATAAAAAAAAGAAGCCGTCGGGTATTGCGACCTGACGGCTTTTTTATATGCGTGATTCTCTTAGGTATTAGGTACCGTGGGAGTAATCGTTGATGTAATCGAGTTGCTCATTAGTAAGTTTGTCGAGATTTAATCCCATCGCTTGCAGTTTGACAGTAGCAATGAACTGGTCTTGCTCAACCGGAAGATCAAGAACTTCGTTCGGAAGTTGTTGATTATTTTTCTTGGCTTGTACCAAACGGATATGCGCCATGAATTGGTTGGCAAAGGACATGTCCATAACTTCTGAGGGGTGTCCTTCGGCAGCAGCGAGATTAACCAAGCGGCCTTCGGCAAGCAAATAAATTCGTTTTCCCCCTTTTAGAACGAATTCTTCGCAATTTGGACGAATGGTTCGACGTGATTTAGCGAGAGCTGCAAGTTCTTTGATGTTGATTTCGGCGTCATAGTGTCCGGTATTGCAGACAATGGCTCCGTCTTTCATAGCTTCAAAGTGCCTTTTGCGGATGATGTCTTTCACTCCCGTAGCGGTACAGAAGATATCACCCACCGAGGCAGCTTCGTCCATAGTCATGACACGATGCCCTTCTAGAGTTGCTTTCAGAGCGGCAGTAGGTTTGATTTCGGTAGCAATGACCGAAGCCCCCATGCCGGCAGCACGTTTAGCGACCCCTGAACCGCAATGTCCGTATCCTGCAACGACGAAGTTCTTGCCTGCTAACATGACCGAAGTAGCTCTAATAATACCGTCGAGAGTACTTTGACCGGTGCCATAAACATTATCGAAGTCCCATTTGGTTTCCGCATCGTTTACAGCATAGACCGGATAGAGTAATTTGCCTTGTGCCGCACGAGCACGAAGGCGATGCACCCCAGTAGTAGTCTCTTCAGTACCACCGATGATATATTCACCGACCAGGTGCGGATATTTTTCATGCACGGTATTGATAAGATCGCAACCGTCATCAAGCGTGAGGTGAGGCTTCATATCGAGAGTACGTTCAATACTCCAATAGAAATCCGGCACCGAACATCCGTACCAAGCAAAAATTGAAATACCATCTTTGGCCAGAGCAGCACTTACAGCGTCATTGGTAGAAAGAGGATTACATCCTGACCATGAAACTGTGGCACCTGCATCTTGAAACGCACGAACGAGCACGGCTGTTTCTTTAGTTACGTGTAAGCAGCCGGCAATTCTAATACCTTTTAGTGGTTTAGTTTTGCGCATTTCTTTACGCAAAGACATCAACACCGGCATACGAGATTCAGCCCATGCAATTAGTTCTTGACCTTGCTCTGCAAGATCAATATTTCTTACACAATACATGCCTTTTTCTTCGCTGAATTTGCCCTTTTCCTGACGTGCAGGAATGCTTTGTGAAGCTTTAGCGACTGCTTTTCTGGGTGAAGCAAGAAGAGCCGTTGATTTACTATTTTTTTTCATGCTCTTTTTTTGCGTTTCTTTCATTCATTACTCCTAATATGTTACGCTTTTTTAGGACGACCACGACCCTTTTTTGGTGCAGCAGCTACCGGTTTTGCTACTACAGCTGGTGCGGCAGCGGCTTTTTTAGGACGACCACGACCTTTTGCTGGTGCGGCGGCTACCGGTTTTGCTACTACAGCTGGTGCAGCAGCAGCTTTAG
>VYMG01000354.1_pt1 | contig 19538 bp, 16 predicted proteins | sample 5115261 | NCBI WGS metagenome assembly VYMG01 (sample SAMN12291781, study PRJNA351875) | freshwater metagenome | isolation source: freshwater lake | place: USA: Michigan, Wintergreen Lake | collected 2013-08-08
CCTAATTAGGGTTGGCTGAAAAAGTTTGTCGTCGGGGCAGGGTGTGGGGTGTGGGGTGTGGGGTGTGGGGTGTGGGGTGATGGGGGAGTGGGGTGTAGGGTGTCGGAAGAATAAATAGAAATAATCTCCTGTCTCCTGTCTCCTGTCTCCTGTCTCCTGACTCCTAACCCCACCAACAAACTTTTTGCCGCAAACCCTATCTAACTTTTTGCTTCCTCTTTAAGGGAATAAATTGGTTTAAACCAACCTTTGCGCCAGAAGTAGAAAATCAAGCCTCCCGCTACGGCTAACATGACTAACCAGACCATGAAATAACTCCATTCTCCTTTTAATTCTGGCATATTCTCGAAGTTCATGCCATAGACACCAACGATAAAAGTTAAGGGAATAAAAATCGTCGAAATTACGGTTAAAAACTTCATAATTTCGTTTAATTTATTGCCCATAGTGGACATATAAACATCCATCAAACTCGCCGCTAATTCTCGATAAGCTTCGATAATTTCCAGAATTTGAATGACGTGGTCGTAGGAATCCCGAAAATAAATTTGTACTTCATCGCTGACTATACCATGATGGTCACGCATCAGTAAATGTAGGACATTTCGCATCGGCCAAATTAAGCGACGCAGTGCCAATAATTCCCGACGGACATCATAGATTTCCTGCATTGTATCTCGATCGGGATTACTAATAATCGCATCTTCCAACGCTTCAATCCGATCTTCGTAGTGTTCTACCACGGGAAAATAACCATCGATAATCGTATCTAATAATAAATAGGTTAAATAATCCGCCCCCGATTTCCGTACTCGTCCCTGGGAAGTGCGAATTCGATCTCTCACTATCTCAAAACAGTCCTGTAATTCCTCCTCTTGAAAACTTAAAAGATAGCGTTTTCCCAAGACAAAACTCACCTGTTCCGTATCAAAACCGCTTTCATCTTCTTTCAGTCGCACCATCTGAGAAATCACTAACAATTGATTGTTATAGTCCTCTAACTTGGGACGCTGCGGCACATTGACTACATCTTCTAATAACAAAGGATGCAGATTAAAAATTTCCCCTACTTGTTTTAAAACCGTCTCACTCCCTAACCCTTGAATATCCATCCAAGACACGGTATTTGTGCCAATATAGGGGGCGCAAGCATTGGGGGTAATATCCACCTTGCGAATGGCGTTATCTTCATCGTAGTCGATTAAAATAATCCGCGAGGGTTTGGCATCTGGTTCAATAATTAATGTCCCCGGTTCACTCCCCGGTTCATCATAAAAATAATCGAAGTAGTCTTCTTCCTCGTCTCCATCGGTATCGGGACGATTGTTGACGAATATATCGGGTTGTAGTTGGGTCATAAGCTTACAACAATCTGGCTAATTTGGGCAATAAGAAAACAGAAAAGTTGAAAAATTTAATTTGCCTAAAGTTACTATCTATCGCCATGAGATTACAGTAAACTGAAAATTGTTTACTGATTTATTCCCTCCTGATAATTATCAACGATGAGATTAATCGGGAGAATTAGCAATATTGACGGCCAAAATTTATGGAATCCGCCTATTTTATTCCCCGTCTAGTTATCCCCGTCGGTGATCCCGCCGGAATCGGCCCTGAAGTGGTGTTAAAAGCGATCGCCGATTCCTCAATCTCGTCTATTTGTCAGATTACTCTAATCGGCACAAGAACGCTTCTCGAAAAAGCCTATCACGATCCCCATCTCCTCGATCGCTTTTCTCTGATCGATTTGCCCTACAACCGGTCAAAAATCGTTTTCGGGCGTGGGGATGCCCATAGTGGTGAAATTAGCTTTCTTTACCTGCAAGAAGCCATAAAACGCACCCTCAAGGGCGAATTTGACGGTATTGTCACCGGTCCGATCGCTAAATCCTCTTGGCAGTTGGCCGGTTATGATTTCCCCGGTCAAACGGAGGTTTTGGCTACCATGGCGGGAATTAACCGTTATGGGATGCTATTCGTCGCTAAATCCCCTCACACCGGCTACGACTTACGGACTCTCCTCGCCACTACCCACATCCCCCTGCGAGAAGTTCCCGATGCCCTGAACCCCGATCTGATGACCCGAAAACTAGATCTATTGATCGAGTCTTTAAAGCTAGATTTCGGCATCGATCGCCCAAAAATCGCCATATCCGGCCTTAATCCCCACAGTGGCGAAGCGGGAAAGCTGGGAAGGGAAGAAAAGGACTGGTTACAGCCTTGGTTGGAGTCAATGGGGCAGCAATACCCGCAAACCCAATTAATCGGCCTTGTCCCCCCCGATACGCTTTGGGTGGAACCGGGGCGCGCTTGGTTTAGCGGTCAAGGGCAACCCGCCGACGCATATCTGGCATTATACCACGATCAGGGCTTAATTCCCGTGAAATTAATGGCTTTTGACTGTGCTGTTAATACTACCATCGGTTTACCTTTTGTTCGCACCTCTCCAGACCACGGGACGGCTTTTGATATCGCCGGTCTTGGTATCGCTAGGGCCCAGAGTATGCAAGCGGCAATCCAATTAGCGATCGAATTATGTCAGCAGCGGGACAACCGGAGAACTAAACTAGAGATATAGCCCTCGATAGGAGACAATTGGGATATGGGTATCGCTTCAGTCAACCCTGCCACCGGAGAAATTCTCAAGACTTTTAACCCTCTAACCTCGGAGGAATTGGCGGCGAAATTGGCCCTAGCTGACGCGACTTTTCAGCAGTATCGCCGCACCACCATCAGTGAACGGGGACAGTGGTTACGGCAAGCGGCAGATATTTTGGAACGGGATCAGGTGACATTGGCTAAAACCATGACTTTAGAGATGGGGAAACCAATCAAATCAGCGATCGCAGAAGTCCTCAAATGTGCCTTGGTTTGTCGTTTTTATGCCGATCATGCCGCCGGTTATCTGGAAGATGTGCTGATTGCCACCGATGCTAGTCGCAGTTTTGTCCGTTATCAACCGTTAGGGGTAATTTTAGCGGTTATGCCCTGGAATTTCCCTTTATGGCAAGTATTTCGCTTTGCTGCCCCCGCTTTAATGGCGGGAAATGTCGGCCTACTCAAACACGCTTCTAATGTCCCCCAATCAGCTTTAGCGGTGGAAAGAATTTTATTAGAAGCCGGTTTTCCCGAAGGCGCTTTTCAAACTCTTTTGATCGGGGCCGATCGCGTTAGTGATTTAATTAACGATGAACGGGTAAAAGCCGCCACTTTAACCGGTAGTGAACCAGCGGGGATGAGTTTAGCAGCCGCCGCAGGAAAACAGATCAAAAAGGTGGTTTTGGAGTTGGGAGGTAGTGATCCTTTTATCGTTTTAGATACTGCCGATATCGAGGCGGCAGCGGCTACGGCAGTGACGGCGCGATTGTTAAATAATGGTCAGACTTGTATCGCCGCTAAACGGTTTATTGTTATGGAAACTGTCGCCGATCAATTTGAACAGTTATTAGTGGCTAAATTCCAAGCTTTAAGAGTGGGTGATCCCCTCGATGAAACTGTTGATATCGGTCCTTTGGCCACGGTATCGATCGTCTCGGAAATTGCCGCTCAAGTGGAAAAAACTGTCGCTATGGGTGGTAAAGTCCTTGTGGGAGGTCAACGTTTAGAGGGAAAAGGTAACTTTTATCTACCAACGATTTTAACCGATATTCCTGCTGGTTCTCCGGGGGAAAAAGAGGAATTTTTTGGACCGGTGGCTTTACTATTTCGAGTCAAAAATATCGAGGAAGCGATCGCTTTAGCTAATGATAGTCCCTTTGGTTTAGGTTCTAGCGCTTGGACGAATAACCCCGAAGAAATTGAGCGTTTAATTACCGAAATTGAGGCCGGTTGTGTGTTTATTAACGGTATGGTTAAATCCGATCCTCGCTTACCCTTTGGGGGTATTAAACGTTCCGGTTTTGGACGGGAATTAAGTGTCGAAGGTATTCGCGAATTTGTTAATGTTAAAACTGTTTGGATTAAGTAAATAAATTCAGTTATCAGTAGGGTGGGTTAGCAACGCGTAACCCACCACCATAACCAATTAAAAATATGCCGCGCATTTTTGATAATATTGAGTCCCATTTATTGCCAATTTTACAGGAAAGTTTATTAGCAGCCCAACGCGCTGATTTTTGCGTGGGTTATTTTAATTTGCGCGGTTGGCAGTCCATAGACACCTATATTGATCACTTTCTCGGTGGTGATTTGTCCTGTTGTCGTCTCCTGATTGGTATGCAGAAAGCACCCCAGGAATTACTACAGCAATCCCTGTCTTTATTGCCTAGATCAAATGGTATAGATAAGGCAACTTCCGCTCGTTTAAAAAAACAAATTGTTCAGGATTTTTGCCAGCAATTAACTTGGGGGAATCCTAGCAATCGCGATCAGGCAGCTTTGCAACGTTTGGGTCAACAAATCCAAGCGGGTAAGCTAGTAATTCGCCTATTTTTGCGCTATAATCTCCATGCTAAATTATACCTTATTCATCGAGATGATGTCAATAATCCAACGGTGGGATTTTTAGGTAGCAGTAATCTAACTTTTGCGGGATTACAACAGCAGGGAGAATTAAATATTGATGTCCTTGACCACGATGCTTGTGCCAAATTACAAAAGTGGTTTAATGATCGTTGGTCAGATACTTGGTCTTTAGATATTTCTGCGGATATTGTCGAGGTGATTAACCAAAGTTGGGCGCGGGAAAGTCTGATTTCTCCCTATCATATCTATTTAAAAATAGCTTACCATCTTTCCTTTGAAGCCAGGGCAGGTTTAGCAGAATACAAAATTCCCCGACAGTTTGACCAAGACTTACTAGATTTTCAGAAATCGGCCATTAAAATTGCCGCTCGTTATGTGCAAAGACGCGGTGGGGTCTTAATTGGCGACGTGGTGGGGTTAGGAAAAACGCGCATCGCTTCCATTCTAGCATATATTTTGCAAGAAGACTACGATTTAGAAATCTTAATTATTTGTCCGAAAAATCTCCTGACTATGTGGGAGGATTACAGCTATAAATACAAATTAAGAGCGAAAATTATCCCCTTAAGTCAGGTGATGCAGGAATTACCCAATCTGCGGCGCTATCGAGTAGTAATTATCGATGAAAGTCATAACCTGCGTAATCGAGAGGGTAAACGTTATCGGGTGATACAGGACTATATCAACACCAATGAAAGTCGCTGTATTCTCTTGACTGCGACTCCCTACAATAAAAACTATCTTGACCTGTCCAATCAACTGCGTTTATTCATTCAAGAGGATACTAATCTCGGAATTCGTCCCGAAAGACTACTGGAATCTCTGGGAGGAGAAATCGAATTTAATCGCAGACACCAATCTCCGGTTAGGTCCCTAGCTGCCTTTGAAAAAAGTGACTCTCCCGACGACTGGAGAGACTTAATGCGTCTCTATATGATTAGACGGACTCGCGGTTTTATCAAAAATAATTATGCTACAGAAGACGAACAGGGTCGCAAGTATCTAAAATTTGCCGATGGGTCGAGGGTATATCTTCCCCAACGACAACTAAAGACGATAACGTTTGACCTACAAGACTCGGTTTATGCGCGTTTATATTCGGAAGCAGTGGTGATAACTCTTAACGGATTGAAGTTACCCCGTTACGGATTGGGAAATTATCTGATTAAAGGATGTAAAGGGACAGGAGAGGAGGAAACTATCTTAAAAAGTCTCTCCCGCGCGGGTAAAAGATTAATGGGATTTTGTCGGACGAATCTATTTAAACGTTTGGAGAGTGGGGGGTATGCTTTCCTACAATCCCTTGACCGTCATATTCTCCGTAACTATATTTTCCTTCATGCTATGGCCAATAATTTACCCCTTCCCATCGGGAGTCAGGATCTAGCTTTGTTAGACACTCGTTATCTGGATGAGGATTTAGTCACTCATGGAGAAGAAGACAGTATAGAAACCGAGGACATTGGGGGGATAACCGGGTTAGAAAAAGAGTATCAAAAAAGAGCCGAACAAGTGTATCAAAAGTATGTCAGTGATTATCGCAAGCGCTTTCAGTGGATTAAAACCGAGGTCTTTAAACCCGCATTGAAAAAAGACTTACAATCCGATGCCTTGGCTTTAATAGCATTATTGCAGACCTGTGGGACTTGGCAGCCAAAGACCGACGAAAAACTAGAGAAGTTATGGCAGCTGTTACAGGAAAATCATCCCCAAGAGAAGGTGTTAATTTTTAGTCAATTTGCAGACACGGTGACTTATTTAGTTACTCAGTTGCGAAATCGGGGAGTGGATAAGATTGCGGGAGTGACGGGAAACTCTCCTAATCCTGCGGAAATTGTCCATCGTTTTAGTCCCCGCAGCAATTCTCAGCAAGTGGAGGAAGAAATACGAGTCCTAGTCGCGACGGATATCCTCAGTGAAGGGTTAAATTTACAGGATTGTGCCATTATCAGGTTCTCTGTTATTCCTTTTTACCTGCGGAGGGAGTGGAGAGAATTATTAAACTACGGACGAGACTATCTCAAAGACTGCGAGAGAATGCGGAAGTGGTGGGGACCGATGAGATATTTTTTGAGGAGGAAATGGATAACCAGACTTTATTAGATCTGTATCATGAAAAATCTGAGGTTATCGATGAGGAGGAGGATCAAGAAGTGGATTTAACTTCGGAAGCTTATCAAATTTGGAAAAATGCGATCGAAGTTGACCCTAGTTTAAAACATACCATAGAGAATCTGCCGGCGGTGGTTTATTCCACCCGTTGCCATACCCCCACAGCAACCCATCCAGAGGGAGTAATGGTTTATCTGAAAACTGCCGGAGGAAATGATGCTTTAGCATGGATGGATAAACAGGGAAATAGTGTGACTCAATCCCAATTAACTATTTTACGTTCCGCTGCCTGTCATCCCCAAACTCCCCCGATTCCTCTCCATCCCCAACACCATCAGTTAGTACAAAAAGGTACAGAATTAATTGCGGAGGAGGAAACCCATTCCGGGGGACATCTCGGACGAATGACGGGGGCAAAATTTAAAACCTATGAGCGCTTAAAAAGATATGCTCAAGATAGCAGCGATAATCTTTTTCCCCCAGAGGTTTTTAATCAAGCAATCGCTCAACTCTATCATTATCCCCTCAGACAGTCCGCTCTCGATCGCTTAAATCGTTGTTTAAGAACTGGTATCTCTGACCAACAGTTGGCCGATTTGGTAGTATCTTTGTATCAAGATGACCGTCTCTGTATTGTTCACGAGGAAGAAACAAATCAAGAACCCCAGATTATCTGTTCCTTGGGTTTATTTCAACCCTCTTAAGTCCCCCTTATCAACGGGGATTTAGGGGGATATGACCTCCGTGACTCCTAACCCTAACAACAATTTTTGATTTTTCCAAGAGGTCCATTATGTCCCTTAACTTCTCCCGGACTCGCGACTTATTATCTAACTTCCAATTTGGGGAACTGTTTATCGAGGAATTGGGATGGTCCCATCCTCGCGGGAAAAAATCTCTCCCTGTTACCATCGAGAATCAGGAATATAATTGTCAGAGAATCGCGGAAGTGTCGGGAGTGGTGGTATTAGAGGTAAGTCGGGAAGATATCCCCGATAGTCAAACTCGTCAGGAAATTCAGAGACAAGTTACCGAAAGAATAGCTTAAAATCTGCTGATTTTTGTCGATAGCAAACGGACGCGCAGTTTATGGTACTGGGTAAAAAGAGAGGGAAGTAAAAGTCAAATCCGCGACCATCTATATATAAAAGGACAACCGGGAGATTTATTTCTCAGTAAACTAGCGGAATTAGTTCTCGATATCACCGACTTTGAAGAGGGGGAACCCTCCGTAGTCGAAATTGCCAAACTCTTGCAAAAGGGTTTCGATATCGAAAAGATTACCAAAAAATTTTATCAGGAATTTCAGCGAGAGCATTTACAGTTCCTCCCCTTTATCCAGGGAATCGATCGAGAAAGCGGGAGCGAAGCGCTGCTGCAAGCAGATCGAAAATGGTACACTTCCGTTATCCTCAACCGTTTAATGTTCGTCTATTTCCTGCAGCGCAAGGGATTTATCGATAACGACTTCAACTATCTGCAAAACCAGTTCCAAGCAAGTCAACGACGGGGGGAAAATTTATTCTATCGTCAGTTTCTGCAAACCCTATTTTTTCAAGCATTCGCAAAACCCGAATCCCAACGAGACGCATCTGTAACTGCATTGGTGGGAAAAGTCAAATATCTTAACGGAGGATTATTTCTCCAACATCCCCTCGAAAATCTTTATCAAAACATTTGTATTGATGACCAAGCATTTGAGAATATCCTCGATTTATTCTCCCGTTACTCTTGGAACCTTGACGACACTCCGGGGGGAAGCGATGACGAAATTAACCCCGATGTTTTGGGATATATCTTTGAAAAGTATATCAACCAAAAAGCTTTTGGTGCTTACTATACCCGTCCGGAGATTACTGAATATCTCTGTGATAGGACGATTAATAAATGGATTGTCGAGAGAAGTAATCAACATTATCCCCGCAAACAATTTGCCAGTATTTCTGAACTACTAATTAATCTCGATTCTCCCCTCTGTCAGCTTCTGATTGAAGATATTCTTCCCCAGCTTTCTATTTTAGACCCTGCCTGTGGTTCCGGTGCTTTTTTAGTGGCTGCGATGAAGACATTAATCGGAATTTATAGCGCGGTGATTGGGACAATTGAACTACGGGGAGACAGTAAATTAAAACAGTGGTTAACAGAGGTAAGAAAATCCCATCCCTCCCTCGGATATTACATCAAAAAAAGAATTATTTCCGATAACCTCTACGGTGTCGATATCATGGAGGAAGCGACGGAAATCGCAAAACTGCGTTTATTTCTCGCTTTAGTTGCTGCCGCACAATCGGTGACAGAATTGGAACCCTTACCGAATATTGATTTTAATATCATGTCGGGAAATTCCCTCATCGGTTTAATTCGCGTGGACGGAAAAAGTTTTAATCTCATGCAAACCCTCACCGCGCAAAATTATCAGGCAATTCTCGCGGAAAAAAATCGTAGTATTGAATTATACAAAGAACACGCTTTTCGGTTGGGAGAAGTAGAGGGAACCCCCCAAGAAAACCGTCTCCAGATGTTACGCAATCACATCGAGGATGTCAACCGCGAATCGGTGCAGAAATTAAACCAAATTCTCTTAGATGAGTTTAGCGGTAAGTTGTCAATTAAGTACGAATCCGCACAATTAACGGGAAAAGCAAAGAAACGTTTATTAACTCTTTCTGATATGCAGTCCCTGAAACCCTTCCACTGGGGTTATCACTTCGATAAACTGATTACAGAAAAAGGTGGTTTTGATGTGATTATCACCAATCCCCCTTGGGAAGTCTTTAAACCCCAAGCGAAAGAATTTTTTTCTCAGCATAGCGACTTGGTGACTAAAAATAAGATGGACATCAAGACGTTTGAAAAGGAACAGAAAAAACTGTTAACTAATCCCGAAATTGCTCAAGCATGGTTAGATTATCAAAGTCAATACCCCCACGTTAGTCTCTATTTTCGTTCCTCGGAACAATACAAAAATCAAATCTCTATTGTGAATGGTAAAAAGCAAGGGACGGATATTAATCTCTATAAGCTTTTTGTTGAACAATGTTTTAATCTCCTCCATCCCCAAGGTGAATGTGGAATGGTTATTCCCAGTGGAATTTATACCGATTTAGGAACCAAGCAACTGCGAGAAATGTTATTTTCTCAGACAAACGTGACAGGATTATTTTGTTTTGAAAATCGTAAAACAATTTTTGAAAACGTCCATAGAAGTTTTAAGATTGCTATCTTAACTTTTGAGAAAAATAAACAAACTCTGTCCTTTCCTGTGGAGTTTATGCGTCACGATGTTGAGGAATTACAACGTTTTCCCCATAAAGATAGTTTAGTAATTAGCGTCGATTTAATCCGCAAACTATCCCCCGATTCCCTCTCGGTAATGGAATTTAAACAGGATATAGATATTCAGATTGCCGAAAAAATGTCTCGTTTTCCCCTGTTAGGAGAAACCCTTCCCGATACATGGAATCTCAAGTTAACTCGCGAATTTGATATGACTAATGATAGTTATTTGTTTAAACAAGTCCCTACTCGTAATTGTGTACCATTAATACAGGGAAATATGTTTCATCAATTTAATAATAATTTAGCTGCCCCTAAATATTGGATTGATTTAGATGAGGGAAGAAAGAAACTTTTAGGAAAACAAGAAGATAAAGATCAAAAACTATCCTATCAAGACTATCGTTTAGTGCATCGAAGAATTGCCCGTAATACAGACCAAAGAAGTCTAATTGCTTGTATTTTACCTAAAAATAGATTTTGTGCTGATACTGCCCAAACTGTTAAAAATATTCTTCCTTACAAGGTTACAATTTATATCGCTACCCTTTTTAATTCATTTGTTAATGATTATCAAATTAGACAAAGAATAACTGCCCATTGTGATATACACTTTATGTGTTCTTTAAAAATTCCCCGATTAAAAGAGGGAGATAGATACTTTGAGGAGATAGTGGAAAAGGCAGCGAAATTGATTTGTGTAAGCGAGGAATTTGACGAATTAGCGAAAGAAGTGGGAATAGATTCCCATAAAAATGGAGTAACAGAGGAGACAGAAAGGGCAAAAATTAGGGCTAAACTAGATGCAATAGTAGGCCACTTATATGAATTAAATGAGATAGAATTTCAGCATATATTAAGTACCTTTCCCCTCGCTTCCGAAAGCGTCAAAATTGCCACCCTCAAAGCTTACCAAAACCTGTAGGGGAAGTGGATTTTGACTGATTTTCAGGGAAAAAGTACCTAAAATTTTCCCCTGGATCACTGCAATTGCTGGCACTTTTTGATGTCAAAAAAGTCCAAAAGTGTTATCCGACAAGGTTTTTAGATTTATTCAGCAAACCTACTTAAAATTATTAGACTATTGTTCTCAAAAAACCGCAGACAACCCCAATTTTCCGAGCGATAAACTGGAGAGAGCCATTATCGGGTAAAAAGCGGCCAATACCCGATAAATATCGGCAATTTTAGCGAATCTCTGCCTTCATCCGTTCAAGGGTTTGCTGCATTTGGTCGAACATCATTTGGGGAGTCATACCAAATTGACCTAATTGGGTTTTTAGCTGTTCTACGGTCATTTGGGCGGAAAAATCCTCAGATAACTCAAAACGCTTCATAAATATCTTGTAGCGTTCCATTAACTCCTCCATCCTATCGATAAAGATTATTTTACCCTCTCGATCGAATTTCCCGTACTCGCTGCCTAGTTGTGTGAGGGACTGGTAATCTTCAAATAGCTGTCTAGCTTCCTGTTGAACCACTTCTGAGTCAAAGAATCCCATAATCTTAAAACTGCTTATCGTCGATAGTTATTCTCTCCCCTATTTTATTTTAGCCGGGGAAAAGTCTAGCTCCAGTCGATTTACGGATTACCGTATTGGGGAAATCGAGAACTTGACAAACGGCCCTCTCGTCGCGGTTTAACCGTTGCCCCAGGGAGTAAGTTAAAATTAAAAGTGATCAAATCTCTTGTAAAGAGCAAAAATTGTCCTTTAAATGCCCCACAGTGGCTATTTCGAGCAATTTGGGCTTGCAGCCCTTATAATTTGCCAAAACGACGATGACGACCCTGATAATCTTTTAAAGCGTGGTGAAATTGCACTCGATCGAAATCGGGCCAGAGGGTGTCAGTAACGTAGATTTCCGCGTAGGCCATTTGCCAGAGTAAAAAATTACTAATTCGCATTTCCCCACTACTGCGAATTAACAGGTCTGGGTTAGGGATCCCAGCAGTATAAAGATACTGTTCAAAGAGAGATTCATCGATCGCTTCTGGGGAGACTAAACCCTGTTGCACCTCACGAGCGATCGCCCGACAAGCTTGCACGATCTCCTCTCGTCCACCATAATTAGTAGCCACCGTAAATTGAATACCGGAATTTTTGCTAGTTTCTGCGTGAGATTTAGCAATTTCCCGTCTTAAAGACTCTGGCAAGACTGATAAATTACCAATAAAGCGAATTTTGACATTTTGCTGCATCATTTCTTCTAATTCGCGCCGCAAAACCCGCTCGAATAGAGTCATTAAAAACTCCACTTCCTCGAGGGGACGACCCCAATTTTCTGTAGAAAAAGCATAAGCAGTTAAAGCGGGAATCCCCCAGTCACGACAACAGCGCAGCAAGTCTTTTAGTGCATCTACTCCCCGTTGATGGCCCATAATCCGCGGTAAACCACGACTTTTCGCCCAACGACCGTTCCCATCCATAATCACTGCGACGTGCTGAGGCAAACGGTTTTTATCTAAATCCGTAGGTAATTCTGGTGACAAGCTCGGTTTAAGAGTCATTTTCTATCTTTGGGGGTTGCGCTGGGCGAACGGGAGAATTTTTCTAAGATTAGACGACCTTTTAAGCCAATTGTACGCCCTAAACGTCCCCAACTCGGTGCGACCACTTCCCCCTCTCCCGACGGAGAAAACTTCGCTTCGAGAAGCTCTTTTAGTTTACTACTGGTTAAGGGCCGATCCAAATTACCCCCCGACGCGAGGGAAATCGAGCCAGTTTCCTCAGAAACCACAATACAGATACAATTATCTAGCCTTTCGGTAATGCCCATGGCCGCCCGATGACGGGTGCCTAATTGCCTAGAGGTACTGCGCTCCGATAAGGGTAGAATAACACCAGCGGCCACCACTCGATCGCCCCGAATCAATACGGCGCCATCGTGCAGTAAAGTTTTAGTCTGAAAAATAGTTTGAATTAATTCCTTAGATACTTGGCCATTGAGCGTCACCCCCGGATTGACAAACACCTTGGTGTCGAGATTGCCACTGGTTTCTAATACCATCAGCGCGCCGGTGCGATTTTGAGATAGATCCTTTACTGCGTCCACTAACTCATCAATGACATTATCAGTCTTGGGAGTGGGGGAACTTTTTTTAAATAATTCCCACACTTGACCTTTGCCCAATAATTCTAAAAAACGGCGGAATTCCGACTGAAAAATCACAGCAATCGCCACTGCTGCCCCCAAAATCAATTTTTCTAGGACTAACCCCAGCAAGCGCAATCCTAGGGCATCGCTAATCACCGAGGCCAGCATTAAGTAGATTAGTCCTCGCACCATCCAAAAGGTACGCCGCTCGCCGATAATTAGCAGCAGCATATAGGTAAGGAGGAGAACTAACCCAAAGTCTAGGACTGACAGACCATGGCTGAGAATCCAGGACAATAACCGGCGAGGGTCCAGAAAAAAACCCGACATGGGGGACGATAGCGATGAGGTTTATATCAAGGAGAGTCGATTGGGTAAGCGGTCTTGAAGCAGCAAATCCGCCAGATTTTCCCGTTCAAGGATCAGATTAGCTTCTCCATTTTGGACAATTACCGCCGCCGGACGGGGTAAGCGGTTGTAATTAGAAGCCATGCTGTAGTTATAGGCCCCCGTGGCTAAAACCACTAAAATATCTCCCGGGTTGGTTTTCGGTAGCGCAATATCCTTAATTAGAATATCGCCAGATTCACAATGTTTTCCAGCTATTGTCACCACTTCCTGACATTCTTGACTCATTTTATTAGCGACCACGGCCCGGTAAACCGATTGATAGGTAATCGGTCGGGGATTATCGGACATTCCGCCATCGACGGCGATATAGGTGCGGATTTCAGGGATTTCTTTGCGATTACCCACTGTATAGGCCGTTACGCAAGCGGTGGCAATCAGAGAGCGTCCCGGTTCGGCAATGAGCAGGGGATAAGCGATACCTCTTTCCTGACAAGCTTTGGCCACTGCTAAGGACACCGCTTGCACCCATTCCTCGATACTTGGGGGGTCATCACTTTCGACGTAGCGAATCCCTAAACCACCACCCACATTTAATTGCTCTAGGGGTAAACCCCGTTCTAAACCTAATTTAAACCAATCTGCCAACACAGCGGCTAAGTCTTGGTGGGGTTGACGTTCAAAAATCTGGGAACCGATGTGAGCGTGTAAACCTAGACAATTCAGCACCGGATGAGCTAAAACATAGTCAAATACCGCTTCGATTTGATGGGGGTCAAAACCAAATTTACTGTCTAAGTGACCCGTGCGAATATATTCGTGGGTGTGGCACTCGATACCGGGGGTTAAACGCAACAGGATCGGAATAGGGGTATTAGGACGATTTTCGCCTAATTTAACCAGATTTTCTAACTCTAGCCAGTTATCAACGATAATAATGCAGTTATGCTCGATCGCATATTCTAACTCGGCGATCGATTTGTTATTACCATGAAAGTAGATCGGCACATCGGTTTTATTGATCTGGTCTAAAGCGGTTAACACCGTGTGAATTTCTCCGGCCGACACCACATCAAAACCTAATCCCTCCCTAGCGACCACGGCCGATACAGCCAGGCAATTCCACGCTTTCGAGGCATAAATTACCCTAGATTCTCCGGGATAATGAGTCTGGAAACCTTGCAGGTATTGACGACAGGCTGTGCGGAGGGTGACTTCATCGACAATATACAAGGGTGAACCGAAACGTTCCACTAGAGTCGTGACATCGCAACCACCGATTTCTAGACAATCGCGGTTATTAACCTTGGCCGTCAGGGGGAACAGGGTTTGATTCGGGGATAGACAATCTTGATAGGCTAAATATTTTTGTCCGGAATTGCTGATTTTAGGTTCGGTTGATAGCATGATCGGTGTTTTTTGTCAAGAAATCGATAATTTTTGTGACAATCTCTGCCCATCACCGATTCAGTCAAGGGAATTTTGACCGTTGGTGATCTAGATAGCCAAAATAGTTCTCTCTTTCAGTGTACGATCAACCACCCGCTTAAAATCCCTTTTTTGTCAGGAAAAAATCGAGCAGCGACCCCGAAATAGTGGTAATAGTATTGAAGGAGTGGTCTTAAAAGTGATGATATGACTGACCAGAATGGCGTGTTAGTAGAAGAACAAAGCGAGGATATTACCCGTAAGATGAGTCAATTAGCCACCGAGTCGCCGAAAAATCAATTACAGATTCTGACACAATTAGTGGGGGTCGGAGAAGCTGGCCTAACTGTATTAAGAGATTTTTTATTGGCCATGCGCCCGACTCCTGTTAATCTGGTGACAGGTAAGGCTTATCAATTGCTATACCAAGATAATAGCGCTCAGAGCAAGGAATTTTTAGCTAATTATTTCCCCACGGGTGTTGTTCCCCTCGATAGTGCTAAAGGTATCGATTATCGACTTTTACAGGAATTATTGGCTAAACAGGATTTTCAAACTGCTGATAGTCTCACCCGTCAAAAACTCTGTGAATTAGCAGGAGAAGGAGCAATACAGAGGAAATGGGTCTATTTTACGGAAGTAGAAGCTTTTCCCGGTGTAGATATTCAGACTATTGATCATCTTTGGTTAGTTCATTCGGAAGGAAAATTCGGTTGGTCGGTACAGCGCAAATTATGGCTCGGTGTCGGTCAAGATTTCCCGAAACTCTGGCCGAAAATTGGTTGGAAAAATGGCAATAATTGGACAAAATACCCCCAAGAATTTATCTGGGATTTAAGCGCTCCCGTGGGTCATTTACCCCTGTTAAATCAACTGCGCGGGGTGAGAGTGGCTGCCTCTTTATTCTCCCATCCCGTCTGGAGTGAAAAATAGATTGAGAGCATTTGGCCTCGGGTATATCAGCTTTCTACATTTTCGGGACGATTTCCTCTAAGGCCGCTTCTAGATTAGGATAACGATAGTCAAAACCGATCGCTTGTGTGGCTTTTGGCAGCACTTCTTGACCTTCTAAGACGATTTTTGATCCTTCTCCCAAGAGAATTTCGAGGGCAAAATCTGGCACTGGCAACCAAGAAGGACGATTCATTACTTCCCCTAAAATCTGACAGAATTCTTTCATCCGGACGGGATTGGGTGCAGTAGCGTTGAAAGTGCCGCTAATTTCTGGGCGATCGAGACAATAGATAATTAAATTAATTAAATCATCCCGATGAATCCAAGAAAACCACTGACGACCGCTGCCAATCGGTCCGCCGGCAAATAGTTTGAAGGGTGGGATCATTTTCCCTAAAGCACCCCCATTGCCTAAAACAATACCCGTGCGAAGAATGACTAAACGAGTGCCGTAATCTTTAACTTTTTGGGCGGCTGTTTCCCACTTTTTACAGACATCTGCCAGAAAATCGTCACCGGGAGGGCTATTTTCGTCAAAACTAGCGGTTTCACTGGTTCCATAGTAACCGATCGCCGAGGAGTTAATTAAAACTTTCGGTTTCTGGTCCGCCAGTGCGGTCGCAACGCGCTCGCTACGCGAGATCGCCTCGACAATTTTCTCGGTGCCGATTTCCCGACTAGCGACGATTGCTCGTTTTGCTTCACCGGTCCAGCGTTCCGAAATCGGTTCTCCCGCTAGATTAATCACCGCGTCACATCCGGAAATCTCTTTTTGCCAATCCCCCGATTCTGTGGCGATATAGGGAATAATCTCTATCTTAGGATAGATTGACTTTGGGTAAATTCTCCTGGCTTTATCGGGATTGCGAGTCAAAATTAGGATGTCATCGTCGCGATCATAGAGTTTGACCACCAATCGACTACCCACAAATCCCGTCGCCCCAGTAATCGCTATTTTCATGGTTTCTTGACTAAATTTATCCTTATTTTAGCTCGTTTTTAACTATCAGGAGTCAGGAGTCAGGAGTCAGGAGATTATTTTTATTTATTCTCCCTACTCCCTACACCCCACACCCCACACCCCATCACCCCATCACCCCCCGCAACGCGCACGCAGTGACCACCCCACTTCTCACTTATCCTGATACCCCATCCCGTTGGCTGCCGCATAACGATTCATAAAGCGCATAAAACGCTCCCAGTGTTCATCGGTGATTTCAAAACCACATTCTACCCGTTGAATTTCATCCCCTTCATCTCCTCCAAAAATAAACTTGGTTGAGTTGGGAATAACTATAATCACTCCTTCCTCATCGGTGAGACGGAGATCGCCGTAGGTGCGGGTGGTGAAACTTTGGAAACGTTCGATCGCTTTCAGGGTTTTAAAAGTCATCAGGACATTGCGAATCCCGGTACTTTTATTTTTGCGGAGACTAACACCGCTTAATTCTTCTGATAAACCGACAAAAAACTCGATCGTGGGAGTGTTCATAGGTATAGCTATAAAATTTTAGTTAGGGTCTGCTGAATAAATCTAAAAACCTTGTTGGGTAAGACTTTTAGACTTTTTGTCAATCAAAAAGTACCAGGCATGGGAGTGATCAGGGGGAAAATTGAGGTACTTTTTCGCAGACCCTAGTTATTGATTTTCTCTTAATTACTTTTGATGGGAAAAAAGCAGTTCATGATTACTAATAAAGTAACCATGAACCGAAAAACAAGCTATTCCGCTTCTCCACCTTGGATTTTGAGGAGAAGAAAACCCCAAGCTAATCCGACGAGGACGAGAACGATCGCCACGATCGCCCCATTAAATAACATACTTTCTGCGGTCATGGTGATTGCTCCTGAGCCTACAATAATCGATCAACAGATCAATGGTATTTTAACCTACGAAGGCGATCGACTGCAGCCAGATTAGGGCAAAATTGAGGGGGAAAATCGGCAAATAACTTTGAGAATTTTCCTAGTATATACGTTCTAGCAATCCTGCCCCTCTCCTCAAGGAAGGATGCTCAACCCCATGCTAGATATTTTTAATAATATCTTTATATTTGTCGTCGCTACTTTGTGTTAACGTTTTATCTGCTTAATTCTCCACTTATACTAGAAAAATTAAGTATTGATAACTATTGGTGATGACTGGTAAAAAATCATTTATGCTCAAGATCAAGTTAATATTATTTTTAGGTTTGTTGCTGCTGAGTTGTCAATCGACTAATCTCAATGGTAATAATAGTTCGAGCGCTCAGATTACGACTGAGAATCAAGGGCAAATATTACCGATCACGGCCAAAGCAAATATTAATGGTGAGATGATTGAGTTAGAAGTGGCTCAAACCCCGGAACAACAGGCCAAGGGTTTAATGTATCGCTCGTCTTTGGAGAAAAATCGCGGTATGCTATTTCCCTTTGCACAACCTCTGATGGCAGGGTTTTGGATGAAAAATGTCTCGATTCCTCTAGACATGATTTTTCTAAAAGATGGTATAGTAAAAGCAGTTTTGCTGAATGTCCCCCCTTGTGCTGTGGATCCTTGTCCTGTCTATGGGCCAAACACCATGGTTAATCAAGTGATCGAACTAGCCGGGGGTCGAGCGAAAGAATTAGGAGTGAAAGAAGGAGATAAAATTAAGATTGAGTCTATCTCAAGACCTTGATTTTTGAAAATGGGGTTAACCTTCTTATAGAAGGTGTCCCTTGTCTGGAAATATAAGTATGGCTTTTAGAAGCTATTACGCATTTATACTGTTTAAAATCTAACCATATCAATTAAGATTTTTATAGTCTATCAAGTCATAGATTGAATAATCTTTACCCTTGCTATAGATTAAACAGAGACAAAATTCTGCTCGATCTAACGGGACTATCTTAAGAGAGCCAGCGATTTTTAGGAAAGCGCTCTCTATCATCGAGATAGCTTAGATACAGAAAAAACGGTCGCGAGACTAACTGTCCTTGAAACCGATCAGGTAGTGTTTTGTTAAAATCACGAGATATACTATACTATTGAGGAAAAAAATCCCCCTATGTCCACGATTGCCTATTCCCAATTCCGACAATTTCTACAAGAGGAATTGTCCCTTCCCCAAGAATCGATCGCTATGGCCGAGCGCTCGATCCAATCTGATAAAATTCATTTACCGATGATTCTCTGGCAGTACGGTTTAGTGACCTTGGAACAATTAGACAAAATTTATGATTTTCTCGAAGAGGTAGTCTAATCTTGCAATTGCTGACTATTGACAAGGAGAATAATTGCCATGGCTGCTCATAGTTTCTGGCACAGTTTGAAAATTCCGATCCCAAAAACTACCAATCATCACTTGAGAAGTGGGTTATTTAAACCCACTTTTTTAATAACTATACAATTGAAAATTATCGATTAACTGCTCAGTCCATGAAACCCCATGACCAATTTGCCAAAAATTACCTTGAACAATTACTTTCTCCCTTGGGAACCGTCGAAATCAGTAAAGAAGTCAGCGATGAAACCCGACAGATAGATTTATTTTTTTCCCCCAATGCCGAGCAAAACCGCAATTATCTGGGATTATTAGGCAGAATTGTCCTTAATACTGTCTTAATTGAACCCTATCGCAATCCTCCCAACCGTAGCGAGATTCGCAATTGTTTAGCGAAACTTTTGACGATTTTGTCCGAACTGCAAAGACAAGCTAAACGAGAAAATCAGAGCTACAATGAAGACAATGCTCCTCGTTTGTGGATTTTATCCCCGACCGCTGGTATCACTGTTTTAGAAGGATTTGGGGCAAAATTAGACCCAGATTGGCCAGAAGGAGTCTATTTTTTTCCCTCGCTTTATCGCACGGCAATTATCGCTATTAATCAATTGCCTG
>VYMG01000248.1_pt1 | contig 19450 bp, 19 predicted proteins | sample 5115261 | NCBI WGS metagenome assembly VYMG01 (sample SAMN12291781, study PRJNA351875) | freshwater metagenome | isolation source: freshwater lake | place: USA: Michigan, Wintergreen Lake | collected 2013-08-08
TAGCTAGATTGAACAGATTTTTTGACAAGAAGGCATAATGGTCAATTTCTGACCACAGGGGATGGTTTTGGGCGATAATATGACGTTCAACTAGCTTCATGTCTTGATTATACCTGATAACGTTCTTAAAATCTATCGGTGGCAAAAGTTACTTATTTTAGTTATAGCGCTTTTCACGTTAATGAGGTATCGACAAGTTTTGCTAACAAAAGGTTTAAGCCCCTTGCCCATACCTCATTCTGATGAAAACTGCTATATCTAGCTACAGAAATGAGTAACTTGAAAAAGTTTTAGGTAGGTTTTTGGTTTCTGTGGTTAACCCCCCTTCTCGATCGCTAATCCTCAGCAATTTTAGTTTCTAGTCAACCACTTTTGACCGTTAAGCCGTTGCTTGGTGTAAAACAACAGTAAATCAAGACTAACTTTCCTTTCATCGATCATAAATGATTCAAGGGTACTAGGTTGAGCGCCGCCCTCAGCTTGAGAAAAAGCTTTTTTGCCATTGATGTCTTCTTCTAAAAAATAAATGCTAAATTGACGCATTCCCTCGAGCCAATTGCCAGTTAACTGCCAACAGGGAGAGCCAGAAAAGCCCTGCACGGGAATTTTATCCTGTTTAAAGGACAGCTTTATATCAGTTATACCCAGCTTTTGCAAGGCTGCCGCCAGTGCGGGCTGAAAATGCTGCTCAATAAATTCAGCGAAGGGTTTTTCCTCGACGGTAGGCTCCTTGGGTTTTTTAGCAGCCGCAGGTTGAGCCGGTTTTTCTGCTGCTGCTGCCGGAGTTGCGGGGGTGGTGGTTTCTTCTGCCATAGGAATTAATCAGGAATGGGTAGGTAGCTACAATTATATTTTCTCCCGGGTTATCAGCTATCAGTTTTTTTAGCTATCAGCTTTTATCCAGATGATCGATTTGACCCTTAACGAAGGCAGGAGGCACTCATGCAAAAGGGACTCATGCAAAAGGCAGCTTTGTTCTCCCCACACCCCACACCCTACACCCCACACCCTACACCCTACACCCCACACCCCACACCCCACACCCTACCCCCACCGAAAAACTTTTTGCCGCAAACCCTACTTAATGCTTCGGCAGATTTGCTGCAATCTTAAGCTTTTAAGCCTTGATTAATTCGAGTAATTGTGCTTCGGTTAGCTGAGTAATGCCCAATTCTAGGGCTTTTTCTAGCTTAGAACCCGCCGCTTCTCCTAGCACTAAATAATCGGTTTTTTTGCTGACAGAACCCGTCACTTTCCCCCCAGCTTTTTCGATTAATTCTTTGGCCTCCTCCCGTTTGAGAGTTGGTAAAGTGCCAGTAATCACAAAGGTTTTCCCTGCTAAGGTGGCTTTAGTGGTGGTGGTTTTTGCTGCTGCGGCAAATTGTAAACCGGCTGCTTGTAATTTAGCGACTAAATCCCGATTAGCCTCGATTCTAAACCAATCATAGACCGATTGAGCGATTTCTTCACCGATACCATAGACAGAGGCTAAATTAGTCACGCTGGCGTTAGCTAACTCCTCCACAGTCCGAAAACTTTCGGCGAGAATTTTGGCGTTAACGCTGCCCACATAGCGAATTCCTAGCCCATAAAGTACCCTCGACCAGCTTTGATTTTTGCTCTGAGCCATAGCTGTAATCAAATTTAAGGCGGATTTCTCGCCCATTCGGTCTAATTTGGCAATTTCTGTTTTTTCGAGGCTGTAGAGGTCAGAAATGGCGGTAACTAATCCCTGTTCAATCAGCAAAATCACCACTTTTTCCCCTAATCCCCGGATATCGAGGGCATCGCGACTAGCCCAGTGTACTACACTTCCCCGCAAAATCGCCGGACAGGAACTATTGACACAGCGCGTCACCGCTTCCCCCACCGGACGAACTAGGGGAGATTGACATTCAGGGCAATTAGTGGGCATCTGGAAGGGTAAAGTCTGGGGAGGACGCAATTCGGGCAGGATTCTCACCACTTCTGGGATAATTTCCCCCGCTTTGCGGATAATTACCGTGTCACCGATGCGGATATCTAATTCGGCCACTCGATCGCTATTATGTAAAGTAGCCCTTTGTACGGTGGTTCCTGCGACTTGTACCGGTTCCATCACCGCCATGGGTGTAACTGCGCCAGTGCGTCCCACATTGACGATAATATCTTTAACTACTGTGGGGACTTCTTCGGCAGGATATTTTAAAGCGATTGCCCACCGGGGGAATTTTTGAGTGAATCCTAACCGATTTTGTCGCTGTAAATCGTTGATTTTGACTACGACACCATCGGTCATGTAGGCTAATTGATGACGTTTTTCTTGCCAATCTTGATAGTATTGCGCCACTTCTTGCAGGGATGGACAGAGTTGACGGTGGGGATTAACCAGAAATCCCATGGTTTCTAATCTATCTAAGGATTGCCATTGAGTAGTGATATTGTTATCGTCTAAATGCAGGGTATAGGCAAAAAATTGTAAGCGTCTTTTATCAACTATTTTCGGATCTAGTTGTCGTAGGGTTCCTGCTGCCGCATTGCGGGGATTAGCAAAGAGAGATTCACCCTTTTCTTCTCTTTCTTGATTGATTTTATCGAAGGTATCGAGGGGTAAAAAAGCTTCGCCGCGCACTTCCACAATTGCCGGGGGATTATCTATATTTAAGCGTAAAGGAATAGAGCGAATTGTCCGCACATTGGGGGTAATATCTTCACCAGTGACTCCATCTCCTCTAGTAACACCTCTGACGAAAAAACCGTTTTCGTAGGTTAAAGCTAATGCAGAACCATCGATTTTTAGTTCACACACATATTCCGTATCTTGGGTTTCATTTACATATCTCTGCCAACGGCTGCCCCATTTATTTAATTCTTCGAGGTTAAAGGCATTTTCGAGACTATACAGGGGAATATTATGACGAACAGAAACGAATTGACTAGAGATTTTATCCCCGACTCTTTGGGTGGGACTATCGGGGGTGATTAATTGAGGATAACGCTTTTCTATGTCCTCTAATTCCCGATAAAGTTGATCATAAACGCTATCGGGTATAAAAGGATCATCGAGAACATAATAAGCATAACTGGCTCTTTGTAGTTCTGTTTTTAGTTGTTGGCAACGTTGTTGGATTTCTAAGGGGATAGTCATAATCGTTAATAATGCTACTGGGCAAATACCATTTGAGGAGTTAATTGTAAATCGGGAAATGTTACCGATATTATCCTATCTTCTTTGTTAAATTCTGCCAGTTCATAAAATCCCGAAATCAGGGTTAAAACTGATATTTTTAGAGCAATAGGATCGATAATCCAGTATTCAGGAATGCCTCTCACTGCGTATTCTGAAAAAATCATTAAATCTGGAATTCTCGATTTAGCTTTATCGGTGCGAATTCCCACCGTAGCGGGCATAACTTTCCAAGTTAGATTTAATCTTTTAATTTCTGCTATTAAATAATCATAAAGAAAGGCAAGAATTAAAGCATGAAAGCCACTAGCGGGAGCCATGGAAATTAATTCTCCGTTAAATAATTCGTACTTATTATCTGTGGAGTCCTGATAATTTAAATATTCTGTAAAGGTATATATTTTTTGTTGGGTAGCAATCATGATAACCTCCCGCCAATATTTTACTATTCAAAGACCATTTGAGGAGTTAATTCTAAATCGGTAAATGTTACCGATATTATCCTATCTTTGTTGTTAAATTCTGCCAGTTCATAAAATCCCGAAATCAGGGTTAAAACTGATATTTTTAGAGCAATAGGATCGATAATCCAGTATTCAGGAATGCCTCTCACTGCGTATTCTGAATATTTCCCTTTCTAACACCTTAAATATAGATCTAAGTATCAAAGCATGAAAGCCACTAGCGGGAGGCATAGAAATTAATTCTCCGTTAAATAATTCGTATTTATTATCTGTGGAGTCCCGATAATTTAAATATTCCGCAAAGGTATATAATTTTTCTTTGGTAGCAATCATGATAATCTCTAGAAAAAACTTAATTGAATCTCCTTTGAAGATAAATTTTGCCTTTGATCCCCCCTTAATAAGGGGGTTAGGGGGAATCTGACAATTTTTAACACCTAGCTTTTTACTTAGATTCGATATCCTCAACTTTTTTGGGAACTGTTGCAGTTAAAACCTCATTTCCTGTGGCAGTAACTAACACATCATCTTCGATACGGATACCGATACCCCGCCATTTTTCCGGCACTTCCGGCTGTCCTTCAGCAGCTTTAATATCGGGAGCGATATAAATCCCCGGTTCCACGGTTAAAACATGACCGGGCTGCAAAGTTTGCCAAGTTTCTTCGTTAACTTTATAACCTCCTGCATCATGGACATCTAATCCTAACCAATGGCCGGTTCTGTGCATATAAAAAGGCTTATATTTTTCCTCTTTAATTATCTCATCAATGGGGCCAACCAATAGCCCTAAATCCACTAATCCTTCCACAATTGTCCTCACGGCTGTGTCATGAAAAAGATTATAAGGATTACCAGTTTTTACCACTTCAATCGCCTTTAATTGAGCTTCTAGAACAATTTCATAGATAATTTTTTGTTCGGGGGTAAATTTACCATTAACGGGAAAAGTGCGGGTAATATCACCGTTATAGTAATTGTAGGCACAACCGGCATCAATTAACAAAAGCTCATTTTCTTGTACTTGGCGATCATTGTTGATATAGTGCAGAATACAGGCATTAGCACCACTAGCAACAATAGAAGGATAAGCAGGACCCATACCCCCTTCTAGGCGAAAAGTATGCTCAATTTCCGCTTGAATTTGATACTCATAGTGACCAACTTTGGTGAATTCTCTGGCGCGATTATGTGCCTGGGCCGAAATAGCGGTTGCTTTGCGAATATTGTCCAATTCGGCCTCGGTTTTCAGTAAGCGCAAAGGATGGAGAATAAAATTAGTATCCTCTAAAGCAGTCGGTCCGGTGCCGCGACGGGGAAAAGTGGCGATTAATTTTTGCCAGTGATTAAGAACGTTTGTATTAAAAGTTTTGTCCCGTCCGAGATGATAATAAATTCGTTCGGCTTTTTCGAGATATTGGGGTAATTTTTCCTCCAATTCTTGGATAGAATAGGCCTCATCAGCACCAAAAATCTCCTTTGCTCCTTCCACACCGTGGAGATAGCCGGTCCAAGTTTCTTTTTCTGGGTCTTTTGGCTGCACAAACAGGATAAACTGATGTTCGGGGTGATGGGGTGCTAAAATCGCCACCGCATCCGGTTCATTAAATCCTGTCAGGTAAAAAAAGTCACTATCCTGACGATAGGTGTATTCTACGTCATTGTGCATGACCGCCATGGGCGCACTGCGAAAAATTGCGGTTCCATTGCCGATTTTTTCCATTACCTGCTGACGACGGTGCTGAAACTCTCTGCGATCGATGCCCATAGATATTCCTAAAAATGTCACAATAAGTCTTAGATTCTATTATCGCTAATCTTTTTAGTTTATGACACCTGAAGAACCGGATTTTTCCCAAGATATCATCGAAAGGCGCGAGTTTACCCTAGCAGATTTTATCGCTCAAGAGGGGGCGGATTTCCTCAAAGGGGAATCTCCCGTCCCCAAATTAGTGCAGGTAAAGACTGAAATTAAACAGTTTATTGCCGCTAATTTAGGGGATTCTTCGGGAGCTTTGCAGATAATTTTACAGCTTATCGTTGATGAAGAATTAACCAAAGTCAGTCAAAATTTAGATAATCCTGTTCAAGCTTTGCAGTTAATCCTAGAAGAAATTTTAGACAATCAAGAATTACTCTATGAATTAGTACACCGAGTCGATGTGAAATGGGGACAATTATACGGGGAACGTCCCTATTTTCAACAACCCAATCAAAAACCTCACCCTGAAGACGAATACACTCACAATTCCGTCAGAGATAAGTTAGTCAGTTTATTAGCCAGATTAGAACCGAATAAGTAGTAGAGGCTATAGCAGTTATTAGGAGACTCCGAGACGATGCCCTATCAAGACATACCTTATCTTTATGAAAAACTCTGTATTTTAATTATTTCTTAATAGAAACCAACAGGACTGACAAGGAGAATCTATCCCTAGACAGAGCGCCGGGGCGGTAACTGGTGAAAATAGGTGTAAGATAAGAAAATTCTCCGATAATTGTTGCCCTATTCCCCGCGTGCCTACCTATTCCTACTATACCGCCGATGTTTTTAGCGATCGCATTTTTGGCGGTAATCCTCTGGCGGTTTTTCCGGAAGCATCTGGATTAACCCGCACCCAGATGCAAAAAATCGCCGCCGAATTTAACTTCTCGGAGACAGTCTTCGTTTTTCCGCCAGAAACGCCCCAAGGCACTAAAAAAGTCCTGATTTTCACCCCCAGTACCGAATTACCCTTTGCTGGTCATCCTACCGTCGGCACAGCCTATATTTTAGCCCTAATCGCTGCTATTCCCCCCCACCAAGAAACCACGATTTATCTGGAGGAAGGAGTCGGTTTAGTACCGGTAAAAATTATCATGGACGGGGAAAAACCCGTCTATAGTGAGTTAAAAGTGGCACAATTGCCAGAATTAGTGACCGATACTTATGCTCTCGATGATTTAGCGGCGATTCTTTCCCTAAGCGTTGCCGATTTCTTACCCGGTTATCCCCCCCGCGCCTTTTCCTGCGGTCTCCCTTTTTTATTCATCCCCGTTAGAAACCGAGATATTTTAGGGAGAATCAGAGTTAATTTAGGTCTTTGGTCATCATTATTAGGCCAATCCGCCGCTAATTCCCTTTTTGTCTGCTGTTTTGACCCAGAATCACCCCAATCTCGTCTCTATGGGCGAATGTTTGCCCCCGGTTTAGGAGTTATGGAAGATCCGGCTACCGGTTCGGCTGTGGCCGCTTTAGCAGGTTACTTAGGGGCCTTAGAATCTTCTAGGGAAGGGGTGAATCAATGGACAATAATCCAAGGAGTGGAAATGGGCAGACCCAGCAGTTTACAATTAAAGTTTCAGAAAAACCACCGTGACATTACGGAAGTTTGCGTAGGTGGTGCATCAGTTCTAGTCTGCCAAGGCAAGATGATAATTCCTGATGGGGAAACAAAAAGCGATATAAAAAGGTCATGGTGAGAGCGGTTGCCGAAGTTAGTAAAAAGGAGATGAACAATCTTAAAACATTAAGCCTTGCAATGATCAATCTCCGTTTTGTGGGATGGATGAGAATAAATTTGACAGGGTATATCCAAAAATATAAAATTTCTAGAGGGATAACCAAGAAAAAAACGGCAGTTATCTTGATGACGAGGCAGTAGGCAAAATGAAGTTATACTTTATTTTTCTGAGAAAACCTGTCAGAGGCAAGGGAATGTCTATAGTTAAAGCCTATTAAAATTAATCATTATGATCACCTCTTATCAGGAACTACAAAAAGAACTTAGTTTGTCGTTACAAGAATTAAATAGTTTTGCCGACAAATTCCAGGAAAGTTATGATATTATAGTATCTTCAAACGAAATCAATGAACAGCACGGGGTGGGAGTTCTTTTAAAAAGAGTTTTTCCTGATACCAGTGGCATAGTCTCCTTACGAACCACTAATCTCTACGGAGGGGAGCAGGATTTTGGCATCCATAATTTTTGTCTAGATGTGCGCGGTTGTTCCTACGGGGAAATTTTAGTAAAAATCCAAAATTTATTTATTTATTTAAAACCGAAAAGAGTCCTAGTAATTCCCTACTTTATCGAAGATTTTTTTGTAGCCACAGCGATTAAATCTCTCTTTCAAGTCCCGGTTTGTACCTACCTGATGGATGATCAGAATGTCTATGTTGATGGCGTTGACGATGAAGCCGTTCAGAAATTACTCGATAGCAGCGATCTAATTTTAGGCATTTCTCTGCCCTTGTGCCAAGCCTATGAAAAAAAATATGGGCAGAAAATCTGGTTTATCCCTCCCGTCGTCGAAAGCTATCTGTTTCCCCCTGAAATTGTCATGCCTGATCTGATGGGGCGAGGCATTTTAATTGGTAATATTTGGTCTCAGAATTGGTTAGAAAAACTGCGTCAATTGTGTCGGGAATCCCAAATAAAAATTGATTGGTATGGTAATCCCAATCGTCAATGGTTGCAATTCCAAGAGGAAGAATTAGCGCAGGATGGAATTTTCTTTCAAGGGTACTGTCCCCAAGCTGACCTAATTAACCACCTACGTCAAGCTCCTTTTGCTCTTGTTCCCACTGGCAGTTCCCCAGAAGAACAGGATCGGCCAGAATTCTCCTATTTGAGCTTACCCTCCCGCATCCCTTTTATCGTCGCTGCCGCTAACACCCCCATTCTGGTGGTCGGTCAGAAGGATAGTGCTGCAGCTAAATTTGTGCAAGAGTATAATCTCGGTTCTGTCTGTGATTATGCCGCCGCAAGTTTCTTAACAGAAATCGCCAAACTCAGCACCTATAACTATCAACTAAAACTTCGTCAGGCTAGTCATCAATTAGCCAAAAGTTTAAAAGCCGATCATTTTGACGATTGGCTCTGGCGATCATTAGAACAGGGAAAACCCATCGATGATCGCTTTGCTATCTTCCAGAACCACTACATCTGCGGCAATGCTGTCATTACCCCCTGTGAAGTCAATCAACAGCACGGCACAGGGGCCCTAGTAAAAAGAATCTTTCCTGATAATCGTCAAATTATTTCCATACGTTCCGCTGATCACTACGGTGGTGAACAGAATTTTGGGGCTTTCAGTCTTCTTCTCGATCACCGGGAACTATCGCGATCGCAAGTCTTTCAGTCAGTGCTACAAACTCTTGGACACAACCAGATTGAGAGCGTTTTTTGTGTCCCTTATTACGCCAGCGACATTCTGACAGCGATCACTATTAAGGAATTATTTAATGTACCCCTTGCCACCTACATCATGGACGATCAGAATATCTGCGTTCAGGAGATTCCCGATGCTTTAATGAAAGAGTTTTTAAGCAAATGTTCCGTTCGTTTTGCCACCCATCCCGAACTGCGCGACGCTTACGAGAATAAGTACGGCTACAAATTTTGGCTCCTACCGGCGATCGTTCCCCACCGTCTCATTAATAGTGAAGTTGCCCAAGTTTCTCCCCAACGCTGTCAAGAAAAATGGGGAGCTTTATTAGGGAGCATTTGGAGTCCCCAATGGTTCCAATCTCTTTTAGAGAGTATTCAAGGGGCAGGGATTAAACTAGATTGGTATGGCAATTCTAACTATTGTTGGCTCAAAGAATCTCCCGCAGAATTAGAAAAATGGGGACTTTATAGCCAAGGACTTTATGCCGAAGAACAACTAGGACAACAACTACAAGCATATCCCTTTGTTATTGTTCCCACGGGAACCATGGACGAAAGAGATGATCGTACAGAATTGTCTCGTCTTAGTTTACCCGGCCGGATTATTTTTAACCTGGCCACCGCTAACACCCCGGTAATTCTTTTAGGCAGTAATAAAACCTCGGCGGCTAACTTTATTAATCGCTTTCAAATCGGTGTGGTTTGTGATTATACACCTGAAAGTTTGGGAGCAGCCGTGGACTATGTTCTTAACCCCGAAAATCAGCAAAGAATGCGAGAAAATGCCGTTAAAGTAGCGGCAAAATTCTCCGATCAAGGGATTGATCAATGGGTGTGGCAGTCCCTAGAAAAAGAACAGGCAGTCGATGACAGATTTGAAGCGATTTTACCTCGATCGCCGATCGATTTGGTTCATTTTATTGAACCCCCCGTTCCCTCAATTATTTATAAAGATTATGCTCAAGTCTATCAAGTCATGCGACGTTTACGAGGGCAAAAATATCAGCCTGATTTTGTGGTTGATGTGGGAGCTTCCCACGGTATTTGGTCTCATACCGCCAGTCAATTATTCCCTGAAGCTCGCTTTATCCTCATCGATCCGCTAATCTCAAAATACGAGCAATCAGCCAGAAATTACTATATCTGTAATATTCCTAAAGCCGAATTACTAGAAATTGCCATTTCTAATCAAGCTGGTCAGTTAAGTTTTCAAGTTTCCCCCGATTTGTACGGTAGTTCCTTGCTCACTCCCGCCGATTTTAGAAACTATGAAACGATTACAGTGGCGGTAAAAAACCTCGATCAGGTGGCGACAGATCAGCAAATTTCCGGCAGAGGAATATTAAAATTAGACGTGCAATGTGCCGAGCATATCGTCTTAGAAGGAGCCAAAGAATTTATCGCTCAGGTGGATTTAGTCGTTGCTGAACTCTCCTTTATTCGCTATGATAAAGACGCTCTTGTCTTCAATGAAATGCTTAATCTTTTGGATCAGCTTGGTTTCCGTTATTATGACGAAACCGGTGAATGGAGATCCCCCATTGATGGCACACTCCTCCAAAAAGAAGTGGTCTTTATTCGTCAAGATTTGTTAGTTCCCGAAACTAGCCGCAAAATTGAAAATTCTCCCAGTCAAGCTTAATACAATTCACCTAATTACTAGCCAAAATGATCAAGCAATTATTAGCCAAAAATAAAATAGTTCAGCGAGTTAAAGCAGTCAAAGATTTATTTCTAGAAAAACTTGATTCCCTCAGTCATGTCCAACTTGAACAAATCCAAAAACTCGAAAAACTGGAGAAACTTAATCAGCTTGATCCCTTAGATTTTAAAGTTGACCAACTTAATAACTCCACGGAGCAAATCCGACAAGAAAATGCAGAAACCAGGCGAAAGGCTGATTTATCAATGGAAAATCAAGCCTTTTTGCTCAAGTTTTCCGTAGATATAGTTAAAAATCTCCAATTATTAACGGAAGACTGGAAACAAAAAGGGGAATTGATTCTGAATACCCTGCTAAAAAATCACGAAGATTCCCAAAAAACCACCTACCAGCAAAGCGGATTAATTCTTGATACTATCCAAAAAAACGCAGCCAGCAATCACCAGCAGATTGACTTTATTCTCAGTGTTATTCAAAAAATTCAAGAAGATAACCAGAAAATATTGGAAGATATCCACGCTCAAAAATACAAAGTCATTATCGATCAAAAATATTTCCAAGATTTAGACATCGAATTAATGACTTATTTATATTCCTATCTTCCCCATCGTCTTGCAGTAGATATTGGTGCTAATCGTGGCGATGTTTCTAGTCGTCTCCTACAAGCTGGTTATCAAGTTTATGCCTTTGAACCTTTTCCTCCCGTCATCGATAAGCTCAAAAATCGCCTCGGTGATCATCCTAACTTTCGGCTTTTTCCCTTTGCTCTCGGTTCCGAAAATCAAACCCAAGAACTCCATATAGCCACCGATGAAACCCCAGACAACACCTATCAAGATGCCAGCTTTTATAGCAGTTTAACCAAGCATTCTCTTTCGGAAGGTTTAGTATTTACCGACACTATTTCCGTCACCGTTAAAACCCTAGCCAGTCTCCACGATACCGAGGAACTACCTAAAGATATTGGTTTAGTTAAAATTGACACAGAAGGCTTTGATTTAGAAGTGATTAAAGGTATGGGTAACTATCGTTATCCCGTGGTAGTTGCGGAATTTTGGGATCAAAATTTCCCCTTTGGTCGTTCGGGAGCGATGAATCAATTACCAGATTTAGTCAATGCTATGAAGGAAAGAGATTATCATTGGCATCTAGTTATCTATCGTATTTGGGGCAGTTCCGACGTTAGTTATTACTGTAATTCTGCCTATTCCCTCGATAATTCTTGGGGCAATGTTTTCTTTTTCCAAGATTATCAGGTCTTCCATCAAGCCTTACTTTGGTCTGCTTCCGTTATGCCAGCCACTTATTTTTCTGCTTAGAAACTTAGGAGTCAATTATATTTTTCATAGACTAACTGGTAGGTGAGTGATGATTATAAAAAAAAATATATCCTTAACCAGTGAAATTTTAATTCTCATCGGTTTAGGAATTGCTTTTTTGCTAGTAAGCATATTCTTGGGACCTAGATTACAACCCGTGTGGATAGATGAAGTAGTATTAGCAGAACCAGCAGCTAATCTAGCTTTATACGACAGTTTTACCTCGGCTGCTTGGTATCATCAAAATTATCAAGAGTTCCATGTTAGCACTTCTTTTCTTTATACTGTTTTGCTGGCTTTATGGATAAAAGTTTTGGGATTTAGTATTGAAAAAGTTAGGCTTTTTAATTATGTGTTAATGCTTCTTAGCATCACTGTAATCTGGTTATTCATCAAGAAATTGCCTTTAATTAGGTTTTCTTGGCTAAGAATCATCTTAGTGGTTAGTTGTCTTTTGCCAACAGGAATTACCTTTATTTATATATCGGGAAGGTACGACACTTCCTGCATTTTCTTATCAGCACTGGTTTTGGTGGCTTTTTTAATAAAAGATGCTAAAATCCGATGGCTTACTATGACAATTATTGGATTTTTCTTTCCCCTTTCTGGATTGTCAGCAGTGGTCTTTGCGACAATTTTTGGCGGTATCCTACTCCTTTTCAACTTTCAGCGATTTTGGCGGGAATTTGTCGCCCTAGGTGGGGGATTTATTTTAGGAATGTTATTTCTTTATGCACTTTACTCAACTAATGGTGTTTGGGATGATTTTGTTAGTATGACTTTGGGTCATAGTGTTGCCAATGCCAACCTTAACAGAACTGTCATTGATATAATATTTTCCAGAGTGAGCAAACTTTTTGACCAGAAAGATTATGTGTGTGGTGGATGCTTGCATCCGTCTTTTCCCCCACTGTCACTACTGCTGCTCATCTTGATATTTTATGAACTATTGACCAAATCTTTCCGGTGGCGTTCTCCTTCCTTTTTTGCTTTGATCACCGTTATTACCATACCCACTACTATGTGTTTTCTGGGGAAATATCCACTTTATTATAGTTGGATGTCGATGTTTCCCTTGATCATTTGTATTTGCTGGAGTTTTAATAATATTTTAGAAAAAAATACGGGCAAAATTCAGACGACAATTATTAGTATAGCTTTTTTAGTTTTATTATTGTATGCCAACTTACTAGGACTACCTTCCCTAGCGCAAATTACCTTACAACAATGGGAGAACAATGACTATACTAAAGTACAAAACTTTCTCGATAACAAAATTAATCATCAGGATCACATCTATGCTGATTTTCAAACATTCTACGCCCTCAAGTCTCGGGCTAAACGAGTTTATTTCCCCCTTTATAATGGGCAGATGACACCAGAGGATAGGGATAATCTTTCATTAATTGTCATTGATCCTAGAGCCAGTGTTAGAGCGTCTTGGAATCCCGGATTAGCAGAAATTGTTGGCGACTCACTCCCCCAGTGGTACGATACAGGAGAACAGTTAGATACAGGCACTTATGGGATGAAATTGTACCGAAAAAGATAAACCCGAAGTAATTCAAAGGATATGAACTCTGAAAAACTGCAATTAAGGTCTGATTATCAAAAAATGCTTGATGACTTAGATCCTCAAGTCCTCCAGTTGGATCGACAGGTATTTAAACGACTACAAAACCTAGGTTACACACCAGGGGTGATCTTTGATGTTGGTGCTTCTAATAGTGGCTGGTCTTATTATATCAAACAAGTGCTGCAGGAAGCTGAATTTTATCTCTTTGAACCCCTCATCGACTACAGCAGCGACTATCGGGAATTAATCTCAGAAATTCTGCGAGTCTATCCCTCCTTTCATCTACACAAATACGCCCTAGGTGAAACCTCCGGCGAGGTGACGATGAATGTTTCCACGGACGTGGTGAGCAGTAGCCTCTTGCAGACTGGTGATGATAGTCAGCCCACCACTCCCATCTCGGTGCAAATGTTAACAATTGATGACGCAATTGCCCGACTTGGTTTACCCCATCCCCAAGTGATCAAAATTGATACCCAAGGCTCGGAGTTGTCTATACTTAAAGGGGCCGTTAAAACCCTAGCTAAAGTCGATGTTCTCTTTCTCGAGTGCTGGCTCTATCGGGGCTATGGCCAAAAAACTCCCCTCTTAACCGAAATCGCCGATTGGTTATTATCTTTTAACTTTCGGCTTTGGGATGTGGCCGATGCCTATCGCAATCAAGCGGGAGTGCTAACCACATTAGATTGTATTTTTGTAAATACTCAGTCCGGTATTTCCCCAATTTGGTACTATGAGAACTAGAGTGGCTTGACTTTCCTAACCCGTCTAGTCTTTGCCGTGCGAGGAAAAGAAGAACAGTCTATTTTCTTCCCGGATATCCGATAGGCCAAGTACCAAGTTGGAGAGCAAGAGACAGGATTTAACAGTCTTTAATGACCATTTCGGGAAGGGAAAATTGAGCCATAGTTAAGAGGGTTTTTCCTGCCCCCGATTTTTCCTCCTGGAAAAATTTACAGTCAAGCCTCCATGCCTCATGTGGATATTTTAGTTCTAGAATGTTGGCTCTATCGAGGCTACGGACTAAACACTCCCCTGTTAACTGAAATTGTTGACTGGTTGTTGTCCTATAACTTTCGACTTTGGGATGTGGGAGACCCCTATCGCAATGAAGAGGGACTTTTAGCCACATTGGACTGCTTTTTTATCAACCCTAAATCTGGCCTAATGCCCGATTGGTACTACGCCTAAGTCACTTATTAATTGTCAGGATATTTATGGGATATTTAGACTATTATGTCGGAGATTGTCTCAAGTATGTGCCGAGTCATAAACTGCACACAAAAAAAGTCCTAATTGTTGGCTGTAATGATGGTAGGGACTGTCAACTTTTTCTTCAGTCAGCCGCAGTACATGGACTTGATATCTGTGCAGAAATTGGGACGGGATTTGTTAACGAGAAGGTCACCTATTTTAAGGAGTCAGCCGAAGCAACGTCTCGACCTGATAACTATTATGATCTAGTCTTTTCGGCTGCAACAATGGAGCATATTCTTAACATTGAAGCCGCCTTTGCTGAAATGTTTCGTGTGACTAAACCGGGAGGATTAATTTACTGTGTTGGTTCGCCCCTGTGGAATTCTTACTATGGTCATCATCAGTATGGCTTGTTTTCAGATTATCCCTGGATTCACTTAAGATTAGCAAAAAATCAAATATTAGAGTACCTTAACCAACATAAAACTCTTCAGGATATAGTCCCCTTTGTTGAGCTGCTGGAAAAACTTAATTTGCTTTCTGTACCTTTAGTTAAGGACGACCAAAATAGCTACGCAGAAAATTTAGTAAATTTTATGTTTTCCGATTATTTTAATTTTCGACCATCAACTCAATACCTAAAATCTGTTGAACCTTTGGATGTTTCCTACATCATCAGAAATGAAATTTGGCAGGACGGCGAGAACTTATTAACCGATGAAATTCTGGAGGAACTAAATGCAAAAGGTTATACAAAAGATGAGCTTTTAGCAGCTGCCCATACCTACATTGCCATTAAGTAACCTAGCCAAGGAAAGAACAATGGTTGAAAATCCCGATTATAAATCCGTGGGGGAAACCTATAAAACCAAAGCTAGATTTGCCCAATTGGATATGGAAGTATTTCAAAGACTGAAAAACTTGGGCTATCAACCGCAAGTTATCTTTGATGTTGGTGCTTCTGATGGTTCTTGGTCAAAAGACATCCATGAAGTGCTTCCCATGGCGGAATTTCATCTATTTGAGCCTCTAATCAACTATGCTCCCGCCTATCAAGCGATTATCCAAGAAAATCTCCGTTCATACCCTAATTTTCAGCTTCATACCCTAGCTTTAGGCGAAAAAAGTGGCGAAGTCACCATGAATATCTTCCCCAATCTGGTGGCCAGTAGTGCTTTAGATTTAAGTAACACAGGACTAGATGTAACCACTGCGACCGTGGCCATGGCCACGGTCGATGAGATGATTGCATCCCTCAGTTTACCTCATCCTCAAGTCATTAAAATCGATACCCAAGGCTACGAACTGTCTATTCTGAAAGGGGCGATTAACACCCTGCCAAGAGTGGACATTCTCCTGCTAGAGTGTTGGCTCTATCGAGGCTATGGCAAAAACACGCCTCTGTTAACTGAAATTATTGGTTGGCTACAGATCCTAGGCTTTCGTCTCTGGGATATTGGTGATACCTACCGTGGGGAAGACGGCGTTTTGGCGACCCTAGACTGTGTTTTTATCAATACTCGTTTAGGGCTAACCCCCAACTGGTACTACTAGAGCCACCCATGACGAATTCTGCCTACAAGTCCCTTGCCGATACCTATAAGGCCAATCGTCACACAATGTTAAATTTTACCGCCTATCCCTCAACTGTAGGATTCCGTGGGCTATGATAGTAGTAGTTTTTCAATGGGTTAGTAAGCATTTATATCACTGGTATCTTCGGTAACACGGTATCGAAAAAAAGTGGATTTAACTCTGGCTCCCATTGCTCTAGTTCTGCTTGACAAATGATAATGCCTCCCCTATGATTGGTTGTGATGCTTCAGAGACGCTTGCAGCTTCTTTGATTTTTAAAATCGTTTCCTGTCCTAGTGTGAGGAGTTTTAGGTAACAAAATTATGGCTATTCCCCAATCTTCAATCATTGCTCTGTCCTTGATGTACACCAAGCTGCCCCCGTCAGCTTCTGATCTGACCTATTGGGCGAGTCCCGCAGGTCAGGCAGTTTCTTGGGAGCAAGCGGTGCAGGCATTTTCTACCTCTAGTGCAGCCAAGGCAGCCTATCCGATGTTAGCGTCCCCTACGGTGCTGTCTCAGAATGCGGCGGCTCGTCGTGATTATGTCACCCAAGCTTTCCAAAATCTCTACGGGATTGCTGCGGCCGACATTCCGGCGGCAGAATTAACCTACTGGGCTGATACCTATCTTGTGTCCTCCCCCCAGGCGATTTTTGATTTTCCAGTCGTTTTAAATCAGTACTCCCCCGCCGCACGCCAACAGGCTTTGACGAACCGCGCTCAGGTAGCAGAAAACTTCGCGGTTGCCATGGCGGCTGATGGCTCCTCCACCTTTACCTCAGCCCAGTATAGTAGTGGCTGGGTCATTGTGAATACGGTCACTGCCGATGCCGCTAGCGTAACGGCGGCTAACGCACAAATTGCTCAATTTATCTCTGGTGGTGGCGGCGGTACGGGAACTACCTTTACCTTGTTAGAACAGGGGGCAGTTCTCACCGCTTCGGCCAGCTCTAAAGTCGCCCCCGCAGGTCAGTTTCTCAACTCCTCTAACAACACCGTTGAGGCTTTAACCTTCCTTCCAAATAGTTTTGTTCAAGACCCTAGTACAGCTGACGCTGATGTTCTGACAGCACAAATCTTGGGTGTGGGTCTAGTTACCCCAAACATTACTAACATTGAGACTATTGAGTTCACTGGGTCGAACGGTGCTGACGTTAATATTGTCAACATCTCTGGAGTCAAGAGTTTCGTTATCAAGTCCGGTAACTTGCAGGTTAACACCGCCGAAAAATTCCCCTTGAATCTAGCGGCTGGGTATGCAAGCACATTAACCGTTAATACTTCGGCAGCCGGAAAAGATTTGACCGTTAACTTGGCGGGTACTTCCTCTGGGACTAAGATTGTAGATGCATCACCCGTAGCACCCGCCAACCCAATCACTGGCAAGCTGACGCTAAATGTCAATGCCGACAGTACGATTAGTGAGCTAACTTACGATGACGATAACATCGCGCCAATCACAGCTAATGTCGTTATTACTGGTTCAAAGAACCTGACCATCAACGGTATCCTTGATTTAAGCAACGGTGCCCTTCTTGATGGTACGGACTTCAAAGGTAAGCTATCCCTCACAACCAACGATAATACATCTAACAATCCAAGCATTGCGATTGTCGGTGGTCAAAGTGACGATACCTTTAACTTTACGACTTTCGGTGCAGGTACCCTCACCAATGCTACAACTCTAACTGGTAATGGTGGGGTTGATACAGTAACAGTTAAAGGTACTGCCTTTAACGCCTTTGATAAGGTTACCGACATTGACAAAATTGTGATTGCGGCAGGGGCTAACTCAGCCATCACAGCGAATGCTTCTCTGATCTCCAGTGTAGGTATCTTAGAAGTAGATGCCTCTGCGTTAGCCGCAGCGAATTTCCTGAACTTTAATGGTGTAGCAGGACCAACCAGTAGCTCATTAAAAATTACCGGTGGCGCAGGTGCTGATAACTTAACAGGGGGTGCTGGTAAAGATACACTAATTGGTGGAGCCGGCAACGATGCTTTGGTTGGTGGAGTCGGAGACAATCTTCTGCAAGGTGATGCTGGGTTAAACAACCTAACAGGGGGAACCGGTAAGGATCAGTTCGTTCTCAATCAATCTACAGATGGCAACTTAGCGACAATTGTTGACTTTACAGTGGCTGATGATAAACTTGCTCTCAGTAATGCCGCTTTTGCTGGTGCACCAGCTGTCGGTGCTACGATGGTGATTAGTAATGCAACTGGTCCGGCTAACTTAGCCACCACCCTTGTAATTGATACTGGAGCTGCCCTATTGGGTGTTAATCGTTCTAACATTCGTTTTGGCATTGCGAACGCTGGCGGTGGTGGTTTATTGGCAAATCATCTCTACTACGATGCTGATGGTAACTTTAGCACTGGAGCAATTGCTATTGCAAATATTGGAACTAGTGCGCTAACAAGTACCAACTTCAGCATTATTGCCTAGTCTTACCTTAAACTCATTCATCTGACTTGAATTGGGAAGGGTCTTCTCCTAGGGGGAGGCCCTTTCTCATTGGTGTTGGGGGGTGATATTAACCCTGATACTAGCAACCACCTCCCCGCCATTGTACAGTGTGAGCGCCTGATCTTGTAGTTCTTATTGCGACTACTAATGCGATCGCTGCACTTAGTTTAAGTGGCGGCAACTTTACTATCGTCGCTTAATTTCCAGTAAGCAGACGAATCCGAGTTAATTCTTAGTAAAAGACCATCCTTTTTAAGGATGGTCTTTTTTCGGTTATTCTCGAAGGACACCGAATCGCTTTAAGAGTTCCTGCTTGGAACAATGGAGAAGTAAAGGGGTAAATTCTTCTGGGGACAATTGTAAAATCCGGCTGATAATCCCTTGCAGTGCCTCGTCTAACTCACCAAAACGGACTCGGAGCAGGTTTTCCACCACCAGACGTTCCCCCTGTTCGAGACCGCGTTCTAGACCCCGTTCTAAACCCCGTTCTAGACCTTGTTCCAGACCCCGTTCTAAACCCCGTTCTTCTCCTTCGGCCAGTGCCTCTTGATAGACTCTCGTTTGTTTTAAATCACTTAGTTCAAACATAGCTTCTTTAAGAGTTCCTGCTTGGAACACTGTAGGAGTAAAGGGGTAAATTCTTCTGGGGACAGTTGTAAAATCCGGCTGATAATAGCTTGAATTTCTGGGTCTAACTCACCGAAACGGACTCGGAGCAGGTTTTCCACCACCAGACGTTCCCCCTGTTCGAGACCCCGTTCTAGACCTTGTTCCAGACCCCGTTCTAAACCCCGTTCTTCTCCTTCGGCCAGTGCCTCTTGATAGACTCTCGTTTGTTTTAAATCACTTAGTTCAAACATAGCTTC